>Ga0315545_1004465_pt1 | contig 11547 bp, 11 predicted proteins | sample SalMarSW160210MG_FD_203096 | JGI IMG/M metagenome (GOLD analysis project Ga0315545, IMG submission 203096) | Salt marsh sediment microbial communities from the Plum Island Ecosystem LTER, Massachusetts, United States - Salt Marsh Sediment SW1602-10 ...
AGAATTTACAAATATAAAAACAAAGATATTGGAAAATTGGAAATCAAATACAGAATAAATTCAAACGATTTTTCCAAAGATGTAAGGTTGTTTGACCCTCCCTCGGCTTACGAATATTATGATGGTTTGGCTCAATCTTCTGAAATTTGTAGTCCAACAAGTTGGCGAGGACAAAGTTTCACCGTTGGAACAGTTGGACCAAACGAGAATTTTGATATAACCTCTGTTGAAGTTTTTGGAATTAGAAATGAAGCAACTGGAACTGTTTATGCTGAAATTTATGCTGTTGATGGCTCAGGATATCCAACTGATGACCCTTTAAGTTCAGGCTCAGCAGATTTTTCTTCATGGGATAGTTATGATTATTATTCAATTAACATGAGTTCTTATGAATTACAGGCATCAACTCAATATGCTCTTGTTCTTCATGCAACAGGCGAAGGTGTTGATTGGTGGTATGACGCAACTTCACCTTCTTACACAGGGGGAAAAGTTGTTTATTCAAATAACGGCGGAAGTTCATGGGGAAGTATATCTACATGGGATTTTAATTTTTATGTATACGGAGAAGCAGGAGATACCTCACCTCCAACATTATCAATAGGAAAAAATGATACTCAGGTTGAATTTGGTGTTGAAATAATAAATATTAATTGGTCCGCAACTGATGATTCTGGTGTGAACCAGACTATTTTTAATATAACTTATCCTAATAACTCGATTATTTTTGAATCTAGTTTAAATTCGAGTTCAATAAATTTAACAACCGAGAATCTTACAGTTTCAGGAACTTACACAATAAATTTATGGGCAAATGATTCTCTTGGAAATAATGATTCTACCTCTGATACTTTTATTGTTTCAGATACAATTTCGCCTTTGGTAAATATTACATTACCTTCAAACAATTCAGAAGTTTCTGGAATAGTTTCAATAACTGCAAATGCCTCCGATACAAATGGCGTTGGAGGGGTTCAATTTTATTATTGTAATGAAAGTGAAACAGGGGGGGACATTGCGAGTGATTATGTTTTTCCTTTAGTTTTAAGTTTAGACAACAGAACCTTGGAAGACCAAAACGGAAAGCCTTTTTTAATTGTGGGAGATACTGCTTGGGAATTAATAATTCAATTAAATGAAACAGAAATTGAAGCATACCTTGATGATAGGCAATCAAAAGGGTTTAATTCAGTTATAATAAATACATTTGCAATTTTTGCTTCAGAAGATGGTGAAGAAAATTATAATGGTGAAATTCCATTTACAGATTATAATTATTTTGTAACTCCAAATGAAAATTATTTTGTTGATATTGATTTTTTTGTTAATGAAACTTTAGAGAGAGATATGGTTGCAATTCTTACAACCCCTTATACAAAAAGTTCTTCTGGTTATTGGGGTAGTAGGATGGATGATGTATCAAATGATAATTTGACTTTGTGGGGAGAATATCTCGGAGATAGATATAAAGATTATGGAAATGTAATATGGGTAGTTGGAGGAGATTCAATCCCTTCTGATGATGGAATGATGGATGAGTATGAAGCAATTGCAACAGGTATTTTAAACAATGATAGTAATGCAATTATTACTCCCCATGTTCAAAGATGGGTCCCTTCCTTGTATGAATATGAAAATGAAAGTTGGGTAAATTTAGAATCTACTTATTATGGATATAATGGAAGTATTCCAGTTCTCAATAAAGAAGCTTATGATAATTCTCCAACAACACCTTACTTTTTAATCGAAGGTTATTATGAAGGAGAGCATTCGATAACGTCTCAACAAATTCGTTCTTATTCCTATTGGATTTTACTTCAAGGAGGTGCAGGATACATATTTGGAAATTGTCCTTTATGGTCGTTAGGTTTTGATAGGGGTTATTGTTCTGCTGAAGATTGGAGAACTGCTGCAAACCATACAGGTTCTTTTGATATGGGTTATGTTGAAGATTTATTCCATTCAAGGAATTGGTATGATTTAGTTCCTGACGCATCTCATAACATAATGATAGCAGGATATGGAACTTTGGGAAATGTGGATTATGCTACTGGGGCGTTTACTTCCGACAACATCACTTACATTGCCTATATTCCAACGCAAAGAGAAGTTGAGATTAATCTTGATTTGTTTTCAGGAGATTACGTTAATGTTTGGTGGTATAATGTTTCAAATGGAAGTTCATCCTTGAACGGAACTTATGTGACTTCTGGAACACAAAATTTCACTTCGCCGACTGCGACTGATTGGGTGATTGTTATAGAAGACAATTCAACAGGTTTATCTGCACCAGGAGTTGAAGCATATTCTTTTTCAGGAACAACTTGCACAACAATAGGAAGTGAAGACACAAGTTCTCCTTATTCTGTAAGTTGGAATACAAGTACCTTAGCAGATGGAAATTATACTTTGATTGCACAAGCAAGAGATAGTTCAAATAATACTGCAAATTCTTCACTTATTTATGTGATAATTAATAATACTATGCAAGATTCAACACCCCCAACATTCACAACAATTCCAGAAGACGAGGCAATAACTTATCCAGAACAATGGAATGGAGTTGATTTTGATGCTGAAGATGAAACAGAATTTGGTTCTTATTCAGTAAATGATACAAGATTCACAATTAATTCAACAGGATTTTTAGATGAAGTTTTAACTTTAGCAGGGGGAGTTTATTCTTTAAATATTACAATAAATGATACTTCTGGAAATGAAAATTCAACTTTGTATATTTTAACTGTGAATAAAGCAAAACCAATTATCACAATGTCTAATGGAACAAGTTCAATTAATTCTTCTGGACTTGTTGGTTATTGGAGATTTGAGGGAACTGCTTATGATTCTTCTGGAGAAGGAAATGATGGAACTTTAAATGGAGGAGTTTTATTTAACTCAACTGGAGGAGTTTATGGGGGAGCTTATGAATTTGATGGTGTTGATGATTATGTTGATGTTGGAGATAGTTCTTCTTTAAAAATATTTAATGAATTAACTTTTTCAATTTGGTTGAAATCAGATGACGATTTATCTTCTAACGAGGGTTACACTATCAAAGATGGTGCAAATTTTTATTTGAGGACAGGCGGAAATGGGCAAACACATATTTTTAGACACGACCAGATTGGAGATGGAACAACTGGGTTTGTAACAACAGAAGATTTAGCAGACGGAAAATGGCATAATATGATTTTCATTTATAATGGTTCAGATACAATGTTATATATGGATGGGAATTATTATGCTGGTGAATCTGCGAATGGAACAATGGATTTAATTGGAAATAATTTACGTATCGGAAAAGCCATTCAATATTGGAACGGCTCAATAGATGAAGTAATGATATTCAATCGTTCTTTAAGTTCAACAGAAATAAGTTTATTATATAAAACATCTGTTTATTATGGAACTGAAACAAATTTCAATTCATCTGTGAATTCAGGGCAATCTGTAAATTTATTTAGAAATACAACTTCTGTTTCAAATCCTAATGTTCAAACTTTAGGTACAGGAGAATATTATTATTTATCAAATGTTAGTTCAAATCAGAATTACACTTTACAGGAGTTTATGATTCCACTTTCAGTAAGTAAAGCAACTCCAAACGGGTCAATTTCAGGAACTTCTCCAATAACTTATGGAACTGCAGGAGATGTTTATAGCACTGCAGGAGCATCAGGAGATGGGGGTTGTGTTTATCAAATATTTAGAGATGGAATTTTAACAAGTGACCCTGATACTTCTGTTTTAGGAGTGGGAATTTATAATTATGTTCTAAATACAACAGGATGCACAAATTATTCTGCAAATTCAAGTATGGATACTTTTGAATTAACCATTAATCAAGATACTTCTGATTGTGGAATTGTTTTTAATGAAACATCTCCTTTAGAATATCCAAATACATTTTTAGTCTGGACTAATTGCACAAGTGCAAATGTTTTAATGAGAAATGGAACTATAATTGTAAACAATTCAGAACAAAATTTAACTATTGGAATTTATAATTTTTCAGTTTCAAGAAATGATACATCTAATTATTCTAATGTTTATTCAGAAAGAGATTTTGTAATTCAAGATACAACACCTCCAACATTCACAGATATTAGAAACATAACCCAAAATAATGAAACTTCAATATATTATAATATTGATGCGGCAGATAGTTCAGGGATAAGTATTTTTTGGATAAATGACACAACAAATTTTAAAATAGAAGATACAACAGGAATTTTTGAAAATAATACTAACTTAAATGATGGGGTTTATACTATAAATGTAAGTGTGAATGATACTTTTGGAAATATACAATGGCAAATTATTTTTATTAATTTAACAGATTTAATAAGCACATCAACTTATTATTCAAATTCAACAGGAGGAAAGTTATATGAAGGGCAAGATAATGATGCAATACCAAATACCCAAGTATTTGATACTTCGGACACAGAATTAGGTTCATCAGTAAGAGATACTGTTAGTGCTGATAATAATGCTTATGATTCTTATACAAGCACAGATGCAAAGTATCACGGACATAGAATTATATTTAATGTTTCTGAAAATGAAGAAAATATTAGTTATTTAACAATTACTACAAGAGGTATTGGAATGAATGTAAACTCTTGGGAATTTTGGAATTTGTCTGTTTGGAATTATACAAGTTCTTCTTATGTTCATTTTGATGGGCAAATAGCAGGAAGTAAAGGAACTTTAACTGCTTTGATGAATGATAACCCATCAGATTTTATTAATGATTCAGGTAATGTGGTTGCTATTACTATGGGTGGACAAGGGGATGGAGCAAGTAATTATGGTGCTTCTTATCTTTATTTTACTAAATTGGAGGTTGGTTATATTCCATTTGTTGATACAACCCCACCAACATTTACAATAATTCCAGAAAACGCAACAATAACATATAACGAATTATTAGGAGTAGACTTTGATGCAGAAGATGAAACAGAGTTTGACACTTTCGCAGTAAATGACACAACAAATTTTCAAATAAATTCAACAGGATTTCTTTCAAATGCAACAATATTAGGTGTAGGAATTTATGAATTAAATATTTCAATAAACGACACAACAGGGAATTCAAATTCAACAATATATAAAGTAACTGTTAATCAAAACACTGAAAGCTGTTCTGTTTTTTTTAATACTACTTCACCTCAAACATATCCTACACAATTCATAGTTTATACAAATTGTACTTCTGCTTATACTCTTTACAGAAATGGAACCATAATTTCAAATAATTCAGAACAATCTTTGAGTGCAGGAACATGGAATTTCACTGTTACAAGAAATGATACATCTAATTATTCTAATGTTTATAACGAAGAATTATTTACAATTAATCAAGCAAGTTCACAAACTAATTTAACTTTTGATAAAACATCTCCCCAAGATTATGGAACAGAAATTATCCCTTATTGTTCAGTTATTACTGGAGAAGGAAGTGCTATCTTAGAAATGAATGGAAGTATTATAACTTCAGGAAGTCCAATCACCCTCGGAGCAAACACTTATTTTTTTAATTGTTCATTAGCAGAATCAACAAATTATACTTACTCTGAAAATGTTTCAAATTTCACAATTGACAAAGCAACCCCTTCACTAAATATTAATTGGACTAATTCAATAGATTATGGAACTCCATCTGATGCTTATATAATAGAAACAAATGAAGGTGATGGAGATGTAATTTATAATTTTTATAGAAGTGTTGCTGATGCGGATGATTGGATTTCTGTTTCTGACCCAGATATAACAATTTTAAGTGCAGGGATGTATGATTATAAAGTAAATACAACTGGTGGTTCAAATTATTCTGGTTTAAGTTTGACTATGGGTTCACTTACAGTTAATCAAGATACAAGTGATTGCGGAATTGTATTTAATGAAACTTCATCTTTAGAATATCCAGAAACCTTTTTAGTGTGGACTAATTGTACAAGTGCATTTACCCTTTATAGAAATGGTTCAAGTATTACAAATAATTCAGAACAAGCATTATCTACTGGAATTTGGAATTTTACAGTTGTTAGAACAGACCAAGTTAATTATTCAAATTTTTATTCTGAAGAATTATTTACAATATTACAATTTAATACTTCTTTAGTATTAGTCCTAAATGGTACAACTCCCATTACATATGGGGAGGCTTCTGATGTCCAAGGATACAATTGTCCTTTACAAATAAATTGTATTTTATACAGAAATTCTACAAATGTTTCTAATCCTGATACTACTTTTTTGTCAGCAGGAACTTATGGATATATTTTTAATACTTCAGGAAATCAAAATTATACCTCTGCTTCAAAAAACTTTAGTTTATTAGTAAATCCTTTTGTTTTTGACATTGGCATTGTTTCTCCAGGAAATACAACATATGATACAAATAAATTGGTTTTCAATATTTCAAGTAATTCAAATTTAAGTTCTTGTGTTTTATCATTAGATAACTTTGTAACTAATTATTCAATGAATTTGTCAATTAGTTTAAGAAATGCAAATTATACTTTGTCTTCTATTCCAGAAAACTCTAATACGGTAAAGTTTTGGTGTAATAATTCATTAAATGATGTTGATGAAGAACAAGTAACTTTCTTTGTGGATACAATTTACCCCCAAATTAATTACACAATTGCTACAGAAGAAGATAATATAACTTTGAATCAATCTTATATTTACATTAATATTTTAGTTACAGAAGATAATTTGAAGAATATAACTTATTATTTATATTTAGATGGAACAGGATTTTTAGCATCACAAAATTATAATTCAGAAACATTGTTTCACAATTTTACAGGTTTATCTGACGGGGTTTATCATTATAATGTAACCGTTTTTGATTTGGTTGGTAATATGAATTATACTGAAACAAGAAATATTACTTTAACAGGAAATGTTGTAGCACCACCTCCTTCTGGAGATGGGGGAGGTATAACCCATGTTTGTTATTTAGTTATTGATAATAAAGAATGTGTGGAAAAAACAATAATATCTTCCAGATGTGTTGGAAAATATTACGAAACACTTGAAGAATGTGAAGCAACTATAAAAAAAATAGAGGGAAGTCCAAAGATTATTCAAGATATAACATTATTGTTTAATAATATCTCAAGAATACTTTCACCAAACAATCCTGAGTATGCAAAATGGATTATATTAGGGGTTGTTTTAATTGTAATCTCTGGAAGATTTGGTTACAAAAAAATTAAAAAGATTAAATTAAAAAAATCATGGAAAAAATAAAATTAATTATCTTTGGCATTTTAATATTTTTTATTGGAAATTATTATTCTTTAAATGATTTGAAAGAAATCTTTTTCTTTTTAGGAGAGAAAGTATTTCCATCACATCCGAATCTAGGAATTGTAATAATCTTTATATCTTTATTTATAATAATGTTAAAAATTGATTTCAAAACACAAATTAAAAAAATTAAATTCAAACGAAAGTTTTAAATAAATAAAAAACATCTATAAATATGGCAAAAATAATTTATCGAATGCCCGATGGTACAGTAAAGGTAACTAAAGGTTATGTTAAAAAAGAAAAAATAAAAGGAACAAAATTCCTTCAAGATAAGAAAACTGGAAGATTAGAAGGAAGAAAGGAAGTAAAATCAGAAGGAGATGTTTATGAAAGGAACCGTGTTAAAAAACCATTTACCGTCGTGAGAAGGTCAAATAGAGCAAGGGGGCATATTAGAAATAATGGAAAGACTTATGAACCAGGACAATTTTTTTAAATAAACTTCTAACTTTTAACCGAAACATTTATAAAGGTTAACTAATTTATTTTCTTATGGTTGCGACAACGATACCAAAAGAATTAATTAAAAAAATTAAAATTTGGAGGAAAAAAGGATTATCTTATTCTAAACTTTCTTTAAAATTTGGAATTTCAAAAGATAGAATTATGTATCTTTTGAGTGAGAAATATAGAGAAAATACAAAAAGATTAAGTCATGAAACTTATTTAAGAAATAAAGATAAATTAACTTCAAAAAGACTTGAGGAAAGAAGAAAATTTCAGAGAGAATACCAAAATAAAAGATATCATAACGACCCTAGCTTTAGAGAAAAACATCTTCAGAGAGTTAAAAAAAACCAGGAGAATAAATTATGAAAGAAGATATAAAAATACTTTTAAGATATGTATTTAATCCAAAAGGATTTTTAGAAACAATAGCAACTGGAATAAAAAATTTATTTAAACCAATGCCTTTTTCTTCGATATTATTATTATTGTCCATTGGTGCTTTATTAAAATATGCAAAACCTAAAGGATATTTGATTGCTGCAGTATTTATTATTGTCGCAATTTTTATTCAACTTAATCAAATTTATAAATCAGGAGAACATAGGGCTTGGGATAGAAAAAGAAGAGGTATAAAATCAAAAAAAGAATTATTGAGACAAGAATTTGAAAAGGGGGATTTAAAAGAAGGTGAAACAAATAAAATTGAGAAGAATTAATTCAAAAAGGTATTGTTTAAATTGTAAGGAAAATGTAAAATTAGTAATGGTTGGTTTAGAGGGTTATTGTCCAAATGAGGTATCATTTGTTGATGGAAGATACATAAATAAATTATATACTATTGATACAAGAGATAAAAAAGGGAAAAAATAAAATGGAAAAAGATTATAAAAAATTATATATTGAAAAAGAAATAAATGTATTGAAAGCTTCAAGGTTTGTTGGATGGATAATGTTTTTACCATTAATAACTATAATAATTGATTATATTCGGTTTGGAATTTTTGGTTTATCTTTTTTACATATAATTGTAATTTTATTGGCTATTATTGCTCCATTTAAAATAATCAGAGCAAATAAAAAAATAAAGGAATTAAAAAGTGAAAAAGAAACCTATACAAGAGGAAATTGAAAAATTTAGAACAAAAAAGTTCAACTTAGATAAAATGGAAAATCTAAATCAATTAAATAGAATCATAAGGGGGTTATAAAAATGGGAAAAGAAACCGAAATTGAATTATTAAAAAAAGAGAATCTAATAACTAAAGAGGGTGTAAGAGTTTCAGGCATGGGGATACTGGTTACTACACTTGAAAAGTTATTGGAACAAGTTAATAAAATTGAAAGAAATTTGTATTGGCTTGAAAGAAGAGATAAAGAAAGAAGTGAACAAAAAACAAAATAAAAAAGTTTAAGTAGTTTAATTTGTTCATTTTAAAGTATAAATCACTTTACCAATTTCCCCTCAATGGTTTTTTGGTAAGGTGATTTTATGCTAAGGGAAATAGTTGTGGACAACTGGGTGTAAAAATGAAAATAACAGATAAAGAAAATAATCAATTTAGAATAATCTTAAATTTGGATAAAAAATCTTATTTAAAATTTTTAAAAGAAGTAAAAGAACTTGGAAAAAAATATGAACATGATTCCAATTCAAATTATTTGAAATATACTTCTGTAATAAGTGGGATTAAAACTCCAGATATGAAAACAGGAGGATGGACCAACCGCTGTGAAGATTTTAAATTTATTATTTTTTTAGATTTTGATAATATTCAATTTTGGCAAGTGCAAGTACAATTAGAATATTTAATTAGAATATTTAATTTAAGTCCTTTTTATGTTTTTGAAACTGAATCTTTGAATGATGAAAATGGGAATGAATATGGTTCATATAATTGTGTTTGTTTAACCAAAAAAAAATTCCATGAAGTTTTAGATATTCAAGATGAAACAAACTGTGACCAATCACATAAACATGTTCCCAAAATTTATAGATTTAAATCTCATGTATTGCGAAATTTACCTAAAGGGAAGAAAGGAAGACCGAAATTTAAATGCGTTGTAGGTGACGAAAAATTAGTTCATACCCAAGAAGTAAGTTCTGCCCATTTAGACTTCTTAAAAAAAGCATATGATGTTCCCCACATAAATTATAGAAATAAAGATGGATTAACTAAATTATGGTTGAGTGAATATTCAACAAGTTCCAAATGACAACACCAGTTCAAGAATTAGAAGATATATTCCATAGAATAGAAAAATCTTTAGTTAGTCCGACAAAATTAGAAATACAAAATTGGTTAGCTGGTCCAAAACGAAGTGCATCTTCATATAAGAATATTGCAGTAATTCTTCAAGAACCATTTGCCATACGTAATGCTGTTGTTAGAACTAATAATTTGGATGAAGCTGAAGATTTGTACAACCAATCAACAATTACTGAAATTTTTGATTCTAAAACGGAAAATTTAGCAAAATCTAAATTTGAGAAATTACAAAGAGAAGAAGTTGAAAGACAAGAACAACTATTAGCAAACGAGATTGTTGAAAGAGAAGAATTAAAAGAAAGGATTAAATATGCAGAAAAAGTTGAAGAGATTAAAACAGCCAGAAAAGAATTAAGGGAGTTATCTCCTAAATCCTATGGTGGAATTAAATCAGGAGAAACTCGTAGAGCGTTATCTTCTTTTAGGAAGTTATTTTAATGGCAAAACAAAAAACAATAATCTCTGGAGAAAGAATTATTTCAACAAAAATAATATTTGAAAAAGATGTTTCTTTTTTGAACATAAAAAAGAGTGATGAATTTTTTATAGAATATTTTGATTCTTTTTATCCTAAATCAATTGTGGGTCTACCTTATTTTGATTCTCCAATTGGGAAGAAGGTAATTGTTTTCACACCAATGGACAATTCAGAAAAACTTTATACTTTAATGCACAATAATAAAAAAGATTATTTGTTTTTATTAGGAGGGTTATATAAGAAGAATATGACTATATAAACCCTTGGAGATTACTTAAAGTTAAAAAATAAAATTTCTTCGGGTGTTTCCTACTCAACCTCATTTTTTAATTAGTTCTTTAAGTCCTCTCCTCAGGGTAAAAAGAGGTGATTTATCTAACTACCTATTTTTAATATGATTAAATATTATTTAAACTTTTCCATTAAAATTTTTTTAACAGCAAATTATTTAAATGGAAAATTCTTTCTTAATTATGCAACAAAAAGGAAGAAAAAAATATAAGACAATTATGGATTCTGGAATTAATTTTCATTGTAAAAATCAAAAAGAAAGGGAAGAATTAAAAAATTATTTAATGGAAAAAAAGATGGAAATTATTCTTAATATAACAAAAAAAATTAACCACAATAAGTTGGAACCTTTTCAGATGAATAATTCTCTTCGGAATCGATAAATCCACAATTAGGACAAAATTTTCTTCCCCGATTTGTTATTAATATTTTAGTCCCACAGAAGGGACATCTTTCTTCAGTCATTTTTTTAAGTGGGGGTCATCTTGCCTTGACGACTTGAAATCTCCAGACAAGATGAATTTTCTCAAAAAGCCCCCATCTCTTTTTGAGAGCCTTGGGGTTACAAGTTTTACCAAGGCACCTATAAATTATAAAAATACCATCTTTAAATATTTTTCGTCAGAGATTTTTCACGATAATTAAATCATTTCTAAAAGAATCTCTTTTTATCTTTTTCAAATTGGAAATTGGAATCTTCTGGTAGTCTTAATACTTTCACACATAGAT
>Ga0315545_1004466_pt1 | contig 11545 bp, 11 predicted proteins | sample SalMarSW160210MG_FD_203096 | JGI IMG/M metagenome (GOLD analysis project Ga0315545, IMG submission 203096) | Salt marsh sediment microbial communities from the Plum Island Ecosystem LTER, Massachusetts, United States - Salt Marsh Sediment SW1602-10 ...
TTAAACATACTGATTGCTGATTTTTAAAATAATAGATGGATTCTATATGGGATTTATTGTGCCCCTATTGTGGAAATTTATTAAAGAGGGTACCTAAGAGTAAAACAATATGTCCAAACTGCGGTATACCTATTTTTGTTAGGACCACTATTGATGGGCAAAAATTTGAAGTAACAGAAGATGAAAAAACCAGATCGACCAAAAAAGACATCGAGCTAGTTCTGGTTTTGGAAATTATTTAGGAAGGAAAGCCGCAAGGACAGCTGTTAGAGGTGCCGCAAAGGGTTGTTCTGGGGGTTGTTTGCCTAGCTTGTTCTATTTCTTTTTAAATATTTAAAATGTTGGTTTGTACAGTCCTAAGCTCTATACCCCCTCTTGAGATTGTGCACAATATTCTAAAAGCTTATAGAGTACCAGAGCATTTTTTTAATGAGAATTCAGGGTTTGATTTTTAAAACCAATTTTGTTTTTATAACAAAAAAAGGTAAAACTGGGTTTACTTTTTATATGGTCCTGATTCCACAATACCACCTTCTTCAAAACTATATTTAACAAATTTTCTCCTCTTATACACTGGCCTGAGACCTCTCGGCTTTATTTTAACCAATCCCTAATATGTTTTCACTTATAATCATTTTTTAAGTATTATGTTAAATAATTCGAGGAATAATAATGGGATTTCAATATAATTTAAAAATTTAGGACATTATTAATCGGTAATGGATGAACCTAAAAAAACAACATTATATACCAAAATTCTATGCTATAATGACAATATACAAAATAATATTAATTTATGGTTTGGTTTTTTAATGTAGATACCGCTAAAATTATTAGCTTGAGTTCTTAGAAATAATAGGGCTACTGGATTTTGGAGGTTTCGGAAAAAGTAATGTTGGGGTGATTAGATCATGAAAATTTTTTTGATTGTTGTGGTATTTACCAGTTTGATTCTGAGTGCTTGCACACCAAGCCCGGCTGAAATTATTGAAGAAGCAGATATTCCTGAGGATATTGAGGTTGAACCTGGTGTTGAAGAGGAAGCATTAGTAGTAGAAGGCCCTTCTGATGATTATGTTACCTGGGAGTCAATAGGAATACCAGATGAATTTCTCGAATATACAGACGGAGATATTCTTGTTGATTCCGCCTATAAAGATGGCCTTAGCCTTCCACTTTTTTTTGTTCAAATTGATAACTCAAGCGTTGAAGCCATTGAACAATATGTAGATAATGCACTATCACAAGGGTATACTTTGAATTGGGAAAGAGATACACAGCATGACGCGGATCTGAGCTGGCTTATAAATATGGAAACAGATGAGGCGTATTTTGGGATTCAATTCGATTGCTATGAAGAAGAAGATTACATCATTATGATCCTGATTAAGCAAGAAAAATAAATTGGTGAAAATAGCAGTATTTAGGTTATAATTGCCTTCAAAGTTATTTCAATTGAAATTGGTTGTGGTGTAAAAGATAAAGGACTTAAGTAATAAGAGATCTTTACAACCCGATATGGAATGAAGTGGACCACCCGCAGCAGATCTTCATGACAGACGATGAATTTAACACAATGGCTCTGGGAATAAGAGAAATTGCTATTGAAGATCTTATATTTATAGTTGAAACTTTTACTTTTAAAAATCAAAGGAGAAAATTGTAATATCAGGGATAAGAAAATAAGTTATATCTCCGGTGATAATAATTTAAAAATACTTAAGGAGGGTATTTTGAGAAAATTAATTATACTGGCAGCTTTTGCTGTATTGTTTTTTTTATTCGGATGCTCATCCGGAGAAAACACAATTCAAAAAGCCGAGGAGGCAATAACAGCCCGGGATTATGATCAGGCAGCTCTTTATGCCAGGCAGACCCGCCAGTCCTCGGAAAAACAGAAAGCCAGGATTATACTTTCTTATATCAAATATGGCGATAATATGCTGCATGCCGCGTTCTGGGAAGAAGACATTGAAGCACTGCGGTATCTGGCTGGCATAATTCATAATATAAATAAAAGAGATGAGAGATTTGATGCACCGGTGCTGGTACTTGCAGCGGGATGGGGCCATACCGATATGGTTATAATCCTTCTTGAAGCGGGCGCAGATCCCAACTATGGAACAGATAAAGACGGTTATACCGCCCTGATGTGGGCTGCTAAAAACTTTGATGAACAGCTTGAAATGACCCGTGCTCTTCTTGAAGCGGGTGCAGAAGTAAATGTCAGATCTAATTATGGAGAGACACCTCTTTCAATAGCGGAAGAATATATGAATCCCAATATTGTTTCACTTATTAATGAGTACAGTGAGACACTAAAAGAGGAAAAAACTGAATAGGTGGGATAAGATAAAAAAGGGGGCAAGAAGTGCAAGATAGATTAGTGGGTCTAAATGTGTATAATATTGAATTAAAATCAATGAATAAGAAAGGAGAAGATTATTTTGTTAAAGAAAAGTATTTTATTATTTATAGCGGTGGTGTTGGTTTTAACAGTGAGTGCTTGCTCGACTAATTCAGGTAATAATGAGGCTCCTGATCTTGAGACAGATTACACTGAAGATGCTTCTCTAGATAATGGTTCAAGTGAAGAGAGCCACGACCCTGATACTTTTGTGTTCGTGCCGAGCGTGGCCGTTCCTGAAGATCTGCCGATCTATCCAGACGCAGAACTATGGAGTGACATGCCGAGCGGTGAAGAGTGCTGGCAATGGCTATACCAAACAACCGGCAGTGGTAACGATATCGTGGAGTTCTTCGTCGATGCGCTTCAAGACCTCGGATTTGATATCGATTCTGAGTATACGTTTGCGGAACGTGAGGAGTTCTTTATCATAACCGCCGATAATATCGTCGGGGTGTACTGGCTCGGTAGCGATGAAAGCGAAGATCTCACTGCGGACACGCCGAACAGAGGGTATGGCATCTTCGTGCATCAAGAAGGGTGGGCGGCCCGTTAGTTTGCACGATTGGTCTTGAAAATGAGCTTTTACTTCTAATTTCTCTGAAGCCGTAACACTGCTTACAAAAGACCCCGAAGGTTTGTTAGTAGATGGACGACTCATGCAAAGATTCCCCAAGAAGACGAGTATGATTGGAAAGGAATCGACTGCTGAAGCCCCATAACACTGCTGGAGAAGAAATAAGAATAATAACCCTTGAGAATGTTGTATTTACAATATTCTCAGGGGTCGTTTTGTTTTGCCGAGAAAGGTATTAGATGAATTCAGAGTGTGTTTTAAAAGAAATCACGATTTAAGGATGAATTGTTAGTAGAAGAATGGGGTGTAGTTTTGCTTTTACACTTTAACCTTTTAGCAAATCAATAATAAATGAAATTTTGCTAATAATGTGGATGAATGTCTGTGAAATGTGCAATCAGGTATTCACGAGGAAAGGGTGGAAAACAAGGAATGAGTATCGAAATGTCTGGCAATAGACAGGGGCAGTACAGTATCAGAATAAATAATCAGTTTAGGATTTGCTTTTACTGGAAAAATGGAGCAGCAAGCTCTGTTGAAATAACTGATTATCATTAGGGAGAAAACAATATGGAAAAAATCAATAATATAACACCAGGAGAAATTTTATTGGAGGAATTTCTTATACCTTTAAAAATCAGTGCTTACAGGTTATCCAAGGATACTGGCATGCCTGCAACAAGGGTGTCGCAAATCCTTAAAGGAAAGCGAAGGATAACTGCTGATACTGCTTTAAGATTATCTAAATATTTTGGTAATTCCGCAGATTTCTGGATGGGTATACAGAATGAATTTGACTTGAGGGAAGAAGTGCAAAAAATTAAAGCTGAATTAAATAGAATACCAAAAGTTACCAACATACATATCTTACAAAGTTAATTAGAATTATTTTATATACTCTGCTTGTCTGAATGCATATAATTTCTGTAGATTAATTATTTCTCTTAGAAAAAGGTTCGAAATTTCACTACTTGGGGCTCCGCTATTTTTATTAATTTTATAAATATCTCAATTCCTATCAATATTTGGTTTAGATTTGTACTACTTAGACCCAGTCAAACTATCATCTAAAAAAGCTTTTAAAAATACCTTTTAAAATAGTACCTTCATTTAAAAAATTGTAATAGAATTATTAGAAATAAGGAGTGAAATCTATTATGATCAGAATAATTAGATTTCAGCATAACTTCGAATAGTATGCGGTAAAAGGTTAGTTTTTTTAGTAAATATTGTATATGAAAAATCGTAAACGATTGGTTGTATAGGAAGGTATGAAAATGGATGTAAATGAGATGATAGTCAAGAAAGATGTTGAAGGATAGCGTAAACGATACTACGCAACGCGCTATGGAAATACTTCTAAGAAAGCGCGGAGGTACGATGTAATCGATAGACCTAGTTATAGTAGTAGACGATGCAGGTCTGCAGAACTACCGGTAGAAGAAGAAAAACAATTGCCCAAGGGTCCCTTCTCAAATCTAGCGATAACAGATGTAAGCGTTTCTGGCAGCGAGGTTACGATTTCGGGTAATACAGATTTACCAAGCAGTGCAACTTTAATAGTGGATTTCAATATGTTGGGAAGATCCGGTTCAGATTTGTATATTGGAGTTAGTAAAAAGACAACTATATCTAACGGTGAATTTAAAGTAGTTCTGGCTATTCCCCAGAGAGAAGAACTTAAAAATGGTACATATGAAATGTCAGCATTATTTACTCCCCTGACCTTCTGACCCTCATTCCCCTCAAATCCTAACTTTCAAACTGGACTAGTTTTCGGGGGGAAGGTCAGTTTCTGCCAATTTGAACGATTACTCAAGACCATATGGTAAAGATGAACAAGAATAAATGTTACGGTATCTTTGTTATGAATGGCCTCTCACGTTTATAAATAATCTGAATGACATTCTGTCCTGACATAGCTGCTGTAGGTACACCACCGCTGCCCACATCGACTACTTTAATGTTTTCCCTGGTTCTTTTCTTACTTTTTTGAAGAAAACCCTACCCCGCCTTGGAACATGTCAAACATATTAGGAGGTTTTCTTTCGTTTATCATTTTCAATGCTTTTTCAGCAGCTTTTCGCACATGCCTATTTTTATCCTGTGAAGCTGATTTAAGCGCATTTATAGCTTCTTTAGAAACAGAGGGATTATCATAACCAATGCCTATTGTTTTTCCCAGGAATTCTACACCTTGGATCCTTTTACTTCTATTTTCCGAATTTACGTCATTAATGGAATTACGAATCATAATTTCTTTCATTTTCATCGGATCGAGTTCCATAATATACCTCCAATTTATAGTTTTTTATCGTTCAACCAGAATCCTTGAAGGATTTTTTGGTCAACCAGCTTAAATTTTACTACACATGATGTTTTAATAATAGGTATGCATGTTTTCGCTTATTTCCATAACAAAGTTTTGACCTTCCCCCCAAAAAGTAGTCCGGCGGGATTTCCAATCCTTGAGCGATTTTTTTAATGGTTTCCACAGGTGGATGTTTTTTCGTTTTTTAAGAACACAAAATATTCAGTATCAGCACAAATAATAATTTTTAAATCTATTGAATTTGAAAATAAAAAAGTTAAAATAAAAGCTCACCAATAGTATAAAAACCAGTAATTGCACTGATTCGGGGCGAATGGCGGAGGCGGTTCGCCTAGCGCATGCCTAAAAAATCATGGGGATTTAATACAGGATCTATTAAATTCCAAGGATAATCAATCTGATTTAGCTCTTACCTTCAGGAAGAAAATAAAAGTTATATAAATAAAAGCTCGGTATAATGCCGGGCTTTTTGTATTAGATAGGGATTTTAAAAGGGAATCCTATAATGAATAAGAGTAACTTAATAGATGATGGAGGAGATATAAGTAAAAAATCTGGTCTACCTTACAGCAACTACTCAGACGATAAAGAATATAATTCCATCCCATCAGATAGATTTTATACAGCTCAAGAAGAAGTAACTATTAGATTTTACCAGGTTCCAAAGGCACTTTTTAAAAATCCTAAATATAAAGGCCTTTCTCTTGGTTCAAAGCTTATGTATTCAATATTGAGGGATAGATTAGATCTTTCAATAAAAAACAACTGGCAAGATAGAAAAGGATATATATATTTAATTTTTAGTATTAGGGAACTATCTATTATTTTAAATGCCGGAGAAAGATCTGTTGTTAGATATAAAAAGAGCCTTGTTAAATACGGGTTGATTTACGAGAAGAGATTAGGGCAGGGTAAGCCTAATTGGATTTATGTTTTAAAGCCGGAGTTGGATGGAAGTCAGAAATGCCAAAATGGCATCTCTAAAGATGCCAATAAGACAATTCAAGAGGTGTCAAAAAGACACTCTAATGATACTTACGTTAAAGAAACTAATTTAAATAACGTTAATACGGCTAGTAGGGAAGAAGTTGTGGGAAACTCTAGAGAGGAGATAAAGAAATATCCTGGACTAAAAGGCTACAGATCCAAAGAGAAGGAGCTACTGGCCAGAGAAATAGCAGAAGAGCTTGGAGATAATCATAGCTTAGGAGCTTTTCGGGCTGTTGCTGATAAGATATCAGAACAAAGGATAAGAATATTTTTAAGCGTAATCAAAGATACATGTCTTAGCGGAAAGATTAAAAAAAATAGGGGTGCAATGTTTATATCACTAGCTAAAGCCTATGCTGTAAAAAACAATATAGATTTTAATTTCAAATAATATTGATTTTATAGATATAGATTTTTTTAGCTATTCCTTACTTTTATAAGTAGAAAAAATAAATACAATACTAATGCTCTATTAATTTTGTAATAAAGACTTAATGCAACTTATAAAATTGTATTATAACTCAAAAATATCAAGATCTTAGAACTCCCAGGTAATTAAATTATAAAAATAATAATGATATTGACTTATACCATATATTGTATTAAAATATATGGCATGCTACTATATATAGAATGAGTATATATGAGAAGAAAAAAATTTCACATAACTTCAACTAAGTCTGGAGGATGGAAGATAAAAGGAGAAGGTGGGTCCAGAGCAATTAAATTGTTTGATACTAAAGAGAAAGCGATAAGGATTGGAAGAAAAATTACTAAATCGCAGCAACCATCTCAACTTATAATCCATAAAAAGAATGGGATAATACAAACTGAGTATACATATAAAAACGATCCGCGTTCTTCAAAAGGATAAGGGGGTCCTTGTAGAGTTGAATAATGGGATGAAATTTAAATTTAATAAATTAAGTAAAAATAAAAAAAGTTGATGATATAAATTTATAAAAACTGGGCGTATCGCCCTTGTTCTTTGACAATGCTATTCTTTAGATAGCTTTTCTAAAATAAGTTGTTATACCTCCTTTCCGGGTAGAGAGGAAGGAAAGGATTTTGTATTGATGAAAAGAGATTAATTGTTTTACTTTCTATCTACTATAGATTCAAAGTACAGGTGTAGTTGAATCTATATGGTAGCGTCACAGTCTTTCAAAAAAAAATAGGTTACGTTGATTCAGGTATGGATAGTAATAAGAAATGGAGTTCTTATTAAGTTAAAGCGAAGGATAAAAAAAAAGACTTTGATGTTAGTTAATAATAAATAATATTTATTTATTATTATTCAATGGAGAAAGTGCATAAAAAGTATATTTTCACTACTTGGGTAGTGGATAATAATTGTCAAAGAGAAAGGAGGTGAATCATGAAAATTCGAGTATCTGAATTTCATAGAGTGGAAAAGCTGTTGGATGAAGTTTTTAGATTATCTTGCATTCTAAAAACAACTGGGAATAGCAATCCACTTACAAGTGTGATACAGGATGACTTAGAAAACCATCTAAAAGATTTGGATGAAATGATTAGAGAAAAATTGAAGAAGATTCCAGCTGATGAATTGATAATTTGGCATTTTGTCCGAAAATTAGTTGATTTTCTTTATAGGTTTATGCTTGATATCACACTCCATTGTAACTTATTTTTGCTAGGGCAAAAATTTTATATAAATATTTATTATAAAAAAATATAAGATGCTAGAGTTTTAAAGACAATATAAAATTTAATAATAGAAATTAGTGAGAGATAATGGGAAATCTATTTGGAATAAAAACAATAGAAGAATTAGCTCAGTTCATTGATACGGATAAGGATAAATTATTGATTCTTGCCAATAACGCCAATGAATATTACTGGATTAATCCTAGGACTGTTAAAGGTAAAAAAAGAATTTTTCATGTTGCTACTGGAGATTTAAAGAAAGTACAGAAATCAATATATAATAAACTATTAAAAAGTATTCCCTTGCCTGAAAGAATGATGGGTTGCAGAAAAGGCGGATCAACTAAGAAGAATGCAGAAATACATACTAATAATAAAGGTTTCGTTATGAACCTGGATATAAAGGATTTTTTTCCTTCAATTAGTAGTAAAAAGGTAAGGAAATTTTTTACTAATGTAGGTTTATCCTCTGAGGTATCAATACTTTTAACTAAGCTGTTGACAAGATGGGGTAAATTACGTCAGGGTGTATGCACAAGTGGTTACATCGCACATTTAATTATTATGTCTATGGATAATAGATTCAAGAGATTATGTGTCCTACAAGGGTTTAGACATTCTTTTCTTGTAGATGATATAACAATAACCGGGAGCAGGAAAGTTAAGAATTTTAAGAAATTGTTTTGTAAAATAATAGAGCAAGAAGGATTTAAGGATAACAAAGATAAAAGGAAGATCAGAGGCAGGAATGAAAGACAAGAGGTTAATAAATTGGTAATTAATTCTGGAAAACCCAATATTTTCAAGGAAAAGAAAAGATTATTGCGTGCCAAGGTTTATAATTTTAAAAAGCATAATTCTTTAAATTTAGATCAAGAAAATGTTAAAAAATCTTTAAGTAGTTTATTGGGTGAAATTGGATATATACAATCAATAAACAAAGCTGCTGGGGATAAGTTGTTAGGCATGTTAAGATAATCTTTGTTATTAATTAGTTCTTGCTGAATAATTGATAAAAAACAAGTTTATGCTATAAAAACACCACCATTAATTCTTAAAAGTACAGTAAAAGTTGAATTATGCAGCAAGAACTAATTAAAAGACCCCCATTTAACAAATCGCAATAGTTTAGTGTTTTAAAAAAATGAAAGTAAATTATCCACAAACAATACTTAATAAATCTAGTGGCTCTACTAATTCAGAGACCTATTTAAATCGTTTATGCAATGAAACATTTCTTTCATTATGGAGTTATTCAAATTTATTTCGTGACCAAGGAAGAACAAATTATAAAAGATCAGAAGCTAAAGGGGATGGAAAAGAATTATGTGACATTTTAGTTGTTTTTGAAAATCATATAATTATTTTCTCTGATAAACGGTGCATGTTTCCAAATAGTGGAGATATTCAATTAGATTGGAGTAGATGGTATAGAAGAGCAGTAAGAGAGGCTGCTAATCAAATATGGGGTGCAGAGAGGTGGATACTTAATTACCCAAATGCTATTTATATTGATAAACAATGTACTCAGCCATTTCCATATACAATTCCTCCAAAGGCTAGCGCAATAGTTCATCGTATTGTGGTTGCTCATGGAGCATCAAAGAAATGTATTAAACACCTCAGTGGAACTGGAAGTCTTATGATATTCCCACAAATTGTTGGAGATATGCATATTAATACACAAGACCATAAATGTATTCCATTTGCTATAGGTCAAGTTGATCCCCGAAAAGGTTATATTCATGTATTTGATGACACTTCTCTTGAGGTAGTGATGAAAACCTTGGATACTATTTCAGATTTCATTCAGTATATTACAAAAAAAGAGGAGTTAATACAAAGTGGTAAGCTTATTAGTGCTGCAGGTGAAGATGATTTACTTGGACACTATCTAAAACATATTGACATAAATGGAGAGCATACGTTTATACCTAATTCTAAAAAATCAATTAATGGGATTGTGATTGATGAGGGCCTATGGGATAGTTTTAATAAACATCCTTCAAGATTAGCACAAATTAAAGCTAACGAGATTAGTTATTCATGGGATATGCTTATTGAAAAATTTATATTCCATATCACAAATGGAACATCTTACTATTTATCACATCCGAATATTAAGAGTCAAGAAGAAATTTTTAGATTATTAGCAAAAGAAAACCGGACACAGCGTAGATTATTAGCAACAGCAATAAACAAATTAATTGCAAAAACACCTGTGTATTATAGGACAACTAGGATAGTTCTTCCGTTGCATCCGGGTAAACCATATTATCTTTTTCTGCTTCTTCCTAGGTCAAAAGATATTCCGTATGAAAAATATAGACAAATAAGAGGTGAGTTATTAGGAAACTATTTACAAATTTTAAAGCTAAAATATCCTGAAGCATTAGATATTATAGGCTTAGCTACAGAAACGGGAACATCAGAGGAACGCTCTGAAGATTTTATGTATTTTGATGCAAGCAAATGGACTATAGAAGAAAACAGAGAGGCAAAGGAGTTGGAAAAAGAACTTATTAATCATAATTTACTTGGGAATAGAACAATGTTTAGTGGTAGCATCAAAGAATATCCTGATTAAGATCTTCGAGAATAATTGTTGGAATGAAAAGTAGCAAGAGCAATATGCTATGTTTCATATGTAAGCAGGAAAAAGTTTAGAAATATTGATTCATTAAGCATAACAAAGGATACATGTCTTAGTGGGAAAATAGAGGTACTATGTTTGTATCGCTTGCTAAGGCATATGCTATAAAAAAATGGTATAAATCTTAATTTCGGGTAATTCTACTTTAAAATTATCAATAAGCTAAAGCTTATCTAGCTTTGATTTTGTAAATGAAACCTTCATTTGTTGTAAACAGTAGGATACTATATTTATTGAGGATGTTTACGATAATAAGAGACTGCGTTCTTCTCCGGGTTATATATCCTAAAAGAGTTTGAATATAATCAATTGAAAAAAATTTCAGTAATTTTTATTCCGAACTAAGATATGCAATTATCTAGATTTTGAGATTGGTATCATTAACCCAAATACTTATACCACAAGGATTTTAATTATTATGTGAAGTCAAATAATTTTGACGAAATCTATATAATTTCTGTATAATAAGAATGCATCCCTATGATGATGAATTATAGGACCCCCTGGGTAACAATGTTGCGGCCAGGGGTATTTTTTTAAATAAAATAGTATAAAAAATCTAAAGTAAATCCTTATATATTATTAAATTAAAAATATACCTTATTATATGTTCTATCGGAAACGTCAGAGGAATAAAATTAGTTATGTATTGAAATTTACTTTTTAGTAAACTATAATACATAATTATGTATAATTCATTACAACAAAGAGAAGTATTCCATCTGGAATTTTTAAGGTGGTTCGGCCGCAAGATTGATTCCAGGTACTATGCTCTAAAGGGTGGAGTAAACATGCGGTTTTTCTTTGGGAGTATAAGATACTCTGAAGATATGGACCTTGATCTTGCTGAAGTAAGAGTAGATGTAATTCAGGATATAGTGCTGCAAATACTTAAATCACAAAATTTTGTTGATA
>Ga0315545_1004468_pt1 | contig 11543 bp, 7 predicted proteins | sample SalMarSW160210MG_FD_203096 | JGI IMG/M metagenome (GOLD analysis project Ga0315545, IMG submission 203096) | Salt marsh sediment microbial communities from the Plum Island Ecosystem LTER, Massachusetts, United States - Salt Marsh Sediment SW1602-10 ...
GCTCCTGGGCCGCATAGTAGCGCAAGGTTTCGGAAACATCGACAATCAGTTTCTGAGAGGCTTTTTCAAGACTATCATAAAGCTCTATTTGAGAAGCCGTCGAATCGCCGGACTCGTCTTGGCGAATGCGGGCCGAGCCGGAGCCGGACAAAATTCCCTTGACGTCTTCCGTTGAGATACCTTTATCAGCCGCAATCTGCTTGATAATATCATCACCGGCAAAAGTCATATCGCGAATGAACGGCCAGCCATTACTACCCATAATTGCCACAGTTGTGCCGGAGCCGCCAACGTTCAGGATAGCTGTTGTGGACTTTTCGGATTCATCAGCCAGACCATTGAAGCAGTTCAAAAGTGCCAATCCCTCAACATCCATCAGCACGCACTTAAGGGCGGATTCTTTGGCAAGCTGTAGCTTGTTTTTTATCAGTGCATTGGTCGCCGCTACTAAGATGCCTCTTGTCTTATTATCGCCATTTGGTATTAAGTGATAATCAACGACACTATCTGCCGCATTGAACGGACAAACCTGCGAGGCCTCAAACGAAACAGCGCCATCTATCTCTGAAGTCGATAATGACGGAAACTCAAAGTCCCGCACCGCCACTTCCGGACCGCATAGGCCGCAAACCGCTAATTTCGTCTTGCGCCCGGTCGATTCGAGGCATTCGCGAATTGCTTTGACAGTGTTTATTTTTCGATGATTATTATTATCTTCGATCCCGCCGTTTGCTTCGCTAAACGAAGCAGCTGGGGCAATATCGATGATGCCGGCTGCGGTTACTGTATATGCGGAATCATCTTTGCGCAACCGGACTACCTTCACCGCAGACGAACCGATATCCAGCCCCAAAAGCTCTGTCTTGGTAAAACTAATCATTCGTTTCCAGCTCAAGCCTATAAATCCTTACAACAAGTTCCGACTTTCTTTCAAATTGGAGATTCATCTCTGCATTTCTTTCCTCTATTTTCTTTCTTCTTTCATCGGCTTAAAAAGGAAAGCGTTTTACTTAGAAATTACAACCATTGTGCATAGGCTGATGTGTGTGATTTTAGGATGTCCAGTCCTATAAATAATTGGATATTGACTATTTTCTATTGATTATTTTGATAGTTTCGGCAACTGTCAGTCACCAACTGTTAATAATCAATTTTGAGAAAAGTTAAGATGGGCTTTGTGGTGGTTATCGGCCCTGCGAACAAATGCAAAGACCTAAAGCGGATTATGTGTTCTTTGCTGAGTAATAACTGAAATCGATGCTGTTATTTGGCCACAAGAAGATTATGTGAAAGATTTGTTTAGCTTTCCGGCAATCACAAGATCCATTACTTGACGTTCCCTGGATGTAAGAAGCGCAAGCCGCGATGCCACTGTCTTCTGCGCAGCCTGTTCTTGCCTGATTCGGGCATCCTTGTCAATCGCCTTTTGGATCCGGTCGAGCAGAACCTGGTCGCTGATTGGCTTTTCCAGGAATTCCATCGCGTTTTTTTTCATTGCCTCAACGGCCACTGCAACTTCGCCGTATCCAGTCATAATTATGACAGGGATACTTATGTTTCTCTGCCGAAGCTTTTCCTGAAGTTCAAGGCCACTTATACGCGGCATTCGGACATCGAGAACCAAGCATCCCGGCCGGGCCGGGTCATAGCTGTCCAAAAACTCTTGAGCGCTAAGGTATGTCTCTACGTTCATTCTCAAAGACTTCACCAGAAGACGCAAACCTTTAAGGACGGCCGAATCATCGTCAACAATAAATACTGTTGGTTCAGATTCAGACATGAACATTTCCTTTCAAAGGTAGTGTGAATCGAAACAAGGCGCCACCAGCAGGATTTAACTCTGCCACGAGATGCCCTCCGTTTGCCTCAACTATCGAGCGACTGATTGATAAGCCGATGCCCAGTCCCTTGGATTTGGTCGTAAAGAACGGCTGGAAAACTATGTCAATATTCTCCATAGGCAAGCCCTTGCCTGTATCACTTACCGTCACTTCAATCGCATCATTTGTGTCTCTTGAGACTCGGATGGTTACCTGGCGTTTGCCATCGTGCATATCGCTGATTGCCTCGAAAGCATTTTGCAGGAGGTTCAGTAAAACCTGTTCAATGCCCATTGAATCCACCGTGACAAACGGCATCTCCTCTGAGGGCTCAACCCGCTCGATTGTGATTCCCCTAAGCTTTGCTTCGGAATCCACGAAGCTGACGGTTTCCTGAATAAGATCCTTGATATTGACACTGGACTTATGCGGCTCTTTTTGGTGAACCAGTTTTGCCATCCGATGGATGATTTGCCCCGCTCGTTCAGCCTGTGCTGCAACATCCCTCATTGCGTCTAAGAGCTCATTGGAATCCCACGCACCCGATTCCATCATTCGCAGAGATCCCTGGGCATAACTTGCAATGGCACAGAGCGGTTGATTAAGCTCGTGTGCTAAACCGGAAGCCAACTCCCCGACAAGGCTGAGTCTTGAAGCACGGGCAAGCTCGGCCCGATGTTCATCTTCACACTGCTCTATCCGTTTCTGCCCGGTGATATCCCAAAAAATGCCTAATATTCCAACGACATTGCCTTGCTCATCTTTGACAGGCGTTTTGACTGTATGGATAATCATTTCCTGTCCTTGCTGAATATATCTCTCTTCAAAATCTTTTGTTTCTCCCGATTCAATAATTCTTTTATCGTCTGCCCTGTATTTTTCAGCCAACTCCCTCGGGATAATATCGTAATCATTTTTTCCAGTAATTTCCTCAGCTTTAATGTTAAAATCCTTGGCGAAATTCTCATTGCAGGAGACGTAAACTGAGCTCCTATCTTTAAGGAATATCTTTTGAGGAAGGTTCTCAAGAAGTGTTCTATACTTATTCTCGCTCTTGCGAAGAGCATCTACCGTTTGCCTATACTCGGTTACATCCGTGGCAATTAAAGTCATAGCGACAACTCGCCCATCTTTCTTGATAGGCCCCAGACGGCTCTGATACCAAGAGGTACGCCCATCGGGCCCACAGCCGGCAACCTCATAGCTACATGTTTCGCCAGTTCGCACGACCTGCTCAAAGGCATCCCTCAATGTCTGCTGGTAGTCAGGTGGCACATACTCATAAACGCTTGTCCCGACTGCCTTTTCCGGTGTGAAGGGCGGCACAGTACGATTGAGAAACAGAATTGTGCCATCGGGGTCGATAGTCAAAATCACATCGGGTGCATTTTCCGCCGGTGAACTCCATTTCTGTTCAGATTCTCTCGACGCCTTCTCCACCTTCTTGCGCTCAGTGATGTCAACCCCATAAGCATTTACATACCCCTTCTCAACCACCGGTGCTAATGTTACCATAAATAACCTGCCATTATCACAGTTGAACTCAAACGTGGATACCTTACCGGAATTTAAGGCTTCTTTTACCGGCTTGCAGCAATCTTCCGGGAGACTCTGACCTGCTTGAATTCGCCATGTTTCGAGGACGGGATAACCGGCCCTATTGGCGTAGAGGATTGCACAATCCTTTGATATCCTCAGGATGGGATTAGGATTTTCTTCCAAAAGCTTTGCAGGCATAGCCGTTTCCTTTTTCCATCCGCTTTCCTGAGGTAATATCCCAAGACATACCTTGGACGTCCATTATTTCAGTTCCATTGTAGGTGGGCTTAATATTCCTTCCACTTGGGATTTCTCATTTTAACACAAATTCCTTTATATCTCTCCAATTTCGGGCATGGTTCAATCTCGCAGGCTCAAGGTTAACACTTTTCAATTTAGTTCAATGACCAGAAATACCCATAACAATTTGTTAGAGCAAGAGTTACGTAGAATACGCCAATTCGCTGGGTTCAGAGAAGTGTTACCTTGTTCTGAACCATGCCCAATTTTTCTGACCTTATGAGTTCTGCAAAATTGAGGTTAGGCATACTTTGAAAAGAAAAAAAACGTTTTTTGTTTTTTCTTTTCAGACAGTAAGTTATTGTTTAATAAGCAGTTAGGCGATTATTTAAGAAAATCAAAAAAACAGATTTTCTTAAATAATATATGCCTAACCTCAATTTTGCAGGAGCCTTTCTGATCTTAGGATAATAGATTTGCGTGAAAAACACAAGGAAAGAAAATTATCTTTACAGCCATAGCCACTATTAGTTCAATGAGCGTTAAGCCGGGCCACCACCGCTCCTTATCTGCTACCTGGCGAACATATCCCACAAACCACCCCGTTTGATAAATAAGAGGAATAGAGGGGGGCTTTGGGCCACCCTTGGGCCTCCCTTTTTACGGAGTCCAGGCACCGAGATGATCCAGCGTCATTGTAGCAGGAACCAATGTGACAGCACTTGGCGTACAAGAAATTGTATATGTCAAGGACGGGGTAAGCGTTGAGTCGTAAGCTGCATTGGCCCAAGTAAAGTCTCCATCCACGAAGTACGTACCTGTTAAGTCGCCAGGCACGAATCCCAACTGAGTCAATGATGGCGGCCATGTACCAACATCACCTTTCTCAGCACCATAGGCACGCAGTGCGGTCGCTATGGTACCCATCATCGCCCTTCCTTCCGACCATTTCGATGCGTCGATTCTGCCTCGCATAAGTGGAACCGCCACCGCAGTTAAGATGGCGACGATCATAATGACAGTCATAAGCTCGACGAGCGTGAAGCCACTACTATCTCTCTTCTTTCCCATCTTCAAATTCCAAAGCAGGCAGCAGGCAATGATAGGCAGATGCACTATTTGGGCGTGTCCGCACATATCACGTATGATAATCATAGCTCAATGCACGTAAAGGTGGCTATGGCCACAACAGCCATAGCCACCATTAGCACAATGAGCGTTAACCCGGGCCACCGCCGCTCCTTATCTGCTACCTGGCGAATATATCCCACAAACCACCCTGTGTGATAAATAAGAGGAATAGAGGGGGGGCTTTGGGCTGCCATTAGGCCTCCCTTTTTACGGAGTCCAAGCACCGAGATGATCCAGCGTCATTGTAGCAGGAACCAATGTGACAGCACTTGGCGTACAAGTAATTGTATATGTCAAGGACGGGGTAGCCGTTGAGTCGTAAGCTGCATTGGCCCAAGTAAAGTCGGCATCCACGAAGTACGTACCTGTTAAGTCGCCAGCCACGAATCCCAAATTAGCCAATGATGGCGGCCATGTACCAACATCACCTTTCTCAGCACCATAGGCACGTAGTGCGGTCGCTATTGTACCCATCATCGCCCTTCCTTCCGACCACTTCGCTGCGTCGATTCGGCCTCGCATAAGTGGAATCGCCACCGCAGCTAAGATGCCGACAATCAGAATGACGACCATCAGCTCGATCAGCGTGAAGCCCCTTCTCTCTCTTTTCTTTCTCATCTTCAATCTCCTAAAAAATGTTTTGAAAATTACCCTGTTTCCGATATTCTCATATTGCGTCTTCCATTTGTGCGCTTCGTATCACGCAATACACACGCTCAATCCTTAAATTCTCTATCGACTAAAATCACTAACAACTATATGAGTTTTTCGAGTTTTTTATCGCTTATTTCATCAAGGGGTGGGAGCACGGATTACACAGATTTTTTATTTGTTTTTAGTCCGTATAATCTGCAAAATCTGCGGTTAAGACTCATCCCCCACAATATTGGTTATTTAAAGTATAACACAAAAACCCAAAAAAGCAAATGGTGAGTAGTTAATTGGTGAGCTGAATCCTCACTACTTACCCCTGACTACTCACCACCTATGCTCCGAGATTGAACTATCCAGCCCCTGCCACGTCCGACATTGTGAAAATCGGCAAATACAGTGCAATAACTACCACCGACACAACAGCACCGACCGATACAATCATTATTGGCTCAAGCAGGCTGGTCAAAGTGGTTACCGTGGAATCAATCTTTCGTTCATAATGCTCGCTGGTCTTTCCGAGCACTATTGGCAAAGACCCGCTTTCTTCCCCGACCTGTATCATTTTGATAACCATATTGGGGAAAAACCCCGCTGCCGACATACTCGAAGAGATGTTTGAGCCTTCGACAATATTTTCTCTGGCTTGTACTACCGCAGACTTCATAATATCGTTAGCGGTCATCCCACTGAGAACATCGAACACCTCAAGCACGGAAACCCCCGAAGACAATAAAGTTGACATAGTTTTGCAAAACATTGCAACGAAGGCCTGACTGAATACATTGCCAAGCAAAGGTATGCGCAGAACTGCTCTGCTAAATAAATAATGTCCTTTTTTGGTCTTGTTGAAGAAACCACCGAAAATTATCAGGACAAAAACAAACCCGATCATATAAATAATATTGTGGCGTAGAATATCGTAAAACCCCATAAATCCCCGTGTAAAGGCCGGCAGCTTCCCCCCGAGCTGGTCAAATATCGTCTTGAACCGCGGGACAATAAAGGCCATTATAAATATCACTATCAGGGTAATAAAAGACATTACAAAGATCGGATAAGCCGTTGCCCCTTTAATCTTTCTGGCCAATTTATCACGGTTGTCAAAATACTCTGCCAGCTTACCCAGCGCGCCTCCAAGATTACCGCTGGTTTCACCGGCTAATATCAAAGCGCAAGACAAGTTGTTGAAAACCTTGGGAAATTCGGCAATACCGTCCGAGAAAGATTGACCTTTTTTCACCGTTTCCGAGATACGCTGCAGAATCGGCCCAAGATTTGAATTTTCTGCATCTTCGGCAATCGTGTCTAAAGCTACGGTAATAGGAATTCCGCCCTCGATCATTGTGGACAACTGCCAGCAAAGCGCTGCAAGGTTCGCTGATTTGATTTTTTTGCGCTGTTTTACTCGCCGGCTTTTTGAGGGTCCTGCGGATGTCTCATCGATAGAAATAGGTGTAAGCCCCTGCTCTCGAAGATGACTAAGTACGTCATTTGAGGAAGCTGCCTGCACAAGACCTTTCTTCTGGGTCCCTGTTGAATCTCGAGCGATATATTTGTAGCTTTTCATTTACCAAACCTTCTCAAAAGCACATCTATCTATCCGGTTGTCTCTAATCCTTGTCTATGTCACGAAAGTAACTTGCGCAGTTAGGCTTTGTCCACCCGTACAGCAAGGCAGCAAAAGCGCACCTTTCTTACCATTTCACGTTTATTATTTATCGGTGTCTGAAAACCTTGAGTTTAGTACAAATCTCATTCTATATGGTTAATTAAGTGGTTAATTGGTGAGTGGCTAATTGACTACTCATTACTCACAACTTCCAAAGGTTCTTGCCCCCATAACTGGCACCGGCTGCTAAACTCATCCTGTAAAAGCTACACTAATGACCTCTTCGGCGGTTGTTAAACCCGCCAATGCCTTATTCACGCCACTTTCAAGTAAACCACCATAACCTTTTTTACGTGCTGCTTGTCTTATCTGCGCCTCGCTGCTATTGGCAATTATCAGCTCTCTTATTTCATCATCTATAGCCAAAAACTCAAATATGGGTAATCTGCCTAAATAACCTGTTCCTGCACACGTTGTACAGCCTCGACCGTAGTGGAAGGTTGTATTCTTGGCTTGCTTGAGGTCAATCTTCATACGCTTAAGGACTTCCTCACTTAAGGTTATAGGCTCTTTGCAGTTTTCACAGATCTTTCTAACCAATCGCTGGGCAACAATTAAATTCAGCGACGAAGCCAGCAGATACCGCTCAATCCCCATATAGAGCAATCTGCTTATCGCACTGGGTGCATCGTTGGTATGAAACGTGCTCAAAACAAGATGGCCTGTCAATGACGCCTTTATTGCAATTTCGACCGTTTCCTTGTCCCGAATCTCACCTATTAGAATTATGTCAGGGTCCTGTCTCAAAATTGCTCGCAGGCACTTTGCAAAATCGAGGTCAATTTCCGGCTTGACCTGAATCTGGTTAATTCCGGCAAGACGGTATTCGACAGGGTCCTCGACCGTTGTAATATTCTTCGCCGGGTCCTTGACGTAATTCAGAGCAGAGTATAACGTGGTACTTTTCCCACTGCCGGTCGGCCCGGTAACAATCATTATTCCGTGGGGTCGTGCCAGCATGTCTTTAAACTCTTCGAGAAGCTTAGGCTCAAGCCCAAGTTGTGCCAGGTCGTGCTTTACCGCCGATGCATCCAGGATTCGCATCACTACCTTTTCACCATATATTGTCGGAATTACCGATACTCGAACGTCTATACTTCGGCCGGAAGTTTTCATTTTGAATCGTCCGTCCTGGGGCAGCCTGCGCTCTGCGATATCCATCCGCGCGACAATCTTAATTCTGGCAATTACCGCTGCCTGCATCTTTTTGGCCGGGGGCACCATATCACGGAGCACACCATCAATTCGCATGCGAACTATCGTTGCTTTTTCCTGTGGCTCTATATGAATGTCACTTGCTCTGCTTTTCACCGCCTGGCTCAGGAGCAGGTCAACGAACCGAATCACCGGTGCTTTGTTTGCATCTTCTTCGCCGCTGGTTTCCTGTTCCTCTGAAAATGCATCTTCCTCTATTGTCCTTTCTTCGTCGCCTTCACCCTCAACAATGCTGCGAAGCTGTTGTTCTTCAACATCCGAACCGTGATAAATGAATTCTACCGCCCGGCGAATTTCCCGAGGAGAGCTAATCGTCGGCTTAATCTGACGCTTCATTTTCAGGGCAACTGTATCTATGGCGATAACGTTGAGCGGGTCAGCCATTACAACGACAACTTTGTCATCAGCCTCACCTATAGCCACAAGACAGAATCGCTTTGCGATACTCTCAGGCAACATACGAGCGATATCCATATCTATCTTGTCCATCTTGTTGGCATCACCTAAACGGATATACTCCATCGAGAGGTGCTCAGCCAGGGCCAGAGTAACATCCTCGTGATTTAGCTTCTCGAGTCGAAGCAGTACCTCACCCAGCCGACCGCCTTGCTTGCTTTGCTCTTTCAGAACTTTCTCCAATTCTTCGCGACTTATCAGACCTTTTGAAACGAGCAATTCTCCGAAAGGAAGTTTGGCTTCCAATTCCGCTTCAGGAGTATTGGAGATGGTTTGCGTTGACCCAAAAATCTTGGAGATGCTTTGTGCAGAGTCCATCCGATTAATGTTACCTCCACTTCAAATACGGATACATACGCCTCTACTAATAGGCGTACTGCTATTTATCGACTCTAATTGGTAAGTCCGCCCAAAGACGGCGGATCTTCGACGGTTAGTTAATTGGTGAAAAAAAATATTCACCACTCACTACTCACCAGACTCCCTGTTTAAATATAAAATAAAAACCAGCAAAGACAAAAAACCGCCTTTGTTTTGGTTTATTGACAATAGTAAATTGCCTGAGCTGAATGGTTTTTCGGACAATCTGCAGAAGTAATTTAATCCTATCTTGGAAATCCACGATATAGGACGTTGAAATTCCCTGTATTCGCACAGGATGCTCGTGGTCTTCAAATGCAATGTAAGCCCTTGTTTATAAAAGCATTAGGCTGCTGGATGCTCGTTGAGAATCAAGTATCGGGTGTCGAGATTCGAGACTGCTTGTGTAAAGCCTGTTATGGTTTATGGGACGGTTTGGTCCCGCACCAATTAGCCGTGAGCCTTGTTATGACCAAAGGGCATCCCTTCGGGAGAAATCAGTGCTGCAAGCCTGACAGTCCACTATGTGAAGTAATTTTGCTCTGTTGAAAAGCCACAAAAACTGTCATTCCTTCGCTTTGCTCAAGGACAGGTCTGAACCCTTCGCTTCGCTCGAGGACAGGCTCCGCGCAGCGGAGTGAAGAATCTCTTTATAGCTCAAGAAATGAGATTCTTCGGCCCTTCGGCTACGCTCAGGGCAAGCTTTCTTTCGCCTCAGAATGACAGCCCACGTTTTCAACAGAGCAAAGTAATTTCTAAAATGGTTTATATTAAAATTCTTGACGAAACGGCGGTAATCGTTAATATTGTTATCACCTTGGACATTGTTGTCCGGGAAGTGTGCAAAAAGAAAACCTTGCGGATGTGGCGGAATTGGCAGACGCGCAGGCTTCAGGTGCCTGTGGGCTTCGGCCCGTGGAGGTTCGACTCCTCTCATCCGCATTAAACTTGCCCTAATCGCCCAAAACCAGTCTTTTTGGCCTAATATCTCGCATGCAGGCCGCGATTTAACGAAAATTGTGCAAATAGGCCGATAAATAAGGAATAAACTAACCCCCGTTTTCACGGGGGCGGGCAATAGGTTCGCGCAGCTTATAAGAACGCTATGCTTCAAATTTTACAAGATTTAGAATCCGCCATTGGCGGAACGGCCGGTCTGAGCCCTGTAGTTTTGCTCGGGCCTGGGTTGGTTTGCGTTATAGCCGGTTTATTTATCTGGCTGGGCGGCCTGGGCTTTAGAAAACTTTTACTCCCAACTGCCGGCGCGATTACCGGGGCTGTTTGTGGATTTTTTATAATCGGCCAAAACCTCATCTCGGTAGTGTTCTCGGCGGCTCTTATCGCAGGTATCGCAACAATACTTGATAGGCTATTTATCGCAATACTTACAACCGCATTAGCTGCGGTGTTTGCCTTTGTCGTTTTAGCCGGGCCCTACATTGAAAATTCACAACAAGCAGCTACAATAAGGCCGGGCGGAATGTCAGCTCAGGGCACAGCTATCAGCGTTCGTGAAAGTGCAAAAATAATGAAAGCTTATATAATTGGTGCCGGCCAAAGGATAAAACACGCCGGTTTACAAATGCCGATGTATCACTGGGCGATAATAATGGTGTTGGCACTAATTTTTATAGTGGCGGGATTTTCCCTGTGGCGGCTGGCCATGGCTTTATGCTGTTCGGTCCTGGGAACGATACTTATTTTCGCCGGTATGATTTTGCTGCTGTTGTATAAAGGGACTGTGCCTGTCAGCATCATTTGCAGTAAGTCATCATATTATGCCACTGCCTTTATAGCAATGATAGCTTTCGGCACGATTGAGCAGCTATTACTTTGTAAACATCCACAAACACACTCTGGGCGAAAAAGACGAATTAGTATGAATAAGGAAGGACCCGACCGAACAAAGGAAAGCTGGCGGACGTCATAACAGCCCCGGCGTTTTGAAAAAAACCCAGCTACAAAGAAAATGAGCTCTGCAAAATTGAGGTTAGGCATACTTTGAAAAGAAAAAATCGTTTTTTGTTTTTTCTTTTCGACCAGTAAGTCATTGTGTAATAATCAGTTAGGTGATTATTTAAGAAAATCAAAAAAAAGATTTTCTTAAATAATATATGCCTAACCTCAATTTTGCAGGAACCTTAAAAAGAAAATTTAAGGAGAAAGATAATGGATTGTGTTACCATCCTTGCACAGGCGGTTGACACTACTTCGGCGCAGGCCGCGGAAGAAGCAGTTGTCCCAATGGAGTCCTTTTGGTCATATATTACTTCTCTCAATCTGGTTGAAGCGGTAACTTTCATCTCTTTCGGTGTGGTCTGTCTTTTCTACGGCTGGCGTGTCTTCAAAATATTGGTCGTAATCAGCTTTGCCCTTTTGGGCCTGTTTCTGGGTTTTTTAGTAACCGACAAAATTGTCGGCCTGAACAGTCAGCTCTGGGGAGGACTGGTAGGCATGGT
>Ga0315545_1004470_pt1 | contig 11540 bp, 8 predicted proteins | sample SalMarSW160210MG_FD_203096 | JGI IMG/M metagenome (GOLD analysis project Ga0315545, IMG submission 203096) | Salt marsh sediment microbial communities from the Plum Island Ecosystem LTER, Massachusetts, United States - Salt Marsh Sediment SW1602-10 ...
CATCCCCGGAAATTTTCCCTTGCGAGCACCGATTGTCAAGGACTTAACCTTTTCGTTGTATATAAACGAAACCTCGCTAAATGCGCCTTTTTCATAATTGTAATTGACGTTTTCATCCTCATATAACGTGAACGCACCGTCGGTGCCGGTATAGACAAACAGGCGAATCGGGTTGGCGCTGCTTTCAGTGGTGTATTGAATAGCTGGTCCGAACGGGATGATTGAGCCTTCTTTCACGAAAATAGGTATATCCGAATACGGTGCGTCAGCCTGAATGGTTTGGCCGCCCTCGAAGAACCGGCCTGATTTAAGGTCATACCAGCCGGTCCCGGCAGGCAGATATACCTGGCGAGACCTGGATTTATATTCTGTTATCGGATTAATCAGCAGAGCCGGCCCGAACATAAACTGGTCGCCGATATTGCGGACTTTTTTATCCTGGCCGAAATCCATAACCAGCGCACGCATAATCGTATAGTCGTTTTGTGTCACCATGCCGGTCAGCGAATAAATATAAGGCATCAGCCGGTAGCGAAGTTTGTCGTATGCTAACATCGTTTGATAAGCCGGATGGTCGTCCGGTGCGATATTGAACATCTCGCGGTATGGAAATTGTCCGTGCACACGGAACAAGGGGCAGAACGTCCCGAACTGGAACCACCTTGTGTTCAGCTCGCGCCATTCATCCAGATCAGCTTCTTTCGCATTACGCTCATAGCGAGGCTCGACCGCAAAGCCGCCGATATCCATTGTCCAGTAAGGAATGCCGGAGAGGCAAAAATTCAAGCCTGCTGAAATCTGCGCCTTTAAATCATACCATCGCGTTGCAGTATCACCGCTCCAGGTCGCGGCAGAGTATCGCTGCTGCCCGGCATACGCAGAGCGGGTAAGAATAAACACACGCTGATTCGGGCTGCTTCGGCGCTGTCCCTCATATACACCTTTGGCATTGGCCAAAGAATATGTATTACGATAACGCGCTGAGGTACCTAATGCGGTTGGGCCGATACGCAGACGAAGCTCTGTTTCTGATAGATTTGAATGAATATCCGGCTCTGTAGCATCGAGCCACCAGGCGTCAAAGCCCTTACTGAACAGCCTCTCATCTATCAGCTTCCAGAATAAGTCACTGGCTTGCCTACTATATGGGTCGTAGAATGTAGAGACGTAACCGGGTCCCACCCAATCTCTTTGTCCCTTCTCGACGTTGCGCAGATACAGCCAGCCCTTATTCCTGAACCGTTCGTAATTCTCGGTGCCGACATAAAACTTGGGCCAGACGGAGATCATAATGTGGGTATGAAGGTCCTTGTGAAGCTCTTTTACCATGCCGGCTGGGTCGGGGAAGCGGTTCGGATCAAAGTTGTGGTCGCCCCATTTATCTTCCGGCCAGTAGAACCAGTCCTGTACGATATTGTCCAGCGGGATTTGGCGCTTGCGAAATTCTTTGACGACCGAGAGCAGCTCTTCCTGTGTTTTGTAGCGTTCTCGGCATTGCCAGAAGCCCATCGCCCACTTCGGCATCATCGGGGCTTTGCCCGTAATTTTGCGATACCCACCGATGACCTGGTCTAAACTGTCTCCGTAAATAAAGTAATAATCTATCTGGTCAGCCACCTCGGAATAAAGTGACATGGTATATCTGTCCTCTTTCTTGGCAGGGCTGAGATACCTTAATCCGATGTAGCCGCCGTTCGGTATCCACTCGATTTTAATTGGATAGCGTTTGCCGGCCTCCATTGACAGGCTCAATATGTGCGTCCAGGGACACCAGTTCTGACGCCACGAATCCACTACTAGCTCGCCGTTCAGCCACACCTTTGCATAGTTGGAGCTGTAAAACCTGAATGTATGAACGCCCGATTGATCAGACTGGATTTCGCCGCTCCAGCGCACGCTTCCTCGATTGTAATTAAATCCTTCAGGAAAACCGCTAAGCTCATCCAGATTTTCATGGGCAATCACCGATTCCACGCGAGATGTGACGAGCGCCTGAAAACCTGCCGAGCTATAATACTCTGCGGTTAATCCGCCTTCGCTGCCATTACTACCATATAATTTCAAAAACGAGATGGGTTGATATTCCCGGATGTCTCCAAACTTGGTGCGTGAGTTGTTGTCCCAGAGGATTCCGTAGTTCCTGCCGGAAACCAGAAACGGCACAACGGCTACCATATTGTGCTGCCAGAGGTCAACGTTATGACCTTTGTAATTCATAATATTATTTTGATGCTGGCCCAGCCCGTAATATGCTTCATCCTCCGGAGAGTTAAAAACCTGTTGAACATGAAAAGTCTGCTCTCCCGAGACCATCGCCGGCTGGATAACCTTGCCGCCCCCCGCTTTTTCTGAAAGTATCAGTCGGCCTGCTTTATCATAAAAAGCAATTTCTCCGGTTTGCACTGAAACTTTAGCTGTTATCTTAGCCGTAGAAATCTGTACGGTGTCATCAGCTTCTGTAATCGCAAAAGGCACAGCTGGCCAATTGCTTTTTTCAACAATCAAGCTCAGCTTAGAGGAAAAAGTATCCTGCGGCGCAGCGATGACATGGAGGATATTCTCCCCACACACCTGGATTTTCACAATTTTGGGGTCTGTTGGCCTTTTCTTTTCAAGCTCGATAATAATACCATCGACTTGTTTTTTAAAAGCATAGCTGGTGCTGCCATTCAGCAGAACAGATATTAAGATAAATACGCTTAGGATGGGCCAATGTTTAACAGTTATACTTTTCTCTTTCATATATATTCGACTCAAAAACAAATAATGTTCTATAGAATAAATTGTCTTCGTCACTTTGGCTGAGGCGTTTCCGCCGGACTACAAACCCGAATATAATACCAAATTTGCATAAATAATGTTATACTAACTTTTTCTATAGATATTCGGCACCTGTAACTTAGCATGATTAGCAAACTAAAAAAGCAGTTTATAAAGCAAATTATATTGACGCTGTTAATTGTTTTTCTGCCGGCAGTTTCTCGCGGATACGGTGAAACTTTTTCATTTGCAATCATAGCTGACCCACATGTGGACGGAAATGCAGCTCGCAGAGCCAAATTTGAGACTGCTGTTGATTGGATAATCGACAATAAGGACAGCAACGACATAGAATTAGTGTTTATTTTAGGAGACATCGCGTGGGGTGGCCGACGAGGTAGTAGAAATCTGGCCATTGCACGTCACATACTTAACCGTTTGAATGACGCTGGGATCCTTTACATCCCCATAATAGGTGACAACGAAATTAATACCAGATGCGAAAAGGAGTTTAATGATGTGTTTGAATCCCAGTATAAATATCTTTCCGGGCGCGTTGTAAACTGGCGAAAGGCCACCGTTCCTGTAAAAGGTCTGGTTGAGTCTGCCGAAGTCGATATGTATCTTCAGAATTTCTCCTTCGATTATAAAGGTTGTCATTTTGTATGCCCGGATTTTAATTCCAGAGAAAAGGGAAATGAGAGAGGAGAGCTCCACGACTTTCCAGACGGCACCTGGAGGTGGTTTCAAAACGATATTGAAAAATGCTCAAAACAAAAGAAGGAAAACATTGTAATTATGTCGCATATAGGCATGTTTCACACAGGATTTGAGAAAGCCGACAAATATCTTTTTCCAAGAGATGAAATGACCAAAATCAAGCGCTTTATCTATAATTACAGAGGATACGTCGATTCGAATTATGCCGGGCATATTCATCAAAACTGGAACATGATAGTATGGTACGGCTTATTTACGCCGCTTTACAATGTGAGGATAACAGATGAAACATGGTACGACACGGTATGGCCGGAGAGCAACGATCGAGAGGCCACCATCAGGTTGGTTCAGGTAAACAGCAACGGACCAAGAGTTACTTATGCTCAGCATATACAAAATGTTGAGAGGTGAAATCTAAGTCCCGATGCATCGGGATTTAGCCCCACGTTAAACGTGGGGTTTACTTTATCAACTTAATTATCTCATCGAAGTCGTTAGGTGCCTCAATGGGGGGATTACTGAATTTGCCCTTTTTACCTTTGTGATAGTTGATAGTCAGATTCGGGTCCTTTAATGGATGTCCCGTCAGCACACAGGCAACGCGGTCATCAGCTTCGACGATGCCTTCAGCCCTTAGATGTTTTAGGCCTGCTATTGTCGCCGCTGAAGCCGGCTCACAGCCTAAGCCGAATTTACCGATAATCGCCTTCGCATCGCAAATCTCTTCGTCAGTAACAGCACGGACAACGCCGTTGCAAATATGAATCGCCCGCAGGCATTTCTTCAAATTGACCGGTCGTGAGATTTCTATAGCTGATGCGCAGGTGTGCGGCGAAAAGTTGCGAGCCGTCAAATCAGCATAATAATTGTCAATGATTGCCTGCTCAACTTTGCCGGCATTCCACGTTAGCTTTTTGTTGTTAACAAGCTCGGTTAAGGTGTCGGCACCGGTAGCATTAATAATCGCCATTCGCGGTATTTGCTTGATGAGTCCAAGCTGCTTTAACTCAGAAAATGCCTTGCCGAAGGCACTGGAATTGCCGAGATTGCCGCCGGGGACGATTATCCAGTCCGGCACCTGCCAGCCTAAGCCTTCGATGATGCGATACATTATCGTTTTTTGGCCTTCCAGCCGGAATGGGTTTAGCGAATTGAGAAGATACAGCCCAAGCTCAGCGCAGACATCCTGAACCTGACGCATACAGTCATCGAAGTCGCCGCGTATTTGGATCGTTTGTGCACCATAATCCATTCCCTGGCTCAATTTGCCGAAGGCAACTCGGCCTGAGCCGATAAAGACAGTACACTTTAAGTTACAGTGGTGCGCATAAAGTGCGACTGATGCTGAGGTATTGCCGGTCGATGCGCAGGCGCTGGAAGTCGCACCGACTATCTTTGCGTGACTAAATGCTGCTGCCATGCCATTATCTTTGAACGAGCCGGAGGGATTCAGCCCTTCATATTGCAGATATAGACAACCGGGGTGCATATCGGCGTACCCCGCTACGGCGTCATTTTGCTGCAGGATAGTTTGGCCTTCGCCAATCGTTACTTTGTATTTGTCCTCGCAGAAGTTCAGCAGCTCTCTGAAACGCCAGACGCCGGAGAAATCCAGCGGATTATCTCTGCTTGCCCAGCGTTTGGCAAATTCACTTAGCTTATTGGGCAATCTGACCTTGTCCCAGTTATATTGTACATCCAACAGCTCACCACAGGCCGGACACTTAAATAGCGTCTGGCCGTAGTCAAACTCGGCCCCGCAGGCAGGGTTTATACACTTTTGATAAGCTGAATCGGTCATATTCTCGTATCTTTTTTCTGATATCTCATCGTTAAATTCATAAGCGACAAATTAAATATCGGCCTTTCTTGCACGATCCTGCAATTATAAAAGATGGACGAAGCTAATGATACAGAAATTGGGTTTGTTTTGGGTTTGTTTTCACCAAGTGTCCATTTCGATTTTTTCTCATAATCCCTTGATATATTTAATTTTACATCCATTTGACTTTTTTTGAAATTGGCTTTGTTTTGCATAAAAAGGGTGCGATTTGTAGAATGTTCTCGACAATTGTAGAACAAGCTGTGTGTGGATTTTGCTCTGATTTACCCCGTGAGATAGGCGCAGCCGCCATCTCATGGGGTGAACTTCGATATACACTAACTGCGACATGTTATCCGCTAACTATGATATGTTATACACTATACTATATACGCGATGCGCGATACGCGTTACGAGGCCATATTATACCCAAAAACGGCAAAAAATCAAGCAAAATTTACCCCATGAGATAGGCTGTAAATAATAGAAATGACTTTATCTCATGGGGTGAATCCCGTGAGATAGGCGTAGCCGCCATCTAACGGGGTGGATGCGCGATTATCTTCGGTAGGGTGGGGCTTGCCCCACCATTTTTATTCTTTTATTTCGTTATAAAGGAAGGATTTATAAAAACAATACCTAAGATACTTAGGTATTCTCACCTATCGGTGAATCCTTATTTCGTACCGTTTCTATTAAAAAAGATATTTTTAGACAGATTATCCACTCAGGATTTATTCTCCAGCTCCGGCACTTTATAAGTATATGCGTATATACTTATGGACTACTTTAAGGATCAAGGATTTTACCTGTGGCAGTCCTAGGGACTCCTTAGCTCTGCCACAGGTACGGAGAGATAGAGAAACGCAGGTGCGATGAAATCGCACCGACCCAGCTGCCATGTAGTCTTAAGACTACATAGCTTGTAAGTATTGATGGGGTTTAAAGTATTGTTTGAATCCAGAAAACGCTTGTTTTTCAAAACAGTCGCTGCGCCGTTCATACGTAAAGTGCGTACGCGCTTTACGTATGAGCATTTCTTTGTTGTTGGTTGTTAATACGCCGCAGGCGTATTAAGGCCGAGCAAAAGGTGGATTTGTTTTGGTAGGGTGGGGCTTTCATCGCTCCGTCGCCAAAGCTATGGAGCGTCGGCTACCTTCGCACCCCTTAGGGGAGAGAATGGATGCCCCACCATCTTCATTCTTGATACCAAGTGTTCGAGTCTCAATACCTAAGATACTTAGGTATTATGCAAACACCAATCACTCAAAAAAATCAGCGTGTCTAATTTCTATGTTCTATAGAATACCTAAGATACTTAGGTATTCTCTGAAAATCAATCAGCAAATCTTAAAAGTACTCAGTCCCGTAGGATGGGCTTTAGCCCATGCGGTTTTTGGTTTTTAATGCATATATCATTCACCAACAAACATTTTCTTTCATGGTGAATAAGTAGTAACCACACTCAAATGCTGTAATCCCGTGAGGGATCCTTGTCGGGAGCCATACTGGCGATTTTGACAGTGGGGCAAGTACTGTACCTGTGGCAGCTCTATAAGTATATACGTATATACTTATAGAGTATAACAGGACTGGAATTCATAGGACTATTATCCGCCTCCAGCGGATCCGTCTTCCGTCATCTTTAATCTGCTTACGTGCCTAACGGTATCTCTTTCATTATTCTCTCGTACCTCTGCTCAGTTTCTCCCGCGTGTGCAAAATAAAATTTACACACTCTACCCGGCTTGGTGGATATACCTTTCAGTACGATGGCATACTCGCGAGTTCTGACTGGAAGACCGGTGCCTCGACACCATATGCCTTGCTTGTTTCCTCAACCTTTTCCTTCACATTCGATGAAGTCGTCGGAGAGACGTAGACTGCTTCGATCAGAGCAACTATGTCAACTGGAGCAAGAATACTCCCATCGTCAAGTACAGGCATGTCCTCTGTTTCCCATATTACGGCTCTTAGTTCACGTTCGTAAGCGAAACCTCTGTGCTTGTGCAACCAAGGTACGAACACTGTTTCCGGCCCTTCGGTTTTGAAAGATTCCCTGCCGGGCACAATGTATGAGACTTCGCCAATGCGAACAGCGCACGGGCACTTTTTGAGAGCTTTGACGAGACGCCTGTAAGTTGACTGCAAAGCCACTGCTTTTCCGTATATTTTCCACATCGCTACAGATTCGAACTCATTCAGATGCCAACAATTAATCCTTATAGGGGGACCGCATGACTTCATCTTATTCGCGAACTCAACCGCATCCTCTTCCGAGACCTTCTTTAGAAGCTCGAATGAAAGATAAGAACCCTCATATGGGTCATTTTGCTTAAGCTTATTCCCCTCACAGAAATACAAACAACTGCTGCTGATCATGTCTTTGTACCTGTCAAAGCTCATGTACCGCCATATCTTCGCGTTTTCATCATCGGGTGGTTTGAATTGAGGATTTTCCTTATACATCCTATTTTCTCTCGCATGTGCAAAATTTATTTTGCATACCCTATCCGGCTATTTCTAACTCTTTATTTCTCCCAATTTCTCGGATTTCACAGAATCAATTTTTTGAGGATGGAAACCCGCTCGTATTTCTCTTTCATTAAGGGAATATTCATTAAAAATCGGGAATTTACACCGTTCCGGCCAAACCACCAAGTTTTTTCCTGCAAAGGAAGTGGTACATATTCGGAATTCTCTCGGTCTCCCATTCATGGCCGTTATTCTTAGAAGCGCAACAGCTTCAGAATAGTCTTTATTAACTTGTGAAACTGCTATTTTGTAATCCATTGGTAATAATAATTGAATCATTATCCGTGTCGTCCCATGTGGGGGTACAATTATCGAAACAATTTTATCGTCGGTTCCAAAAAATCCATCAGCAGTCTGAATTAAGACGCGTGGGGATTTGTGAATCATTCGCAGACCTTCAATTCCCCATATTTCAACAATCGGATTTTTGTAAATGATTTGAACATCCGAGTCGTTTAAAAGTTCACCCTCAAACTCTAACCGAAAATGCTTAGTCTTCATTTTATCTAAACGTAGATTTGGGTATTTCGGGTGATATTCGAGGCAAGCAAACTGACCATTTTCCATTAGTGCATCTAAAAAAACGCCGGATCGAATTATGAGGAACTCATGTTTTCCGGAACGTACAACTGCTCGTTTTAGAAGTAAAGAGATAATCTCTTTTGAAATCCAAGCTGCCCATCCGGAGATAGCCAGAATTACAGATAGAGAACTAGCCAACACTGTTCTCCTTAGAAGCGGCAATCCAACATAATAATATACAACACGATACCTATGTTACCTGTACCTATGGCACAAGTTTCCACTCATTTTATGCTACCGTTCATCCTCAAGATAAGAGTTAAGCCACTGGATGTGAGTGCAAAGACCATCGACGTCGGGAAACAGGGTCGCCGCATTGACATTGAACCTGTCCAGCTCGAAGCGCATTTCCCAGAAGCGTTTTGGGGGTATCCGAAGCTTCGTGAGTTTCGAGCTGTATGCTTTATTACTTTCTAGCGGGATGAATCTGTCCTGCGTTTTCATAAACTTGTGGACTGTGAACCATCCAGCCTGAGTAACAAGACGTGCGGCAACATGCTTTGGACGGAAAATCTTGGTGCGATTGACTTTGAAAGGACTCTCTCTCATGGATGCAACAGCGTAGTCGCTGGGCTTCGGCACAAGGACCCAGACAACGCCGGGATGCACTTTCCCCTTTTCCTTTGTTGGAGGCTTATTCACTGCGAACCAAAGTGCGGCCAACGGATTCAGGGTCCAATCCAAAAGGCGTGTTGCCATGCCATGATGCTGGGCGATTGCCAGCCAATCCCAGCTCGATTTCGGTTGCGCGCTCAGGAGCGGGACGACCCGGCGCTTAAACTCCCTCATCATCTTCTGTTCTGCATCAAGAGTAAGTTCCTTGAGATCAAGGCGGGCTAGTTTTGGGAGAAGAGGCTTATCCACAGGCTGGCCGCGAAACAGAACGTCGTCAGGTTTGCAGTTCTCGCAGATGAATTCCACGTACTCCGTCGTTGTCTTTACCGTGTAGGTCTTGTAGCTAGGCATTTGTTTTTATTCATCCAACATAATAATACCTGTGGGCTTGGCCCCAGGGGCAGAGCTATACACCACATACTAATAGTCCCGCCTACGTTTTGTGGAGCGGACTACGGCGGTATATGATTTTGGTGGGCACAAGCCCACCCTACATTCTGTTCAAGGTGTGATCCCGATGAGTACAAGAGGAACAGCAGGGACACCTCGTCCTTGTCTGACAACGTTGTAGAACTCGCCTTCATAATAACCGACACCTGAACTCATCTGTGTTTGGAGGCTTTTCATAGGGAGGATTTCAATACCAACATCTATCTGATCTCCCACGTAGAATGCAAGATGTTTGACAAACAAATCATAGGCAACGAAAGAATATTTCCCGAACTGAACCTCAATCGCCACACGCTCTTTAACAAAGTCGGTTTGGTTGTAGCTGTAAATTGGAGTCTCTCCAGCTTCTTCTATCTGCCGCTTCTGCTCATCAGGTTGCATGGTTAGTGTTTTTCGGATGAGTTTCTCGCTCTTAGTTACCCAATAGCTTACACGGCTTTCTTCCCATTTCTTCTTCTTGAGGAGTTTCTTGAACATCTTGTTCATTTCGATAGGGCTATACAATAGCTTGCCCTTCATATTCTTTTCCTTGGAAACTTTCGTTTTGCATTGCTGGGCGTTTACAGCTTGGATGACAGCCCGAATCTCGGCCCAGAGCTTTGGCTTGTGAACGAGCAAAAACTCAAGCCCATTCAGGTGGGAATATGTCTCGCATATTTTCATCTGGTAATGTAATGACCCTTCTTTCGTTTTCTTCTACAGGAACGACATCTGTCGCGCATGTCGTTTTTTGGACCAGGGCGCCACGGTTAGTTTGTTTCCAGACTCCTCCGGATCATATACCGGCTTGTGCATTGGCCGAGTACGCAGAATACCAGCCATTTCCTGTTGAATTCTGTCACAGGCGACGTCCACATATTTATCAACCGTTTCCGCACCGGCACCTCGCCTGTTGTGTCGTATGGCAGCAACGATAGTCGTGCCGGTTCCGAGGAATGGGTCTAAAACCCAATCGTCTTCGTTCGTCATTGATAGAACAAGCCGTTCGATAAGCTCTACAGGGAACTGACATGGATGCTCGGTCTTTTCGACGTGATTGCTTTTGACGTTTGGAATCACCCACAAATCGCCCGGATTCTTTCCCAAAGGGTTGCAGGAGTATTTTCCCGCCTTTGGCCCTTTGAAATATTTCTTGCCTGGATACTTCTGTGGGACCCTTATTGGGTCAAGATTGAATACGTAATCGTTTGTTTTTGTAAACCATATTATAGTCTCGTAACGCCCAGAGAAACGTTTACTGCAATGAAGGCCGTGTTCAAAATGCCAGATGATACGATTTCGCATAGTCAGGCCGAGTTCTGTGAAGATCGGATAGAGAGCCGCGTCCAGTGGAATTATTGATCCGTTATTAACATAATTTCCCACCTGCCAACAAATACTTCCATGGGTAGAGAGAACCCTGACACATTCCCGAATAACTACTGCCTGCTGATCAAGATAGGTTTTCAACTTGAGTTTCTTCTCGTACTCTTTTCCGATATTGTAAGGAGGTGAAGTAACGATGAGTTGCATCGATTCATCCGGAATGCGGCGCAGCAAATGGAGGCAGTCGCACGGATACACGACAATGTGTCGTAAGAGCGAAAACTGGTCAAATATTTTATATTTCTCAAACATGAGATTAAATTATCGTATTTCAGCTTTCCAGTCAATGGTAGGTTTAATCATCTCGGGAATCTAATACAGTAATATACAACACTTTTTATTGGCAATGTAGAAACAGCGTACAGTGTATAACGCTTGGATTTACAATCCTTCGATTTTACTCAACAATGGTTTCGGGTTGTCGAGTTTCGTATCTCGCATAGGGATCTCCAAATCCGTTCCGTCAATTCTGCCGGACCGGACGTATCCTACCAGCCTGTTCAGTATCCGCAGAGTTGAGTCTAACAACCATTAGTCTGTTTGTCACAAAATTTTCTGTGTTCTTTTGCAACCTCGTTATCAGTCAGTGTGATATTCCTGCATTGATTTTTTCTATCAGGCTCGGCAGCTCTGCAAGCTGTTTTATTTTATGAATTCCTTTCGGAACTTTTTTGCCGGCATTCGTGTAGGC
>Ga0315545_1004472_pt1 | contig 11540 bp, 10 predicted proteins | sample SalMarSW160210MG_FD_203096 | JGI IMG/M metagenome (GOLD analysis project Ga0315545, IMG submission 203096) | Salt marsh sediment microbial communities from the Plum Island Ecosystem LTER, Massachusetts, United States - Salt Marsh Sediment SW1602-10 ...
ACATCATGCCCGGGCTTGGCGGTGAGGCTCTGTGGAGGGAACATGCCCAGGAAACCGCCAAGGTCCTCAACCAGATCAATCCGCACTTCATTCGATTGAGGAGCCTCCGGGTTATCAGCCGGGCCCCTCTCTATCAGAAGTTTGAAACAGGGGAATTCAAGCCGCTTACCGATGATCAGGTAGTCGAGGAGATAAAGCTCTTGCTCGAGTGCATGGACGGTTCCATCACGAGTACCCTCACCAGCGATCACATCATGAATCTTCTGGAAGGGGTAAGCGGTACGCTTCCCGGGGACAAGGACCATATGCTGGAGGTCATTAATACATACCAGGCTCTGCCGGACCTTGATAGGCTTATCTACCGGATCGGCAGGCGGGCCGGCGCCTACTCATCCACTGAGCATATTTACCGTGACAGAGCAACGTATGAAAGGATCAAGAACGTGATAACAGAACTATCCGCCCGGGGGCCGGATGAGGCCGAACGATTTATCAACGATATGGCTGATCAGTATGTATGAGACTGGTTTCTCGTTGCTGGTTGCTGGTTGAACGATGAACGAGCAACGAGCAACGAGCAACGAGCAAGATGCCCTACTACCCCATATTTGTTGATCTTCAGGATCAAGGCGTTTTAGTAGTCGGCGGAGGAGAGGTTGCAGAACGAAAGATCAGAGACCTCCTCACCTATGCCTGCCGCATATCTATTGCCTCACCGCGGCTTACCCCCTATCTGAAGGAGCTCGTTGACCGCGGCGAGGTTCGCCTTATAGACCTTGATTCACTGGATGAGTCACTCGATGCTGTCGTTATGGTTATCGCAGCTACCGATGATCCCGCGCTCAACAGCCGAATAGCATCTAAGGCAAAGGCACGCGGCATCTTGGTCAACTCCGTTGATCAGCCGCTGGATTGCACCTTTATCATGCCCTCGGTGGTGAAATCCGGGGGCCTTCAGATTGCCATATCCACGGGAGGAAAAAGCCCTGCCCTGGCGAAGAAAATCAGAGGAGAGCTTGAGGGTATTTTCGGGCCTGAATACGCCTCCCTCATAGAGCTCCTGGGCCTCATTCGGAGAGAGCTTCTCTCAAGGGGCAAGCCATCATCCGATAATAAGATTATCTTTCAACAATTGGTGCACTCTCCCCTTCTGGATTTGATCAAAGAGGGGGATATCAAGGGCGTGAAGCGCACCCTCTCCTCCTTCCTAGGGTATGAGTTTCCCGTGGAAGCCATCGTGAATCGGGTCTTTTGAGGGATGTGAGATGGATATCGTGTTCTTCAGGCTGACACTCAGCCTGTATTTTGTAGCCACTGCAGGATTTCTCTACTTTATCATCAGGAGGAGGAAGAAGGTAGGCCTCTGGTCGCATAGGATCCTCCTGCTCGGCTTCGCCCTTCACACCATGTTTCTGCTCCTCGGGTATTACCGTCTCGGGGCGGTACCGGCCCTGAGCTTCAAGTCATCGCTAGCTTTTTTCTCATGGGCAATCGTGGCCGCATACATCATCTTCCAGGCAAAATTCAGGATTATGGTCTTAGGCTCATTCGTGATCCCCCTTTCGGTGGTCCTCATGATCCTCTCCTCGACAATCCCCATAACGCCGGTAACAGTACGACCCGCCTTTAAGGGAATCTGGCTTCCGCTTCATGCAACAACTTCACTTTTAGGAGACGGGATCTTCGTGATCGCCTGTATCGCCGGGATCATGTATCTCATACAGGAACGCCAGATAAAAACAAAGAGGCTTGGGGCCTTTTACAGCAGGCTTCCTTCTCTCAATATCCTGGACTCTATAAACTACCATGCGATCAGCTATGGGTTCCTCCTTCTCACCATAGGGATGATCACCGGCTCGATCGTGGCCCAAGGTGCCCATGGCACTTACTGGCGCTGGGACCCCAAGGAAGTATGGTCGCTCTTAACCTGGCTCTGCTATGCGGTCCTCTTACATCAAAGAGTGGCGATCGGATGGCGCGGCAGGCGATCTGCCCTCATGGCCATAGGGTGCTTTTTCATCCTGATCTTCACCTTCCTGGGGGTAAACCTCCTCATGGAGGGGTATCACAGCTTTGAGAGCCTGGAAGGAAACCCGCTGCCATGATACGGATAGTCGATATCGGCATGAATCACGAAACAGCGCCGGTTCAGGTGAGGGAATTACTCTCATTCGGAAAAGAGGAGCTTGACAAGGCCGCCCGTGACATACAAGCAATTAAAAACATCAGGGAATCCATCGTTCTCTCCACTTGCAACCGCGTGGAGATACTGTTTACAACAGAACGGGAAAAAGAGGCCAAGCAATCCATAATAACATTCCTCTCGCGCGTGAGCGGCATTGCACCAGATGACCTGAAGCCCTTTCTCTATATCTATGATGATCAGGAGGCCATACGACACCTATTCAGGGTGGGCGCGAGCCTCGACTCGATGATCCTCGGTGAACCCCAGATACTGGGGCAGGTGAAGGATGCCTATCGAATTGCCGTGGATAATAAAAGCTCCTCGGTGATCCTCAACAGGCTGATGCATAGGACCTTCTCGCTCGCGAAAAGGATCAGGACAGAGACCGGCATCGCGGGGTCTGCCGTGTCCATAAGCTTCGCTGCGGTGGAACTGGCAAAAAAGATCTTCGGTGAACTCACGGGCAAAGGCGTTCTTTTGATCGGAGCTGGCGAGATGGCAGAGCTCGCAGCCACCTACCTGTTGAACAATAAAGCCGCCCGGATACTGGTAACCAACAGAACCTTCGCTCGTGCGGTGGACCTGGCAGAACAGTTTCAAGGAAGGGCTGTTCGCTTCGACGAGATAGAAAGTCAACTCCTAAAGGTGGATATCGTCATTTCCTCTACCGCATCCCCTGAGCCGATTATCTCCTTTGATCAGGTCAGGAGGATCATGAAGGGCAGAAGGAATAGACCCTTGTTTTTTATCGATATTGCCGTGCCGAGAAATGTGGAATCCCGGGTTAACGAGATAGGCAATGTCTTTGTCTATGACATCGACGACCTAAAGGGGATTATTGATGACAACCTGAGCAAGCGACAAGCCGAGGCGGTAAAGGCGGAAAGGATAGTGGATGAGGAGGTCATCAAGTTCAGCGAATGGCTCGGGACCCTGGAGGTAGTGCCCACGATACAAGAACTTCAGGAGAAATGTGAGAGGATCTATCAAGGCGAGGTAAGAAAAACCCTTTCAAGCCTCAAGGACCTCACCCCTTATGAGCGGAAAGGCGTTGAGACCATGGCTAAATCGATTGCCAAAAAACTCCTCAACGATCCAATCCTGTTTCTCAAGAGAAAAAGCGCGAGGGATTCTCGCGACCTGTACCTGGATATCGCAAGGCAGCTCTTTAACCTCGACGACGAGAAAAAAAAGCGGAGGAAATAGGATGCCCCTGAACCTAGCAGTAATGATATATAAGCCTCCTGCTCTCGGAGGGCCTTCTGTTCCGATCCGAAAAGCATGCATCTTCACGATGATTGTGCACGAACAAAAACCGTTACAGGTCACACACATCAAGGGAACAGGGGGATGTCTTTTTTTGCCATATGCCCTTTCAATAAAAGGGATTGCAAGGTCCCGAAAAACGGGATGAATTATAACCACTCTATGCCGATAGTATGCGGATTGGATTCATCCCGTTTTTCGGGACAATTATCAAAGCATAATAAGGGCATGGCAAAAAAAAGACATCCCCCTGCCTCAAGGGGGTACATACTATGGACATCGGTAAGATGATAGAGCATATTAAGGGTCATCCCGCGTATCGAAACGTGGGTATGATCGCCAGCCATTGCGGTATAGTCAGGTCATTTTCCAGGGATGGACGGAGGGTGACAGGAATGGATGTGCACTTTCATGAGGAAAAGATCAAGGAGATACTTGACGATATCAAATCAAGGCCTGGAATAGTGGAGGCCCTCATTGATACGAAGAGAGGCCACCTCACGGTGGGAGAAGAATTTGTAGCCGTTCTCGTCGCCGGTGATACCAGAGACCATGTATTCCCTGCCCTTTTTGATGCGGTGAACCGGTTAAAGGCTGAGGCGGTCACGGAAAAGGAGCATATCGTTGAGTAAAACCTCCCGCAGGATTGCGGTCGGTTTAGCTGAAGGCTCACGGTACACGGCAGATGGCTCAAGTTATAAAATCGCTCCTGCCTGCCGGCAGGCAGGTCGCGATTTTATATAATGTCCCGCAAGCGGGACTCATAAAAGGAAATTCCTATACAATCAATTTAAAATAAGGCCTTTTCCCTTATCTCGATCAGGTTCAGAAATTCTTATGCATTTAAACAGGAGGCATGCGAGAGGCTATGGTCATATTTTCACAACAGCCGCCACATCACATGAAAAACATAGGCTTTATCTCCACGAGGATTGCCGGCACTGACGGCGTTTCCCTGGAAATACAGAAATGGGCAGAGGTTCTGGAGAGAAACAGGTACCATTGTTTCTATTTTGCCGGGGAACTTGATCGAGCGGAAGAAAAATCATTTCTGGTCAAAGAAGCCCACTTCGAGCATCCCTTGATCCAGCACATCAACAGCGATCTATTCGGCAAGAGGCAGAGAAAAAGAGAGACATCGGAGGCCACGCAGGATATAAAGTATAGGCTCAAGGAGTCGTTGTACGAGTACGTAAAAAAATTCGATATCCACCTGATCATAGCTGAAAACGCCCTCTCCATACCCATGAATATCCCCCTGGGCATGGCCCTGACGGAGTTCATAGCCGAAACATGCATCCCCACCATTGCCCATCACCACGACTTCTCCTGGGAAAGGCCCCGGTTCCTTATCAATGCCTGCATGGATTATCTGAACATGGCGTTTCCTCCCTACTTGCCCTCAATCAAACATGTGGTGATAAACTCCATCGCCTCAGAACAACTAAGCTTCAGAAGGGGGATCTCCAATTCCATAATACCCAATGTGCTGGACTTCGCCAATGAGCCACACCCCCCTGATGATTATTGTATCGATTTGCGGGAGCGCATTGGCCTGCACGATGGTGACCTTTTTATCCTCCAGCCGACAAGGGTTGTGCCCCGCAAGTGGATTGAACGCTCCATTGAGATTGTCAGAAATTTGGACCTTCCCAATCCAGTGCTGGTTATCTCCCATGCGCTAGAGGATGAGGGCTCTGATTATTACCTGCGAGTGCGGGATTACAGCGAGAGCATGGGGGTAAAGCTTCTGACTATCGACCATCTGATTTCATTTGCAAGATGCGCGGGCGCGGACGGGGGTAAATTGCATTGTACCGGGGATATATACCAAAATGCCGACCTTGTCACCTATCCGAGTGGCTATGAGGGGTTTGGGAATGCCTTTCTTGAGACCATCTATTACAAGAAACCCATCGTGGTGAATCGGTATTCCATTTATATAGCGGACATTGAACCGGTCGGCTTCGATGTGATCGTTCTTGATGGCTTTGTCTCCTCACGGGTCATCGAACAGATCAAGAAAGTCCTTTCTGATAAAGACCGAAGGCAGGCGATGGTCGAGCATAATTACCGGATAGCCAAGCGTTACTTCTCCTATGAGGTGCTGGAAGAGAAACTGATGCATCTCATCCGTGCCTTTGAATAAAAAAACCGTATATGAAGCACTACAAAATAGCCCTGCTCCACTACTCCTGCCCCCCGATTGTGGGGGGTGTTGAGGAAATCGTTCGTCAGCATGCGTCCCTTCTAACCAGTTATAAGCACACGGTAAAAGTATTCGCGGGCTATGGCGAGCGATTTACCGATAAATACGATATAGAGATCAACCCGCTGTTGAGCTCCCGTCATCCAAAAATACTCCGGATTCACAAGGAACTGCCGCAAAGCTCTCATGAATTGGAATCCTGTTCAGAGGATATTTATCACTACCTATCTCAAGCCTTGGAAACATTCGATGCGCTCATCGCTCACAATGTCCTGACCATGCACTATAATCTACCCCTCACCATCGCAGTCCATAAACTGGCGAATGCCGGAACCATGCGGGTAGTAAGCTGGAACCACGATTCTCCGCACTACTATACACGGCTTCCCTTTAATCCGGATATAGAGCAATGGGAGATTCTCAGGACCCATAATCCCTATATCTCGTATGTCACCATTTCGGAGCAGAGAAAGGAACAATTTCAAGGATTATACGGCGTAGAAGGTATTGAGGTTATTCCCGATGGCGTTGATCCTTTCACCCTCTTCTCGCTCGATGCCAAAACCGTCCAACTCATCACCGATGAGAATCTCTTTGATGCGGATCTCTTAATGGTCCAGCCCAGCAGATTGCACCCCCGGAAAAACATCGAGCTTTCGATTCACGTGGTAAGGGCATTGCGCGATAAGGGGATAAGGGCTCGGTTATTGCTGAGCGGGGCATTCGATCCACACGAGCAGAAGGCAATCGGGTATTACCATAGATTAAAAAATCTCATGCACCGGTTGAACGTGGAACACGAGATTGTGATCGTGGCAGGATATTTCTCCGAGAAGGGAAAGGAATTAACCTGCGAAAGAGAGGTGGTATGGGATCTCTATTCCATCGCCGATCTCCTGTTTATGCCCAGCCTTCAAGAGGGATTCGGCATTCCCCTGCTTGAGGCAGGGCTGCTCAGGGTGCCTATCGTCTGCTCGGATATCTCCCCTTTTCGGGAGGTCTGCGAGGATAATGCTCAATATTTCTCCCTGAAAGACTCCCCGCCAGAGATTGCCGATAGGATCATTTCCTTTATGAACAAGCTCAGTTGCTACCGGATGTCCCGCCATACCAAGGACTATTTCCTCTGGGACAAGATCTATCACAGAACACTCTTGCCATTCCTTGAAAGGATTATTTGAATAAGCTTCTTTTTCTCATGAGAAACAGAATCCCTGAGAACCGTGGCGTCTAATGCTATGATTCATGAAACGTTATCTCAAGATGGGCCGTATAAACAGGAGCCTCCTTCCCATCCTCCTTTTTCTGCCGCTCTTCTAGCCGCTTCTCTGAGTGTCGCTTTCGGGGCCAATGCGGTGGCCATCAAGATGAGCCTTTCCGGCCTGGGCCCCTTCACCAATGCAGGTCTTCGCTTTGCCCTCGCATCTGCCACCCTCTTCATCTTCGCCCGGCTCACCCGCCGTTCACTCATGTTGAGCCATGACCAGATGTGGAACCTCCTTTACCTCACCATGCTCTTCATTCTCCAGTTCTCTCTCATGTACCTCGGCATCGATAAGTCGAATGCGAGCAGGGCTACCCTGCTGTTCAATCTTCAGCCCTTTTTCGTCCTCTTCCTTGCTCACTTTCTCATACCAGGGGATTACATGACGGCACGAAAAACCCTCGCGTTGGTTCTGGGTTTCACCGGAGTGGCTTTCGTGTTCTTTGAAGGAAAAGGTGTGAGTTCCGATTTCCGGACCGGCGACCTGCTGGTGCTTCTGTCAACCCTGATCTGGGCTTTTCGCACCGTGTACATGAAAAAAATTATCCATGTTTTCGGTGTTTATCAGCTCGTTCTCTATCCAATGATGCTATCCATACCGTTTTTCTTCGCCGAAGGATTCCTGTGGGACAGGAGCATGGTGGCTCGATTGGACGTCTCGATCGTCACGGCCCTCTTGTACCAGGGATTGCTAATGGCTTCCTTCGGGTTCCTGGTTTTGAACTACCTACTCCGCAAATACGGCGCCGTGTGGTTGAATTCATTCAATTTTGTGATGCCGGTGACCGGCGTGCTCCTAGGGGTGTTGCTTCTCAGCGAACCCATGACCGCAAAGATCTGGCTCGCTCTTGCCTTTGTGACGGGAGGCATAGTCGTGATTCAGATGAAGAATCAATGATCATTGAGCAACTCAAGGGCAATCCTGCTATAGGTCTCAACGCCCAGCATGAGAATATCTTCGTTGAAGTCGAACTTCGCGTTGTGAAGAGGCGCACAATCCGGCCGACCCACGCCGAGGAAAAAGAAACAGCCCTTGGCCCTTTGGAGATAATACGACATATCCTCACCGCCCATGGTCGGTTCCTGCTCGAGAACATTGTCAGGCCCTACCGCTTCTGCGGCGCATCGCCGGACCAGATCAGCCATAAAAGGATCATTGATAGTAGGTGGATACCCGAACCCGAACGAAAGTTCGAATCGGGCGCCCATGGAATCACAAACCCCTTGAACGATCCTTCTTATCCGATCTTCCCAGGAATTCCAGACTTCCAGGTCAAAGGTTCGAGTGGTTCCGCACAGTTCCGCTTCACCGGGGATGATGTTGAAAGCTTTTCCGGCATGAAAGGCGCCCACGGTCACCACGCAGGGCTTTAGCGGATTCATCTGGCGGCTCACGATGCGCTGAAGGGCATTGACGACCTGGGTTCCCACCTCAAGGGCGTCCACGCAGAGCTGAGGCATGGCCCCGTGTCCCTCATTGCCAAGGATGCGAATGTCGAAGCGGTTCATGGCGGCCATAATGGGGCCGGCCTTCACAGCGATCGTCCCTTCAGGGCTTCCCGGCCACAAATGGCATCCTACGGCGTAATCCACGGTGGGATTCTCCATGACTCCTTCATCGATCATGGGCTTTGCGCCGCCGGGGCCTTCTTCAGCAGGCTGGAAGATAAACTTGACGGTGCCTTTCAGATGATCCTTGATCTCCTTCAGGACCCTCGCAGCCCCGACCACCATGGCCATGTGAGCGTCGTGTCCGCAGGCATGCATGGCCCCGTTATGGGTAGAGGCAAAGGGCAAACCGGTTTGTTCCGTAATGGGAAGGGCATCCATGTCAGCACGTATCATCAGGTTAGGGCCTGGTTTGCCCGTCTCCATCAGGCCTGCTACACCGAACTTCGCAATCCCGGTCTGGACATCCAGTCCTTCTGCTCGAAGAAAGTCTGCTGCAGCGGCGGATGTCTTCCTCTCGGTGTAAGCCAGTTCGGGGATCTGATGGAGTTCACGGCGAACCCCGATAATAAAATCTTTTTGTTGGTGAATGATAGATTTTAGATCGAGCACGATTTCACCTCCTGCTTGGAATCTATGGGATAGGAAACTATCCCATAAGGGCGAAATCTTGGTCAATGAAAAATTCAAAGCTTCGTTATAGAGCTGCACAGGTACCCTTTTCCGTAAAGCTCCCCGCGCTTCCGCACGGGGCGTGAACGTGCCATTGATTCCTAATCGCTAACGTGTTTTTCAGCCTGAAAGGACGAAACACGCTGGTTTGCACGAAATCAATCTCTGATTTTGGGTGCTTCTTCCAGCTTGACGAAGGAGAAAGGATACAATATAAAGAAGTCTATCATTCCTGTTGTAATAAGGGGTTAAGATGGCTACAATTTTTGTTAATGGTCTCGTATTTGCAGGCGACGGGAAGGTTTTTGAGAAAGCCTCCGTCCTTGTGGAAGGGGAGCGGATCGTTAAAGTCGGCACGGGGAGCATGCCGATTCCCAGGGGCGCGCAAACGGTCAGCCTGGAGGGGCGCACCCTTTTCCCCGGCTTCATCGATTGCCACGTGCATTTCTGTCTTGACGGGAGTCCCGACCCCGTTAGCAAACTTGTATCCGAACCGGCGCCGGTAACCGCCATCAGGGCAGCTCAGGAGGCCCGGGAGACCCTGATGTCTGGGATCACATCCGTTCGGGACCTGGGAGGAAAGGACGGTGTGGACCTTGCTGTGAGAGAGGCGATCCGCTCCGGCATAATCAAGGGGCCGAGGATGCTCATCAGTCGCAGCATGATCTGCATGACCGGCGGTCACGGATGGCAGTTAGGCCGGCAAGCTGACGGGCCGGATGACGTGAGAAGAGCGGCGAGAGAGCAAATCAGGGGGGGCGCCGATCTGGTCAAACTCATGGCCACCGGCGGTGTCCTCACCCCGGGTGTGGATCCGGGTGCCGAGCAATTTACGGAGGAGGAGCTTCGCGCTGGGATCGAGGAAGCCCATAAGGCCGGAAGAAAGACGGCGACCCATGCCATGGGCACTCAGGGAATTCTGAACGCTCTTCGGGCAGGAATTGACAGCATCGAGCATGGGGTGTACCTGGATGACGAGGCAGCCTCCTTGATGAAGAAACGGGAGGTCCCGCTCGTGCCTACCCTTGCGGCCCTCTATCACATCGAGGAAATGGGAACCGAAGGAGGAATACCCGCTTTTGCCGTGGAGAAGACCCTGAATGTGAAGCCGCATCACTTGAACAGCGTGCGGCTGGCAAGGGAATCGGGGGTGCCTGTCGCCCTGGGGACGGATGCAGGTACGCCTTTCAACCGGCACGGCCGGAACCTCACAGAAATGGTCCTCCTGGCGAGAAATGGGTACTCTCCTGCGGAAGCGCTTCAGTCAGGCACCCTGATTGCAGCTCGGGTTCTCGGCCTCGATGGAGTCCTCGGAACCGTGGAGGGAGGCAAACTCGCCGACCTCGTGGTTGTTGAGGGAAACCCCCTGGACGATATGGATATCCTGCTCAAGCCGGAAGCCGTAAACCTGGTGATGCAGGGCGGGAGGATCGTCAAGGGAAATGCTTAAACATATGTAAAAAGAGGAGGGTATCATGAGAAGGATCAGGAATTTTTCAATGACTATCGTTTTCACCATCCTGGCGTTCATTCTCGGATTCGGCTTTCTGAACGGCGAAGCAAAGGCCGATATCCCGGAGCTGATCATCGGTATCGGCGTAGACGCCGACACATTGAACCCCCAGGAGCAAACGACATCGATCTTCTTCACCATGTGCGAATTGATCTACGACACTCTATTTTACCAAACACAGGACATGAAGCTGGAGCCGCGCCTTGCAACCGGGTACGAGGTCTCCAAGGACGGCCTGACCTATACCATCCATCTGAGGAAGGGCATCAAGTTCAGCGACGGCACCCCTTTCGACGCCAAGGTCATGAAACTTACCTTCGACCGGGCCTTTGACCCAAAATTGAGGGTTCCGCTGCGCTCCCAGATTATCATGATCAAGGAGGTGACCGTCATCGACGACCACACCATCCAGGTCACACTCAAATATCCCTTCGCCCCGTTCGGCCCAACACTCTCCTTTGCCATCCTGAGCCCCATCTCACCTGCGGCCATCGAAAAGTACGGCGAGGATGTGCGAAAAAACCCAGTCGGCGCTGGCCCTTATGCCCTCAAGGAGTGGGTAGCGGGCGATCGGATCGTCTTGGTGCGCAACGAGAACTACTATGGCCCCAAGCCAACCGTGGCCAGACTGACCTTCAAGATTGTGCCAGAGACGGCCACCCGTGAGGCGATGCTCAGGACCGGACAAATACATGTCTGCTACAAACCGCTGCCCTCGGATGTGGCCTCGCTCAAGGCAGACCCGAACATAAGGTTGGAGATGCCCCTGGACACGAGAACCATTTTCATGGGCTTGAACTACCAGAAAGGGGTAACGAAGAATAAACTGGTCCGCCAGGCCTTCAACTACGCCGTGGATAAAAAGGCGATCGTCAAGAAAATCCTCTTCGACACGGCCGTGCCCATGGACGGTCCAACCTCGCCGATCCTTTTTGGCTACCACAAGATGGACCACCAGTATGTGTACAACCCCCAAAAGGCC
>Ga0315545_1004473_pt1 | contig 11538 bp, 14 predicted proteins | sample SalMarSW160210MG_FD_203096 | JGI IMG/M metagenome (GOLD analysis project Ga0315545, IMG submission 203096) | Salt marsh sediment microbial communities from the Plum Island Ecosystem LTER, Massachusetts, United States - Salt Marsh Sediment SW1602-10 ...
CGGTCGCGGCAACTCCGTGGAACAGACGATTCTCGAGGCGGCGGACCGCAAGCAAGCGATTCTCGACAACGCAGAGCGGCGCGCGGAGAAGATCATGGCCGACGCCGAGCGCCACGCCGCCGAATTGACGGGTGGCCCCGAGGCCGACGTCGCCAAGATGCGGGCTGAAGCCGAGAAACTCCTGGTTCGTGCCAAGCAGAGCCTCGCCATGGCGGAAGAAGAGGCCGACCGGGTGCGGGCCGAGGCGGCTCTGGAGGTCGAGGGCTTGCTCGGGGATGCTCGTCGTGAGGGTCTGGCCGTGCTCGAAGAGAGCAAGGTGGAGACGACGACGATGATCGAGGCCGCCAGGCGAGAGCACAAAGAGCTGACGATGTTGCTGCGGGCGCTCAAGGCGGCGGTGGCCGACATGCTCCGAGACGCCCAAGCACACAACGAGACGATTCGTGTTGTGCTCTCCGACGAGGAGGCTCCGAGCGAGAGTCCCGGCATGGTCGTCGGAGGTTGAGGCAGGAACCGGCGTGGGTGCTTCCCGCGTCTGGGATTCTGCGATAGGCTCCTGTGTCGGCAACATCACGGCGTCAACGAAGCGACGGGAATCATGGGCAAGAGACAAGCACGGCGTCGACTGAAGGACATTGCGGCTCCGAAGCCGACGAGCCAACCGTCCCCACTCCGCGGCCCGAGCGAGTCAGGTCCCATTGTGGAAATGCCGGCGTTCATTCTCATGTCACTCTTCGGCTTGGGCATATTGGTGTTCTTCGGTTCGCTCTATGGCGTGAGGGCGATTGAGTCGGATCTGAAAGACCGCGCTATCGAGCTGTTGCAGGCGAACGCGTTCCTCGACGTCGAGGTCGACGCAAATGGCCGCGACATCGAGCTCACCGGTTCCGTCGACGAGGCCGACGACCTCGTGACCGTGCCCGAGCTGGTGGCGTCGGTGAGCGGTGTCAAGACCGTCGCCAGCGAGCTGCGGTATGTTGCCTCGCCTGAGGGCGGGGAACCCACGATCGACACCGATCCCCTGGTCATCCAGTGGAGCGGCGGTCAGGTCACGGTCACCGGCGACGTCTCGGACGAGGCGACCCGAGACACGCTGATCGAGGCGCTCGAGGACTCCTTCGGTTCCGTCAACGCTGACGGTTTGACCATCGAGGAGGGGATCGCCAGCGAACGTGAATGGCTGTCGAAGGCGATCAGCCTCATCGAGCTGAGCGGCAGCTCGGTGGAGACAGGCGAGCTGTTCATCGGTCCCGATCAGCGGGTGATCTCGATGACGGCCGAGTTTGAGGGTCGCCAGGAGCAACGCGATATGCGCGAGGCGGTCGAGGAGATCGTGAGCGACTCCATCTTTGCGTTCGACAGCCGGCTGACCGTCGCCGACACTCCCGAAGTCGAGCCGGAGGAGGTGGTGGAGCTTCAGGAGAACCTCGACGATCTCATCGAGGGCAAGGTCGTGGAGTTCGAGTTGGGCAGTGACGTGCTCACGTCGGTGGGGATCGAACTCCTGGACGAGATCCTGGCGGCTCTGGAGTCGTTCCCAGAGGTTCCCGTCGAGATCTCCGGCCATGCCGATTCCCAGGGTGACGACGCCTCGAATCTCGCGCTGTCCGAACGGCGGGCGAAGGTGGTCCTGGACTATCTCGTTGCCCATGGCCAGGATGAGAACCGCTTCGCGATTGTCGGCTACGGTGAGACCCGCCCGATTGCCGACAACAGCACGGCTGAGGGGCGGGCACGCAACCGCCGAATCGAGTTCAAGGCTCTGGAGGAGTAGCGCTCATGATGTACGTCGCGTCGCAAATCGCCGTCTTGCTCTTGTTCGCAGCTCTCTTCGGCTTTGTGGTTGGCTGGTTCGCTCGCGCCCGCGCCAAGCAGCAGACATCGACCCGCCGGCGGGTTCACTGATCGATCCCGGATTCGATGGTCGCCCTGATGGGCGACGGGCATGTGCTTCTGGCAGAGCACGTCGATGTGGGGTCGGGGGGCCTCCGGCGGCGTCATGGGCCGTGAGGATTTGGCGGGCCTGTGGGCGCTATGTGACCGGTTCGTGCCACAGGGCGGTCACGCTGAGGGCGAGGGTGGTGGCGATGGCAGTCGCTGCCCCGACCGCATAGACCGGGAGCAGACCGAAGGTGTCGGCGAGAGCGCCGCCGACGACGGCTCCGATCGGAATGAGTGCCCAGGCGATGGTGCGCGATGCGGCCACCACGCGCCCGAGGATGGGCGCGGGAGCGATGCGCTGGCGCATGGTGGTGACGGCGACGTTGGTCCATCCGAGGCCGGTGACGGCCACGGCGGCGGGAATGACTGCCACGAAACTGTGCATGGCCGTCATGATGGCGAAGCCGATCCCCATGAGCCCGGTACCGGTGAGGAACATCCGCCCCAAGTGCATGCGCCTGGCGACTCGTGGCGCGAGGATCACTCCGATCGATCCCAGCCCGGCCTGAACGGCGAGGAAGAGACCGACCTCGGCCTGATCGAGAAAGAGGAAGTCGAGGAATGGCGGAACCGTGATGCCGCCGCTGAGCCTCTCGGGGATGAAGAGGAACAGGAGAGCTTCGAGCGGGGCGAACACGAAGTTGATCACGGCGGCTCCGGCCGTTGCCCAACGAAGGTGCCTGTTCGAGAACAAGAAGACGAGGCCGCTCCGGAGTGCGGTTCCGAACCGCTCACGGCGTTCCGAGTGGGTGTGCGCTCGCACTCTCACCACGGTGAGGAATGCTGCCGAGATGAGAAACGTGGCGGCATCGAAACCGAAGGCGACGGCGAAGCCGCCGAATTGGCTCACGAGCAGGCCCCCGGCGGCAGGGCCGAGTGACCAGGCAACGGTGCCGGCAAATGAGAGGCGCGAGTTCACCTCGACAAGCTGATCGGGCCCTACGACGTAGGGCAGGATCGCTTGCAGGCCGCTGTCGAAGAACGTGGCCATCGACCCAACCAGAAAGGCGGTGAGGAACACGATCCAAGTGGAGATGGCGCCCGCCGCAGCCCCGAGAGCGAGTAGACCGAAGGTGGCGGCTCTGATGAGGTCGGCGGCGATGAGGACCCGCTTGATGCGGACTCGATCGAGCACGACGCCCGCGGTGACACCGAATAGCAGGGCGGGCAGGGACTCGGCGGCCGAGGTGAGGCCGAGATCGACACCTCTGCCCGTCAGCTCGACGACGAAGAGCGGCAGCGAGATGTAGGCGATGTAGTCGCCGAACTGGGAGATCGCCTGGCCGATGACGATGGGACGGGCGTTGTGTTGGCCGACGGTGGTCGCTTCCATGTCTTCCAGATTCGGGTGCGCGATCGGCGGCATCGCCGTATGGTACAGATTGGGTCAGGCCGGCGAGTTATGTGGCCGTCGGAATTCAGGTAGCCTTCGGGGAAACGCCGTCGCGACGGCAACGCGAGGATCCAGAAGGGAGCGAGGATGGCAGGACCGACCGAACTGCCGGGGCTCGTCAGGGAATTCGTCGACATGTCGAAGGAGTACCTCCGGCAGGAGACTCTCGAGCCTGCCAAGCGCCTCGGTCGCTACGCGGGTTTCTCTCTGGGCGGCGCGGTCGCCATCGCCATCGGGCTCCTGTTGCTCAGCGTGGCCATGGTGCGCGGCATGGTGCGCCTGCTTCCCGAGGGCCCGAACTGGGCCGCGCTCGGTTATCTGTTGTCGGCGGCCGTGCTCGCCGGGATCATCGGAATCATCATTGGGCTCGCCGGCCGCGGCGAGTCGCAGAAGGGTTGAGACAGTGGCGATCCAACGAAGCGACCTCGAGGCGAAACTCCGTGAGATCGAAGAGATCGTAGAGGAGACCAAGGCTCACACGAAGACGACCGGGACCGTGGCCGCGATCGGGGTCGTCGTCTTGGTTGCCGTGATCTTCCTGCTGGGACGAAGGCGCGGCAAGAACCGCGGCAAGGCTCGCGTCGAGATCTACCGGCTCTAGGACCAATGGTGCAACGTCTTCTGTCGCTCGCGATTCGGCAGCTCTTCGGCGGTGCCCGTCGTGGTCAGCCGATCGTGACCGGCTTGGCGGCGGCTGCGACCCTGTTTGGCCTGTCACGCCGCTATCGGCGCCGGAGAAAACTGATCTACGGCCGCAGGTTGAAGGAAGGCGAGACGATCCAGCTTCGCATGCTGCGGGGGACTGCGGTGGTGGAGGACACGAACGGCTCCGGTGTCCCGGTCCCGAGTGAATGAGGTGATGACGGGTGTTCCGCAATCGCGAGCGAATGCTGAAGATCGTGGTGTGGGTGGTCGTGTTCGCGATGGTGATCGCCATTCTCTCGGCGATCGTTCCCGCCTTCACGTGACCCGAAGCGGGAGCGGCGATGGCTGAGTTCCGGCCGGGCGATGCCTGCTTGCTCTTTGATGCGAAAGGCCGCCGCTACCTGATCGAACTCGAGGCAGGGGCCGAGTTCCAGTACCACCAGGGTGTGCTCGGGCACGATGAGATCATTGGTGCTGAAGACGGCTCGGCGGTGAGGTCATCGATGGGGAATGCCCTGACTGCCCTGCGGCCCCGGATGGCCGACTACGCCCTGAAGATGGGTCGGCGCGCCGCCGTCGTGTACCCCAAGGATTCTGGTGCGATCATCACATGGGCCGACGTTGGGCCCGGGATGACGGTCCTCGAGGCAGGAACGGGATCGGGGGCTCTGACCATGGTGTTGGCGCGAGCCGTCGGCCGTGAGGGCCGAGTCGTGAGCTACGAGCTGCGTGAGGATCATGCGGCAGTGGCGCGCAAACGGATCATCGGGTTCTTCGGGGAGATCCCACGCCAGCTCGAGCTGCACATCGGCGAGGTCGAAGAGGCCATTGCGGAGGTGCGTCCCGATCGGCTGATCCTCGACCTGCCCGAGCCGTGGCACTCGGTAGCGCCCGCGATCGATCACCTGGGGCCGGGCGGCGTGTTCTGCTGCTATCTCCCGACGGTGCCCCAGGTCCAGGAGGTGCGCCGGGTGCTCGATGGCAGTGGCGCCTTCATCGACGTCATGACGTTCGAGATACTCATGAGGGAATGGGCTGTGGAGGGACGCTCGGTACGACCGAGCCACCGCATGGTGGGGCACACCGGATTTGTGACCGTGGCCCGCAAGATCTGCCCGAAGGCCGTCGCCGATTCCAGCTCAGAGCACGAACGAGGAGACCGGGATGAAGCCTGAGAGCGTTGCCCGGGAATGCCGCGTCACGGCTCGATGAAGATGCACTCGCCGGGGCATTCTTCGGCCGCCTCCACGACGAGATCGACCTGGCTGTCGGGGATCACCGCGACGCCCTCGGCTCCCTGGGGATTGCCCTCCGACTGGGCGAAGGTCTTGTCACCCTCGCGCACATAGGCGAGGCCGTCGTCGAGCAACACGAAAACATCAGGTGCGATCTCCTCGCACAAGCCGTCTCCCGTGCAGAGATCCTGGTCGATCCAGACCTTCATGATGCTCCTTTCCAAGCGTCTTCCACGCGTTGTCTCGCCGAGCAAGTGTACCGGCGGCGGTACGGTCTGCTGTCGCATTCGGGCTGTTCCTCGATGGGGTGTATGAATCCGGTCACGGCCTACACTTGGCGTCTTGCGGGTAACTGAAGGACAGCCGAAGTCACGCCGATGAGAACGGCAGGGAGGTGATGACAGGTGGAACACGCCGGAGGCGCAGGCAATGAGCTGCGAGCGACGGTCAGGATGCTCGAAGAAGAGGTGGCAGTGCTCCGCCGACGGCTCCAGGACGCCCCACGCCGGGTCCGGTTGCTCGAAGAGCGCCTCCTCGAGGCCAAGGGCCGCCTGTCGCAGGCCGCCTCGCAGAATCAGAAGCTGGCGGCCGTCCTAGAGGAGACGAGAGAGCAGCTCGCCCTCCTACGCGAGGAGGTCGAGCGTCTCAGCGCTCCGCCCAATCCTTTCGGGGTGTTGCTGCAGGTCAATGAGGACGGAACGGCCGATGTCTTTTCCGCGGGTCGGAAGCTGCGCGTCAACGTCGAGCCGAATCTGGAGATCAAGGCGCTCGAGACGGGGCAGGAGGTGCTGCTGAACGAGTCGTACAACGTGGTCGACGTGCGTTCCTTCGATCCCGCGGGCGAGGTCGTCACGATCAAGGACGTTCTCCCGGACGAGCGCCTGCTCGTGCTGGGCCGCGCCGATGAGGAAAGGGTGGTCGAGCTGGGGGCTCCGTTGCGCGGCGAGCTGGTTCGCGCCGGCGACCACGTGCGGATCGAGCCCAAGACCGGGCTCGTGCTCGAGAAGATCATGCGCCCCGAGGTCGAGGAGCTGGTACTCGAAGAAGTGCCGGACATCACCTACGCCGACATCGGAGGGCTCGACGAGCAGATCGAGATGATCCGTGACGCCGTCGAGCTGCCATACGTGCACAAGGAGCGCTTTGCCAACTACGAGCTCGCCCCTCCCAAAGGCGTCCTGCTCTACGGCCCTCCCGGTTGCGGGAATACGCTGATTGCCAAGGCGGTGGCCAACAGCCTGGCAAAGGCGGTCGCCGCCAAAGAGGGCAACGATGATGTCCGGTCGTACTTCCTGAATATCAAGGGCCCCGAGCTCCTCAACAAGTATGTCGGGGAGACCGAACGCCAGATCAGGCTGATCTTCCAACGGGCCAAGGAGAAGTCAGACGAGGGCGTGCCGGTCATCGTGTTCTTCGACGAGATGGACTCGCTGTTCCGTACGCGCGGCACCGGCGTGTCGTCCGATGTGGAATCGACCATCGTTCCCCAGCTCCTGTCCGAACTCGACGGCGTCGAGTCGCTGAAGAACGTGATCGTGATCGGCGCTTCAAACCGCGAGGATCTGATCGACCCCGCCATCCTGCGGCCGGGCCGGCTGGACGTGAAAGTGAAAGTGGAGCGTCCCGGCGAAGCCGCAGCCAGGCAGATTTTCCGCATCTACCTCTCCGAGCACCTCCCGTATGCTGCCGAGGAAGTGGAATCGCACGCCGGCGACCGTTCCGCGATGGTCGAGATGCTGATCGACGATGTGGTGGACAAGATGTACGCCACATCGGATGAGAACCGGTTCCTGGAGGTCACCTATGCCGATGGGGACCGCGAGGTGCTGCACTTCAAAGACTTCTCGAGCGGGGCGATGATCGAGAACATCGTGCGGCGGGCCAAGAAGTACGCCATCAAGCGCGAGATCGCCGGCGGCGACTCGGGTCTGGGCCGTGACGACCTGCTGCAGGCGATCACGCAGGAGTTCAAGGAGCACGAGGACCTTCCCAATACGACTAACCCTGACGACTGGGCCCGCATCTCGGGCAGGAAGGGCGAGCGCATCGTGTACGTTCGGACGCTCATCGAGGGCGATGGCGAAGGTCGCAGCATCGAAGCTGTTACACCGGGTCAGTACTTGTGAGACACGGGCAGTAGCGCGTGGCGTTGCACAAGGTTCTCGGCACCGAGACCGAGTTCGGGATCACGATCCAGCGTCAGGCTGACTTCAATCCGGTGTTGGCTTCCAGCACGGTGGTGAACTCGTACGCCGGCGAGCGGGCGCGTATCCGTTGGTCGTTCGATGAAGAATCGCCTGGCCGCGACGCGCGCGGCTTCAGCTTTGCGGACGCCTCCCCGGTCGAACTCGAGACCGGCTTGGTCAACGTGGTGCTCGCCAACGGGGCGCGGCTCTACGTGGACCACGCCCACCCCGAGTACTCCACGCCCGAGTGTTACGACCCGCTCGAGGCGGCGCTGTACGACAAGGCCGGTGAGATCGTCATGGCGCGCGCGGTTGCCGCCGCCCATCGGGTGATGCCCGAAGGCGAGCGCATGTTGATCTACAAGAACAACAGCGACGGCAAGGGGAACTCCTACGGGGCACATGAGAACTACCTCATGGCCCGCACGATTCCGTTCGGAGAGATCGTCCGCCATATGGTCGGGTTCCTCGTGACGAGGCAAGTGTTCACCGGCGCTGGGAAGGTGGGAGCGGAGAACGGGCGTCCGGACGTCGCATTCCAGATATCCCAGAGAGCCGATTTCTTCGAGGAGGAAGTCGGGCTCGAAACGACGCTCAAGCGACCCATCGTCAACACCAGGGATGAGCCCCATGCCGACCCGACGAAGTACCGAAGACTCCATGTGATCATCGGAGACGCCAATCTCTCCGAGGTCCAGACGTTCCTCAAGCTGGGCGCCACCGCCTTGGTGCTCGATGCGCTGGAGGACGGGGCGCTCCCGGAGTCGCTGTCGCTTGCGAAAGCGATAGAGGCCACGTGGAAGATCAGCCACGACCCGACTCTCACGGAGACCGTGAGGCTCGAGGACGGGCGTCGCATCACCGCGCTCGAGGCACAGTGGCAGTACTTCGAATGGGCGAGAAAACACGCCAACAACAGTGATCTCGGCGACGTCTATGCCAGGGTCCTGGCCGTGTGGGAGGAAATCCTGACGGATCTCGAAGCGGATCCGATGCTGACGGCCGATCGGCTGGACTGGGTGGCGAAGCACCGAGTGTTGCAGGCATACCGCGACCGTGATGGGCTTTCTAGCGACGATCTGAAGCTGCGCCTGCTTGACCTCCAGTACCACGATGTGGATCCGGCAAGAGGGCTCTACCACCGTCTGGTGGCGCGCGGGGACATGCAGCGCCTCTTCGACGACGCGGAGATCGCCAAGGCGGTCTCGGAGCCTCCCGAACGCACCCGTGCCTACTTTCGCGGGCAGTGTGTCTCGCGCTTCGGAGACGCGCTGGCAGCGGCCAATTGGGACTCCCTGGTGTTCGACACGGGTGAGGCGGTGCTGAAGCGAGTGCCTATGATGGAGCCGCTCCGTGGCGGCAAGGATCGGGTAGGGCCGCTGTTGGAACGAGTAAATTCGCCGGCGGAGTTGTTGCGGGTACTTGGAGGCGAGAATGGCTGAGCAAGAGCGGAAGCGGGCGAGGGCGCACGAGGTCGACGAGACCGAGACCGAAGGCGATCCGTTGCCGGAGGGTCGGGGCGAGGAGATCGGCGAGCGTATCGACGATCTGCTGGACGAGATCGACTCAGTGCTCGAAGAGAACGCTGAGGAATTCGTGAGGAACTACGTCCAGAAGGGCGGGGAGTGAGCAACGAGGGCCAGTTGAGCGGCTCCGACGCGCTTCCCCTGGAAGCGGGCCTCCCCGAGGCCAGCTTCATGTCTCTCCTCGAATCACGCGGCCTGGCGCCACGATGGACGACGGGGGGCCCACTCGACGCTATCGATGTGCCGGATGGCACGACCGTGCTCGCTCTTCGCTACGCCGACGGGGTGGTCATGGCCGGCGACCGCCGGGCGACGGCCGGGAACGTCATTGCTCACAAGCGTGTCCAGAAGGTCTTTGCCGCCGACGACTACTCGGCAGTCGCGATTTCGGGAACTGCCGGGATGGCGATCGAGCTGATCAAACTCTTCCAGACCGAGCTGGAGCACTACGAGAAGATCGAGGGCACTCGTCTCAGCCTGGAGGGAAAGGCCAACTTCCTGGCGCGGATGGTGCGCGGCCACCTGCCTCTGGCGTTCCAGGGTCTCGCGGTCGTGCCGCTCTTCTGCGGCTACGACGAGCAAGAAGGGACCGGGCGCCTCTATTCCTTCGACGTGGTGGGGGGCCGGTACGAGGAGCAGGACTACGCGGCGACGGGCTCGGGTGGCTCCGAGGCCAAGTCCTTCCTCAAGGCATCGTTCAGCGAGGGTCTCGAGGAGGCTGACGCGCTCCGGCTCGGCATCGAGGCGTTGGTGGCTGCCGCCGAGGAAGACGCGGCCACGGGCGGACCCGACCTGCGGAGGGGCATTTACCCCAACGTCGTCACCGTCACTGAGGCGGGCTATGGGGTCGTCGAAGACGAGCGTATCGCCGAGATCGCCGCCGCCGCCGTGGAGAACCGCCCATGATGCCGTTCTACGTTCCCCCGGAGCAGTTGATCAAGGACCGGGCCGAATTCGCCCGGAAGGGCATCGCTCGGGGCCGCTCGATCGTGATCATGGAGTACCGCGACGGTGTGGTGTTGATGGGGGAGAATCCGAGCGGGGCATTGCACAAGCTCGGTGAGATCTACGACAGGGTCGCCTTCGCCGGAGTGGGCCGATTCAACGAATTCGAGACCATGCGGGTGGCGGGCATCCGCTATGCCGACCTCAAGGGCTTTGCGTATGGGCGAGGTGATGTCACCGGCAAGGGCCTGGCCAATGCGTATTCGCAGACCCTCGGGCAGATCTTCACCCACGAGGTGAAGCCGTACGAGGTCGAGGTGATGGTCGCTGAGATCGGACCCGATCCGGGCGATACCGAGATGTACCGCATCCAGTTCGACGGCACCCTCCGCGACATCGAGCGCTTCGGCGCCATGGGCGGGAAAGAGGAGGCGCTGACCGAGAGGCTCCAGGAAGCCGTGAACGGCCTGATCGATCTGGCGGGGACCATGAGGGTTGCCGCCGACGCGATCGAGGCCGTAGAGGAGAGCCAGATCGAAGCGACGGGCTGGGAAGCTGCGGTGTTGGACCGGACCTTGGGCCGGCGGATGTTCCGACGAGTGCAGTCGGCCGAGATCGAGGCAGCGCGCAACGCCGGAGGATGATGACGGTCGGCAGACCGTCGGGGTGCGTCTACCCTGGCGGCCATGCAGCGGCGCATCTTCGGCATCGAGAATGAGTACGGCGTCACCTGCACGCTGCGGGGCCAGCGCAGGCTTTCCCCCGACGAGGTCGCCCGGTACCTGTTCCGCAGGGTGGTGAGCTGGGGCCGGTCCTCGAACGTGTTCCTCGAGAACGGCTCACGGCTGTATCTCGACGTCGGGAGCCATCCCGAATATGCCACGCCCGAGTGCGACAGCCTGCACGACGTGGTGGCTCACGACAAGGCGGGTGAGAGGATTCTCGAGGGACTGGTGCGCTCCGCCGAGAAGCGGCTGGAGGACGAGGGAATCCGTGGCCAGATCTTCCTGTTCAAGAACAACACCGATTCCGCCGGCAACTCTTACGGATGCCATGAGAACTACCTCGTCGGACGGCATGGCGACTTCCAGCGCATCATCGACACGCTGATCCCGTTCTTCGTCACGCGCCAGGTGTTCGCCGGCGCCGGCAAGCTGCTGCAAACCGCCCGCGGCACCGCCTTCTGCCTCGCCCAGCGGGCGGAGCACATCTGGGAGGGCATCTCCTCGGCGACCACCCGGAGCCGGCCGATCATCAACACCAGGGATGAGCCGCATGCCGACGCCGAACGCTACCGGCGCCTTCATGTGATCGCGGGTGACTCGAACATGTCCGAGTACGTCACCTACGTGAAAGTGGGGGCGACCGCCGCCTTGCTGCAGATGCTCGAGGACGACGTCGTGTTTCGGGATCTCACATTGGAGAATCCGATCAGGGCCATTCGGGAGATCTCACACGATGTCACGTGCAAGCGGCGGGTTCGGCTGGCGAACGGGAGGGAACTCTCGGCACTGGACATCCAGTGGGAGTACCTCGAACGCGCCATGCGCTATGCACGATCCACCGGATTCCCGCCCGAGGTGGAGCAGTCCGTTCTGATGTGGGAGTACTTGTTGACCGGGATCGAGAAGGATCCGCTCTCGCTGTACCGCGAGATCGATTGGGTG
>Ga0315545_1004475_pt1 | contig 11535 bp, 7 predicted proteins | sample SalMarSW160210MG_FD_203096 | JGI IMG/M metagenome (GOLD analysis project Ga0315545, IMG submission 203096) | Salt marsh sediment microbial communities from the Plum Island Ecosystem LTER, Massachusetts, United States - Salt Marsh Sediment SW1602-10 ...
GCTCCATTCACCTCCGCCAGGAGTTCCGCCGGTCAGGGCAAAAGCAGTGTCATCTATGCAGACATCAAGGTTACCGCCGGCGCCAACAGAAGGCAGGGGATTAACTGTTACCACGGTAGAGGCCGGGGCACTGGTGCAGCCATTGTGATCGGTTACGGTTAAGGTGTAAGTACCGGCCACTGCCGGGCTTATGGTGGGTGACTGGGTGGTGCTGGAGAAGCCAGGGCCGGACCAGCTGTAGGTGTAGCCAGGAGTACCGCCGGAAGCGCCACCCGTTAGATGGACATCACTACCCGCACAAACGGGGCCGTCATTGTCGGCGGTGGCGGTGGGGTTATCGGGTATGCAGTAGTTTATTACAATCTCGTAGATGAGCCCGGCGGGGTTGCTATCCTGAGTGCCGTCGGTCATCTGCTCGTTGGCACATTCGAAGGTGAAGGTGTTGTCGCCGGTTTGCAGGCCGGGGATATTCCAGTGCTCGACGGTCTCCCAGCCGACAGAGTGGACATATTCCTCGGTCATGTTGCTCGGCAGTCCCCACCCGGTCTCAAGCTGGGCGCTGCCAACGAAGGTAGTGCCGCCAAGCCATACCTCGTAGCCGTTGTCGCAGGTGATATGGATGACGCCCGTTATGTTGGTAGCATCGGGGGGGATGTTTACTATCCTCTCGAAGGTAACAACGTCACCGTTAATGGGGTCTTGCACCGTCGCGCTTTCCCAAATCCATTGGGCGGTGGAGAAGGGGTAGTCTATCGAAGACCACGCGGAGGATAAGGGGTTGACGGGCACGGCAGCAAAATGAGTAACTGGCGTACCATCGATTTCGGTTACCATTGTATTCCCGTCGCTGACATAGGTATCGGTTTTCAGTTTGGTACACACGGGGCAGGAGCAATCGTTTACGTTTACAGTAATGTCATCACTACCCGTGTAGCCGTTGGCATCGGTCACGGTATAGTGCAGGTTGTAGCTACCGGCGCTAGCGGTGAGCGTGGGATTCTGGACATTGGTAGCCGAAAGGCATCCTGTATCTCCAGACCAGGCGTGGGTGTAGGGCGGGGTGCCGCCCGAGGGGTTGCCGTCAATTGTCTGGCCGACGCCGGCGCAAAAATTGGCCGGGTCGGGGAAAATGCTGGCGGTGGGTGGGGTGGGAATTGCATAGCAGACCTTGACCGGAATCCAGTCCAGATAACCATCCGGACAATTGTCATCCCATGATACCAGGACGCGGAGATTGCCAAGCTCAGTTAATGACCACGGGCCATGGCCCCATGTGTCGGTATCGCCTCCAAGTAAAGACTGAGTATAGGAGTCCGAATTTACAGTCTGGGTCTTGGCAGTGGTCCAATCCGAGCCGTTATTCCATGATAAAGACACTGAGAAGGTGCCGCTGTCATCACCACCACAATATGCATTTTCTCTTGCCGCGTCGAGCATGACCGTGATGCCAACGATGTTCGCACCCGGAGGGAACACGCCGAAATTGTAACCGTAATACGTACAGTCCTCGTCATCGTGGTTAAAGGTGGCGTGGCTGCTGTCATTCTCATAGGCATATTCGGGATGTGAGACGCTATGATTATCCGTATATGATGTGGGGTCTTCAAAGTCGGTGCAACCGGAGGTGCTAGTCCACTGGGCATAGAGGGTTACATTCCCGGCAGGCATGGAGAAGGTATCCGTAGGTGCGTAGGGGGTGCCGGTGCCGTCGGCGGCGGTATTCCAGTCGTTGAAGATGTGGCCGGTCTTGACCAGACCACCGGTGTTGCCGAGCACGGTCACCGTTTCATTATAGTCGTACGGGTTGCTAGTGTCGGAGGGCGCTGTACCGGAATCACTACCGTTGTCATCATAGGTGACGTTATAAGAGTTGATGGTCCACTGGGCATAGACGGTGATGTCGGCTGTTACGGGGGTGCTAGCCGTAAACGGGCTACCGCCGCCACCTGCTTCGGTATTCCAACCGGTAAAGGTATAGCCGACTCTGGTTGGATTGGTGGTCGGCAGGGTCACCGTACCGCCGTAGGTAGTGGTTGCCGAGGTGGGACTCGCGTCCGTGTCGCCCCCGTTTTTGTCGAAGGTCACGGTGTAGGTATTTATCGTCCACTGGGCGTAGAGCGTGATGTCCGCGCTGAAGTCGTAGGTCGCACCATCCGCGTAGGCAGTGCCGGAGCCGTCGGAAGCTGTGTTCCAGCCGCTGAAGGAGTAGCCTGTGCGCGTGAAGGTATTGCTTGTCAGGGGCGTTGGGACGTTGGTGATCTGGTCACTCATCGAGCCTGTGCCGCCGTTGCTGTCGAAGGTCACGGTGTGGGTGGTGCCCACCTTGACGTTGATAGCGTTGCTCAGTGTGCGGGAGGCATAATCACCAGAACAATTACTGCCCGCATAAACCCGGAAGTAGGCGTTGTAGATGCCCGGCGTGCCGGGTGCGGTGATAGAGAAAGACTCGGTATAAGTGCCGCCCGAGGTATGGTCGGGATTGGGTACGTCTACGCAGGTATAGCCCCCGCTGCCGATTTGCCAGGAGGTGGACCTCCAGTCATCGTTGTCGAAAAACCACCCAGTTGTTACATTGATGTCAACATCTATGGTGGCGTTGGGGGGCACGGCAAGCGCGGATGCGCCATCATGTATCGTGGTACCATCGTAGCTTAAATCCACCCAGTTTATCTTTCGCCAGTCGGTGAAGGTGTGGGTGGCCAGCACGGTATCCAGGGCGCCGTACCAGGAGCCTTCCAGAACCTCAATCAGGTATTCGCCCTCAATGCCGTTCAGGACGTAGTCGTACTGGAATTCGCCTCCGGCATCGGCGGTTACGGAGTCATAGGGGGTGGGCCAGGGGGCAAACGAGCCGTCGCCGGTTACCACCGAGCCGTCGGGCCTTATGACCTTGATGGTAAGCGCGTCGCCGGCACCGAAGCCGCTGCCGCTAATGTGGGCGGTCTCGCCGGGGGAATAGTCCGCCTTGTCGGTGCAGACGGTGTAGTTACCGGTGGTGGCGCAGCTTTCAGTGCCGGTGTCGGCCGTCGCTACCGGCGTAGCTATTGCCGTGGGCAATAGCATCAATACCAGTACCAGTACTCCCAAAATGGATACGATTGCACGCTTCATGTTTTTCTCCTCAACATGCTTGCGTTCACATATAACTAGTACTTATAGATATAGTTGGGTTAATAGTACCCCCCCCAAAAGACATATGTCAAGGACACTTATCCTAACCTTTCCTTAACCTTACTCACAGCAATCATTGTTTAGCAGGTGAAAAAGCGCCAAAAGTGCCAATAGGAATTCCCAGAAAATTCAAAACATTGGGCTAAACAATCAGCCAGATTGTGACGCGAAGTAACATTTCATCTTTTCGTTCAGGCTTGCGAATAAGAGACAAGCAGCTGCTGCAAAGCCGGAATAAGCTGCTTTTTCTCGAATAAAAGTTCGGGAACTGTCAACCAAGGCCCACCACCCAACCCCTCCTGGACTTGTCCCTTACCGTCTTTGCCAGACTGCACCCTTTCAAGAACACTACTGTTCTTATGCCTGGTCCATCATGGATTGAGTACCCTTGAATATTTGTGACTAAGGCAGACATAGGATGATATCTTGGCTTTTTGTTACTTTTATCGTAGTTACACGATTATAATTGGGAGCGTTTAATAAACTAATATTGGTTATCCTCTTTCAAGAATCTGAGAGCCTAGTATCCCTGAGGCAAAGTATCCACCTAAAGCCCTTTTACTTCCCGGTAACGGGGTGCTTGTAGTGGAAGGGGAAGATATAGCCCGAGACGTACCGCGGGTCAGATTTCGTGAAGGGGATATCAGGCTCAGGGTCTCTGAACTCGCCTTTGAGAATGGGTGCTGCTACCTGTTCCGGTGTTGCCCAACCCTCCGCAATTCTAACCGCGTAAGGTATTATCCAGTTAATTTTCAATATCTTCCATTTCCCGTTTTCCTTGATGTACTCATTTTCATATATTCCACCCACAAATGAGCGCATTACACCAGCATCCCCTGGGATGAATATGGCGCCAAAAGCATACCATCTTCCCTTGGCCGTCTTGCCGTCCGGGTCTACGTCTATAATGCCAGCAATCGGCATCACTTGGTGCAGAAAACGCGGGTTCGGTTTACGCCAACGGGCAAAATACCTCCTGACACCCTCCTTACCCAGGAACTGTCCTTCAATCCAATTTAAAACAACATCGGGGCTATCGGAAAAACAGTCTATTATCTCCTGGCACATCATATGTTCGACGTAATAGCCGTATGCCTTTTGTAGTTTTTTTATTGCCTCGATGTCCTTAAGAGTGGTTAGTTCCTTCTCCTGAGCTTTGACTTGATTCTCCAGCGCATTAAGCCTGGCTTCAATTGTCTCGATATTCATAGTGACTCTCCTTTTATCACAATTATACTTTAAAAATCAGGGGGTATAAATGAAGAGCCCATCAGGGCATAGGGTCTTCTTCTCCTATTTAATCCGTTTCGCCTGTCAAAACGCACCCCAAAATGTAACCTTTCTTTCGGAATACTGAGGTGCCAGGGATGAAGTTGGTCCCTACTAATAGCGGGCGAAGCTAGGCAAAAAGGTGGCAATCTGGGGGAAAATCATCAGTATAATGACACAAATAATCAAGGCGATAAGGAAGGGGAATATCCCCTTAAAGATTTTCTCGAGGGGTACCTCTGGGGCAATCCCTTTAATGACAAATACATTCACCCCCACCGGTGGCGTGATTACCCCCATCTCGCCTAGTAGCACAACTAACACCCCAAACCATATCAGGTCAATATTGAGGGAGGTAAGCACTGGTAAGAGGATGGGGATGAGGAGCACGATTAGAGCCATGGCATCCATAAAGAAGCCACCTATGAAAAAAATAAAGGCTATGACCCCGACAACACCCATTGTCGGTATAGGCAGCCCTCCTAGCCAATCAGCCAGCGTGAAGGGTATCCTTGATATAGCCATGAAGTGACCGAAGATTGTTGCCCCGGCAAGAATGAATAAAACCATGCAGGCGGTGCGCAGGCCATCCTTGGTCGCCTCAAAAAATGTTCGCCAGCTAAGCTCACGCCTGGCCAGGCCGATGACCAGAGCTCCGGCGGCTCCAATCGCCCCGGCTTTAGTGGGGCTGAACCAGCCGGCAAATAACCCCCCGATGACCAAAGCGAATAAGACTGCGGTCTCAATAACTCCGGTAAGCGACCTTAGCTTCTTACCCCAGCTGGTTGGGGCTCCGGGGGGACCGAGGGCGGGATTGCGCAGGCAAATAATAAATATGGTTAAGGCAAAAAGCAAGCTGAGAAGTATCCCCGGCAATAGCCCGGCAATAAAGAGTTTGCCTATGGACTCCTCGGTCAATAACCCGTAGACAATGAGGACGGTGCTCGGCGGGATAAGAATGCCCAGTGTGCCGGCGGCAGCAACAGTACCCGTGGCTAGGGTGTCATCGTATTTATACCTCTTCATCTCGGGAAGGGCTATCTTGCCCATCGTCGCCGCCGTAGCCGTTGATGAACCGCATATGGCGCCAAAACCGGCACAGGCAAGCACGGTGGCTATGGTCAGACCGCCGCGGACCTGCCCTACCCAGCTATAGGCCGTATCATAAAGCCTCCTACTAATTCCCGCGGCGAAGGCAAAGGAGCCCATGAGGATAAACATCGGGATAACACTCAATGGGTAAGAGCTAAATTGCTCGAAGACATCCCGGCCGAGAAGGCCAAGTGACGCCCCCGTGGTAGATAAATAAGCAAAACCAGCAAATCCGACCAAAGCCATAGCGAAGGCGACCGGCACTCTGAACAGAAACAGGATGATAAGAACGACGATGCCAACAATGCCGATAACCTCCGGGCTCATCTTTTTACCACCCTAGCTAGCGAGCTAATAAGCTCGTGAATAAACACCAAACACACCGGAATACAGGCAAGGGCAGCCCCGTAAGCGAAAGGATAAATGGGTATGTGGGCACTGGCAGTGTACTCGCCTGAGGTTTGGAAAGTATGAGCAAGTACAAAAAGTCGCCAAATAATCAGAATGAAGAGTCCTAATTCAAGAAGAGAAACAATGCTAATGGTAACTGCCTGGGCACGCCGAGGCAGCTTGTTGACTAAAAACTCTACCTTGACATGCCTACCAATAATTAGGGTGGAGGCACAAGCAAAAGAAATTGCCACTAACTGGAAAAGCTGGACCATGTCAATGGTACCACGGAGAGGCGAACCAAAGAGATTATTTCCAATAACATCGACGCAGGTGACTAGCATAATCAGCAGCAATCCAGCCATCCCGACCCACTCAAACCAGCCGCTTATCCGCCGAGTAAACTTTTCAAATTTGTCTAACACCGAGCTCTACTCATCAGTCTTGGCGGGTGCGGGGGCTTTAGCCCCCGCACCCAACCACTAGAGTATCTTACCTAGTGAGTCAGTCTATTCTCCTATTCTCACTTCTGGAGGGCCAGCTACTGAAGGTATGCGGTAATCTATCTGTTTCTGCGTCCAGTAGTCAGCTCGCTCCCGCAGGAAGTCAATCCAGCCTCTAACCTCTGTCTCGGAATACCCGGCAGCCACCATATTGGCTACATAAGTATCTATTACCGGTTCCACAGCTGCCACCCACCTTGCCGCCTCCTCATCGGACAGGTCGTAGAATTCTACACCAAGCGACTCGCCATACTCTTTGCCCAGGAAATCTATGGAATTCCACACCAGAAGGAATCGCTCTTTGTACTCTCCGACTAGCTCGTCAAAGATGGCTTGGATGTCTGCCGGCAGATTATTGTAGCTGTCCTGGTTCATCACGCAATAAAAGGGATAGGGGAAGGAGATTTGCCAGATTGACGTCGAATATTTTACGACTTCAGCAAAATTGAACGATAGGAGTGTTTCAAAGTTGGATTGCTCCCCATCAAGCTCACCTTTAGCGATGGCATCATAGACCTCCATCATCGGCGTGGGAGCTGGGGTTCCGCCCAGGGCGGCAATAACATCGCCAGAAAGCCCGGGGGCTCTTATGACTTGCCCCTGCAGGTCCTCCAGCGAGTGTATCGGCTTAGTAGCCGAGGTTATGGCGCTGGGGGTGGAGGTATTCATAAAGAGCACTACCACATCGTCCCATTCCGCGGGCTTGAACTCATTGTAGAAATCGTTGAGAACTTGACCACTCACCCAGGCACTGGGATAGGCGAGAGGCAAACCAGCAAATTCGGTAACGGGGAAGCGTCCCGGGGTATAATAGACATGGGAGTAGCCTATATCAGCAACTCCGTCAAGTACCCCGTCAAACATCGCTGGAGCGGTAAGCAAGCTGCCGCCAGCAAAGTAATCAACCTGCACCCGACCACCGGTGCGCAGTTCTAGCTCATTGCCGAATTCTTCCAAAATTAGAGAGTGCTTTGCCGTGGGAGCAAAGTAATTGGCTATCTTTAGCTGTATCGGGTACGTTACCTCCCCATTCCCGTTCCCATTAACAGCCCCATTCCCATCAACAGCCCCGTTCCCTTCGTCCTCTCCGCAGGCCGTTAAAAAGGGAAACGCCAACAGGGTGAGTGCTAAGAAGATAAATAATATTTTCCTTTTCACTTGAATTCCTCCTTAATTTTTCTATAAGATATGATATTAAGTGTCACCTCATCTGTCACCTCCTTGGTGCCGTTGGCCTCTGATTTCACACTTCCTTGTCTAAATGCAAAAGGCTCAGAAGCGCACCAGCGCTTGGGTCTTCTGAGCCCTTTCACTATAAAAAGCACCCTTGCTTTCCCTCACGATGAATTCCCCCACTCCTTAATAAGTCTGTGGCTCGATGAATGGAAAGTGTATAAGGTACTGGACTGTATTAGTTTTAAGCGATTCTTAACCAAATTCTAAGTTGCCTTACTTTAGCACCAGTTCTAAGCTATGTCAATGGTTTTGCCCATATATCAATTGAAGTCGAGTGCCGTGATTATTAATCTCTGAATTGTGAAAGCGCTTTGTACCTTAGTGGCGTTTCTACGATTTTGCTATCTGTAATCCTCTCTCATCTCACGTCAATTCTAATTATTCCCGTTTATTACCTCTGGACATACCTTTTGGTATATTACTATGGGGTATATATGATGTCAATACCTTTTAGTTATATAATTGAAAATAAATACAAAGAAGGGGCAAAGAATTGAAAGAGCCATTAAAGATAGATTCCGGATACATCTCTGGGACTACAGTTGGCGAGCTTGGCAAAGAAGTATATGCCTATCTTGGAATTCCCTATGTTGCTCCGCCCACGGGCGACCTGCGCTGGAAGCCGCCTCAGCCCGTTGCTTCCTGGTCAGAGGTCCGCGATTGTACCGTTCCCGGTACGCAAGCTCCACAGGCGCCCAGACTACTTCCTGCCCCGGTTGAAACGAGCGAAGACTGCCTCTGGCTGAATGTCATGACGCCGGCAAAGAATGCCATGGACAAACTACCGGTTATAGTCTGTATGCACGGCGGCGGTTACAGAATTGATAGTGCAGCTAATCCAACCTATAACAACTTCCGATTACCACAGCACGGTGTAGTGCAGGTAAATGTCAATATGCGGCTTGGTGCGATGGGCTTATTAGCCCATCCCTTACTTTCCAAGGAATCTCCCCACGATGTTTCCGGGAACTACATGTTGCTGGATATGAGAGCCGCCCTGAAATGGGTGCAGAATAATATCGCCGCCTTTGGCGGCGACCCCAACAATGTCACCCTATGGGGTTATTCCAGTGGCTCCGCTAAGGTTATATATCTAATGGCTTCACCTTTGGCCAAAGGGCTTTTCCGCAAGGCTATTTGTCAAAGCGGGATTCCGTCCGATTCTTTAGGTCTGCATCCTCGTCCGATGAAGGAAATGGAGGAGCTGGGTAAGAAACTGTTGGCTAAGCTAGGCGTGGATAAGGAAGCCGACCCGCTGGCTGCGGCCCGTGCTCTACCCTGGGAGAAAATCTTGGAAGCTGATTCAGCCCTAGCTATGGAGGCTGGTGGCCTTTACGATCTTTGGGGTATCTGGGACATATCGATAGACGGCTGGTTTGTGCCAGATTCACCGTTAAACATCTTCCAGGCTGGCAAGCAGAATGCGGTTCCTTTCATCATGGGGGGTAACTTAGGTGAAATAACTGGCCCGGGCATGATGCTGATGCCTGAAACGATTCCATATTATGTGGAACTGTTTTTGGGTGCGAGCCAGGTTAATATCAAGTCTTATGCCTACATCTTTGACCAGGTTCCCAGTAAATGGAGACAAGAAGGTTGCGTATCCATCCACGCCATGGAGACTATCTACATGTTTGGTAATGTGGATGAACCACGTGAATGGGAACTACTTTACTTCCTGGCCAGTCAATCCGGAGCTAAATCAAAAGACCCCGGGGTGACCGATGTGGATAGAAAGGTCTCCGAAGAGATGATGAGCATGTGGACTCAATTTGCCAGAACGGGAGACCCGAACGTCAAAGGGCTGATTACCTGGCCTGCCTACGAAGCAGTCACCGATCAATATCTCTATATAGCTGACCCGTTAGAAGTAAAATCCGGCTTCTCTAAGATTAGCCCCTATTAAATAATCGTTCCCTCAAGTTAATAGGCTGCTCTGCCTGCAGTCTTCTACTTTCTTTTTCTCGGTGTGTTCCAATACGGGCTCTTACACCTTGGGCATACTTTCGGTTGAAAATTCTCTAAGTTTTCAAATTCACCTTTTATATTTCTAGGTACCCAAATTTGTCCACATCTTTCGCATTTGAAAGCCCGAATTTGTATTGTTCCCATAATATTCATAGTGTATCACGACTTTGTATTTATTTTCAAATGCATACCTTAAAATTATTGACGCCATATATACCTCATGGTAATATACCAAAAGGTATGTCCATCGGCCGTAATATCCCTCCTGCGCGCGTGTCAGAGGAATGTTGCCGCTGGTTTGATTGTGACAACCTTTGATGCTAATATGTTGATGTTAGTTGACAAGCCAGAGTCGTTGCCGGTGGTCTATCTATTATGAAAGAGAGCATTAGGACCGGAGGCATCTGGATGGTTCCACTATTTAAGCATTACCCTCGGCCTAAGAGAGTACTTCCCCATGAAACCGGCTTGAGCAACACATCAAAGGTTGGGAGGCACCCTCAATGAAAGAGTCGGAGCAATACTGGAACCCGATTCTGGAAACACTGCCCCGTGAGAAGCTTGCGGAGCTACAGCTCAAGAAGTTTAAGAGCATCTTTAACTGGGCATATGAGCACTCCAAGTTTTATCACAAGCTATACTCTGATGCTGGTATAGAGCCCGGCGACATCAGGACATTTGAGGATATAAGAAAAATACCCAAGGTAGAGAAATCGATGATGAGGGCCATCCAAGGGAAAGAGCCCTACCCCTACGGAGATATGCTGGCAATGCCTCTGGAGAGGGTTACTATATATCATCAGACCAGCGGCACCACCGGCCAGCCGGTATATCAGGCCGATAGCTGGCAGGACTGGGAGTGGTGGGCTGAAGCCTGGGCTTGCCTGTTATACGCTCAGGGCTACCGGGACTACGACCGCCTCTTTTTACCCTTCGGTTACAACATCTTCGTCGCCTTCTGGGGCGCCCACTACGGGGCTGAAAAGTTGGGCTGTGAGGTGGTCCCCGGCGGTGTGCTCAATACCGAGGCCCGGATACTGAAAATGCAGGAGCTAAGAGCCACTGCTATGGCGGCGACACCGACCTACGTGCTGGGTATGGCCGATACCGCCAGAAGGAAGCTGGGTGTGGACCCGGCCAAAGACTTACAGATAAGAAGGATAACCGTGGCCGGTGAAGCCGGGGGCAGCGTCCCGGCGACCAAAAAAAGGATGGAGGAGGCGTGGGGGGCCAAGGTATTTGACCACGTTGGCGCCACCGAGATAGGTGCCTGGAGCTTCGAATGCCGCTACCAGTCCGGCTTGCATATTAATGAGGCTCTGTTCCTTGTGGAGATAGAGGATATTGACAGCGGAGAGATCATTACCGAACCGGGGAGGAGGGGCAAGATGGTGATAACCGCCCTCAACCGCATGGCTCAGCCCTGCATCAGATTTGATTCCAAAGATGTAATTGAGTGGAGCCCCGATAAGTGTGAGTGCGGGCGGACTTTCCGGCTACTGAAGGGCGGCGTTGTCGGCCGGGCTGATGACATCACCAAGGTGAAGGGAGTATTGCTGGCGCCGACCTCGATTGAGGAAGTGGTCAGGAGCATCCCGGAGCTGAGTGACGAATATGAGGTGCTGGTGACCAAAAAGGGCGACCTTGATGACATTACGTTGAAGGTGGAACCAGCCCCGGGACAGCAGAATAATGTTGAAAAAATCCGGGCTAAGCTGATTGACCAGCTCAGGCTAAAGACCAACTTGGGGTATAACTTGGAGTTCCATGAATATGGCACCTTGCCGAGGTATGATGTTAAGGCTAAGAGGTTCAAGGACTTGAGACACAAGGAGTGATGAAATGATGGAGAGTTACCATGTAAAAGAAATGGCGAAAAAGATCCAAGCGATTAAAGAAGCAGCCA
>Ga0315545_1004477_pt1 | contig 11533 bp, 6 predicted proteins | sample SalMarSW160210MG_FD_203096 | JGI IMG/M metagenome (GOLD analysis project Ga0315545, IMG submission 203096) | Salt marsh sediment microbial communities from the Plum Island Ecosystem LTER, Massachusetts, United States - Salt Marsh Sediment SW1602-10 ...
TCGCCCCGAACCAAGTCCACCGCCCGCGCGTGATCCTGGCCCAACTCGAGCGGCGCAAGGGCCGCCTCAACGAAGCGATCCGCCAGCTCTACATCCACGAGCACTACTCGGAATACGACGCCGCCGATTGGTATGAGCTCGGCCGGCTCTTCAACAGCCAGCGCGAGAAGGCAAAGGCCCTCTACTACTTCAAACGCGCGTTCGAGACCCTCACCGACTCCGAACGCGGAATGCCGCCCTACATGCGGCTGCGCAATGACCTGATCGAGGCCTACGTCTTCAACGGCTACGTGTCCGAGGCCGACGAGCTGCTCGACGAGTCGTTCTACGTGCTCAGCCAGTTCGAAACGGTCTACGAGGCGCAAAGCGGCTCGCGCCAGGCTGAGGCCGAGTCGCTCCGAGAGGTGATCGAGCACGCGCGCCCTGAGCTGCTCAGGCTCCGGGCGATCGTCAGCAGGGCGGCCGGCGATTACAACACGGCGCTCGACGCCCTGCGTGAGTGCAAGACCCTGGCGCCAACATCCGTTGACCTGCTGCTCAACGAAGCGCAATTGCTCGCCATGAAGGGCGAGTTCAAACGCGCCCGCGAGGAGCTCGACAAGTTCCGCCAACTCGCCCCCCACGATCCCAAGGGGATCATGACCGACGCGCTGATCTGCTACCAGGAAGGCGACCACAGGGCGTATCTGCGGCGGATCGAGGACTACCTGCTCGCGGCGCCCGACAAAACGCAGCCGCGCGCACTCAGGGCGCTCGCCCTCGTCCAGACAGGCCGCACCGAGGAAGGGCTCGAGCAACTCGAGGCCTACTGCCGGGCCGAGCCGAACTTCCCCCAGTTCCAGCTCAAGATGGCCGAGGCGCTGGCGATCGCGGGCCGAACGCGCGAGGCGATCTGGTGGATCCGCCGCGCAGCCGAAACCGACGTGATACCGCCCCACTTCGTCGAAAACGAGCCCAACCTGCGGTCCCTTCAGAACGATCCCGCCTACCCCGACCTGCTACGCGACATCCGCTACCGCATCGCCCTGCGCCAGCAAGTCCACGAGGCCGAGGACCTCGTCTACCGGGGCGAGCGGACCCGCGGCCTGGGCGCGCTCGAGCGCATCCAGCAGCAACACCCCGATATCGCGTTCACGACCTATGCGCTCGCCCGGATCTACGTGTTCGTCGGAGACCACGACAAGGCCTTCCCGCTGCTGGTCGAGTGCGCGAAGGCCGGCTACTTCAGCACCGCGAGACTCCGACACGACATCTACCTGACCGAGCTGCACGACGACCCGCGCTTCCAGGACGTGATCGAGGCGATCGAACAACCGTGGCCCGAGCACCTTGAACCCGAAGAGCCACAGCCTGAACAGCCCGCGGAGCACCCGTGACCGATGCTTGAGCTGAAGGCCATTCGCGAAGACGCTGAGACGATCGAGGCCGCCGTGCGGCGGCGTGAGCCCGGGTTCGCTGTCGCGCCCATCGTCGAGGCCGACGCCACGTGGCGCCGCGTGCTCCAGCAGACCCAGGAAAAGCAGACGACGCTGAACGCCGCGTCGAAGGAGATCGGCGCGCGCAAGCGCGCGGGCCGCGACACGAGCGCCGCCCAAGCGCGCCTCCGAACGCTGAGCGACGAGGTGGCCGAGCTGCGCCGCGCGGCGCGCCAGGCCGAGGCCGCGCTCAACGAGCTGCTCGCGCGGGTGCCCAACGTGCCCGACGACGACGTGCCCGCCAGCCAGAACGCCGACGACAAACCCGTGCTGCGCGAGCACGCCTCCAAACCCGAGTTCGACTTCGCGCCGCGCGGCCACCTCGATCTGTCCGACGCGCTCGGCCTGCTCGACTTCCCGCGCGCGGCCCGGATCGCCGAGGCGCGCTTCCCGATGTACGTCGGGCTTGGCGCCCGGCTCGAGTGGGCCCTCATCGCGTTCATGTGGGACGTGCAGGTGCGCGAGCACGGCTACACGCCCGTGCTCCCACCGCTGCTGGTGAACGAGGCGACCCTGTTCACCACCGGCCAACTGCCGAAGTTCGAAGACGAGGTGTACCGGTGCCGCGACGACGCGCTCTACCTGCTGCCGACGAGCGAGGCCGCGCTCACCAGCCTGCACCGCGACGAGATCCTGCCCGAAGAGGCCCTGCCGCTCAGGTACGCCGCCTATACGCCGTGTTTCCGACGCGAGGCGGGCACCTACGGCGCCGACGAAAAGGGCTTGATCCGCGTGCATCAATTCAACAAGATTGAGATGTACTGCTTCTGCACGCCGGAACAAAGCGCCGCCCTGCTCGAGAGGCTCGTGGCGGACGCCGAAGACGTCGTGCGGCGGCTGGGGCTGCATTTCCGCACGACGCTGCTGGTCACCTGCGACATGGCACAACAAGCAGCCAAGACGATCGACGTCGAGGTGTGGCTGCCGGCGCAGGGGCGTTACTACGAGGTGTCGTCGTGCAGCAACTGCCGCAGCTACCAGGCCGTGCGCGGCAACATCCGCTACAAGGTGGCGACGACCGGCAAAAACCGGTACGTGCATACCCTCAACGGCAGCGGCCTGGCCACCTCCCGGCTGCTCGCGTCGCTGCTCGAGTCGAACCAGGAGCCTGACGGCCGCGTGCGCGTGCCCGAGGCGCTCCAGCCGTATCTGGGCGGGCTTGCCGTGCTCGAGCTGCCCCGGGGCGGCTGACACAGGACGAGGCAGAGAACTCCTCTCGACGAAAGGAACGTCGTGATGCCAAAGCGATGGTGGACGCTGATTGCCGCCGTCGCCCTCGTGCTCGGGGCGATGACCGCGCTCCGAGCGACTGACGGCTGGGGCGCCGAAAGCGAGGCGCTAGACGACGAGGGCGACCCGGAAGCGACCGAGCCGACGAATCCCACGATCACAAGCGACCAGATCGAGATTGAGGGCGGGATCGCGCTCCACAAGGGGACCGTCCGCTTCACCTACGGCGAGACCTCGATCACGGCCGACCGCCTCCTCTGGGACAACAAGCAACGCATCGCCGAGGCCGAGGGCAACGTCGTGCTGCGCGTCGGCACCGATCTCTTCATCACCTGCGTGCGCCTGCGCTACGACCTCGACAGCGGCCGAGGCGTGGCGGCGTTCACGATGTCGGCGGCCGACCCGTGGTATGCGTGGGGCGAGAAGATCTACCGGATCAGCGCCGACGAGTACCGCGTCCACAACGGCTACGTCACCACCGACGACTACCTCCGGCCCAACTGGCGCATCAAGTCGAAGACAATCGTGATCTATCCCGGCGTCAAGGTCGTCGCCTACAACGCCGTCGTCTACGCGGGGCGGGTGCCGATCCTGTACTGGCCCAAGTACATCCAGCGCCTCGACGACAAACGCTCGCCGCTCACGTTCCGCGCCGGCCGCACGGGCGACTGGGGGCTGTTCCTGCTGACCGCCTACAACTTCATGATCAAGCAGGCGCGGGCGTCGGTCCACGTCGACTACCGCCAGGAGCAGGAATGGGCGACCGGCTTCGACCTCACCGTGCCGACTGCCAACGGCGGCCAGGGCGACTTGCTCACGTACTACGCCGACGACCAGAGCGGTCGGCGCGACGAGGACGAACGCTGGCGCCTCAGCTACCGCCACCGCCAGCCGCTGGGCGAGCGCTGGGACGCCTGGCTCGAGCTGCACAAGCTGAGCGACCCCTATATGCTCGAGGACTTCTTCCGGCGCGACTTCGAGAACGAGGTCCAGCCGCGCAGCTTCTTCCACGTCCAGCGCTACGACCCGCACTTCATGATCAACCTCGACGTGAGCACGCGGCTCAACGACTTCTACGAAGTCGTCGAGCGCATGCCGGAGCTCTCGATCGAGTTCCCCCAGCAGCGCATCGGCCGCTCGCCGTTCTACTACGAGGGAACCTCGAGCGTCGCCTGGCTCGAGCGCCGCTACGCGCGGGACGCCGTCGACGATGAGGGCGCGCCGCTCGAGGACTACGGCTCGGCCCGCTTCGACAGCTTCCACGAGCTGTCGTATCCGAAGAAGTACTTCGGGTGGCTCACGATCGTGCCGCGCCTTGGCCTGCGCGGCACCTACTACACCGAGGCCGTCGACGAGGACGATCTGTTCCGCGGGATCGTCTCGACCGAGATCGACTTCTTCACCAAGATCTACCGCGTCTGGGACGTCGAGAATCCGGCGCGCAACATCCACGGCGTGCGCCACGTCATCGAGCCCCGTCTCGCCTACCTCTACACGCCCGAGGTGAGCAAGCGGCCCGAGGCGATCCTGCAGTTCGACCGGATCGACGAGCTCGACGAGGAGAACCGGTTCCGCGTCGGCGTGCGCAACAAGCTGCAGACCAAACGCTACGGCGGCGTGTGGGATCTCGTGGACTTCGACACATTCATCGACTACTTCGTCAACGACAACGACGAGGGCGAGGCCTGGGGTGACCTGCACCACGACATCGAGATCCGGCCAAGCCGCTCGTTCTGGATCGACGTCGAGATCGCCTGGGACGTCGACAAGACGGACCTGACCGAGTTCAGCACCCAACTGACCGTCTTCGACGAGGACGTCTGGCTCCACAGCCTCGAGTACCTGTACCGCCAGGAGGACGACGCGCACCTGATCGCGTACCAGTCCTACCAGAAGCTGACCGAGCTGTGGTGGATCGAGACCTACCTGCGGCACAACATCGAGAGCGACGACCTCGAGGAGGGCGAGATCGCCCTGTCGCGCGATCTGCGCACGTGGGTCGTCACACTGGCGTACCGCAACCTCGACGACGACGACCAGGTCTGGGTCATGTTTCACCTCAAGCCGTATCCGGAGATGGGGATCCGGGCGAGCCAGTAGGGCCTGCGGAACCGGCCCGGACTGATAACGGGAATAAGCATGCCGGGTGCCGCGCACGGCGCCCGGCTTTCTTCCTACACGAGAAACACCAGCACACGAGCGGCAAGGGAACGCGCGCGCTATGGGCAAGCGAGTCGGCATCATCGGCGTCGGCTACGTCGGCCTCGTGACCGGCACCTGCCTGGCCGAGGTCGGCCACGAGGTCTACGGCATCGACAGCAACACGGCCAAGGTGGACATGCTGCGCCGTGGCGAGGTGCCCATCTACGAGCCCGGCCTCGGCGAGCTCATCGCCAAGAACATGGCCGAGGGCCGCCTCGCCTTCGGCACCGAGACCGACGAGTGCGTCGCGCGCTCGGACATGATCTTTATCTGCGTCAACACGCCGCCGAAGCCGAACGGACAGGCCGATCTGCGCTACGTCGAGCTCGCCGCCCGCAACGTGGCCCAGGCGATGGACGGCTACCGGATCCTCGTCGACAAGAGCACCGTGCCCGTGCACACCGGCGACAAAGTGCGCGAGACCGTCAAGCGCCACAACAAAAAGAACCTCGAGTTCGACATCGTCTCGAACCCCGAGTTCCTCCGCGAGGGCAGCGCCGTCGCCGACGCCATGCACCCGGACCGCATCGTCGTCGGCGTCACGAGCGAACGCGCCGCCACGGCGATGCGCGAGCTCTACGAGCCGTTCGGCGCGCCGATCATCGTCACCGACATCGAGAGCGCGGAGATCATCAAGCACGCGTGCAACTCGTTCCTCGCGATGAAGATCTCGTTCATTAACTCGATCGCCGCGATCTGCGAGGCCGCCGGCGCCAAGATCGACCAGGTCGTCGAGGGCATGAGCCTCGATAAGCGCATCGGCCGCGAGTTCCTGCACGCCGGCATCGGCTACGGCGGCTCGTGCTTCCCCAAGGATGTCTCCGCGTTTATCCACATCGCCGAGGACTTCGGCTACGACTTCTCGATCCTCAAGGCGGTCCAGGCCGTGAACGCGCACCAGCGAACGCGCTTCGTCAAGAAGATCGAGCAGACGCTCTGGGTCATCGGCGACAAGACGATCGGCGTGCTCGGCCTCGCGTTCAAGCCCAACACCGACGACATGCGCAACGCGCCGTCGATCGACATCATCCAGGCGCTCGTCCACGATGGGGCCAAAATCCACGCGTACGATCCGGTCGCAGTGCCGAATGCAAAGAAGATCCTCGACGAGGGTGTCACGTTCTGCACGGACCCGTACGAGGCCGCCGACGGCGCGGATGCGCTCGTGATCGTCACCGAGTGGGACGAGTTCCGCGAGCTCGACCTCGAACGTGTCCGCACGCTGCTCGCGCAGCCGATCATCATCGACGGGCGGAACATCTTCGACCCGGCCCGGATGGAAACGCTCGGCTTCGTCTACGAGAGCATCGGCCGATAAGAACGGCTGGAGCACGCCCATGAGCGTACGCAGTGAGCTCGAGAAGAAGATAGAATCCCGCACGGCGCGGCTCGGCATCATCGGCATCGGCTACGTCGGCTTGCCGCTGGCCGTCGAGTTCGCCAAGGCCGGGTTCCCGGTCATCGGGTTTGACGTCAAGCCCCACAAGATCGAGGCGATCGGCCACGGTGAGTCGTACATCGGCGACGTCGCCGACGACGAGGTTCGCCGGCTCGTCGAGGCCGGCACGCTCTCGGCCACGGGCGACTTCAGCCGCCTCGGCGAGTGCGACGTCGCCATCATCTGCGTGCCCACCCCGCTGCGCAAGACGAAGGACCCGGACATCTCGTACATCGCCGCCGCGTGCAGCGAGATCGTCGAACACGGCTGGAACTGCCGCCTCGTCGTGCTCGAGAGCACCACCTACCCCGGCACGTGCGAGGAGGTGATCCTGCCGATGCTCACCGACGGCGGACGCGAGGCGGGCACCGACTTCTTCCTCTGCTTCTCGCCCGAGCGCGTCGATCCCGGCAACGCCGAGTTCCCGACGGGCCGGATCCCGAAGGTCGTCGGCGGCATCACACCCGCGTGCACGGCGGTCGCCGCGAAGCTCTACGAGAAAGCCATCGTTGAGGTCGTCCCCGTCTCGTCGGCGCGCGTGGCCGAAACGGTGAAGCTGCTCGAGAACACGTTCCGCAGCGTCAACATCGGCCTGATCAACGAGATCGCGCTGATGTGCCACGCGATGCAGATCGACGTCTGGGAGGTGATCGCCGGCGCGGCGACCAAGCCGTTCGGCTTCATCCCGTTCTATCCCGGCCCCGGCCTCGGCGGCCACTGCATCCCCATCGACCCGCTCTACCTGTCGTGGAAAGCGAAGCTCGCGCGGTTCAACCCGAAGTTCATCGAGCTCGCCGCCGAGATCAACGCGTCGATGCCGGCCCACATCGTCCAGCGCGCCGCCGACATCCTCAACGAGCGCGGCAAGCCGCTCAACGGCTCGACGGTCCTCGTGCTCGGCGTCGCCTACAAGCGCGACGTGGGCGACACGCGCGAATCGCCCGCGATCGAGATCATCAAGGGCCTCCAGGTCAAGGGCGCCGTCGTCGAGTACGCCGACCCCCACGTCCCCGTCCTCGACGAGGAAGGCCTCGAGCTGGCCACCGTCGAGCTGACGCCGAAACGCCTCGCCGCGTGCGACCTCGCCATTATCATCACCGACCACGCCGCGTTCGACTACGCCGCCATTATCGAGCACGCCCCCGCCGTCTTCGACACCCGCAACGCCACAAAGAACCTCGACGGCCGCGGCAAAGTCACTAAGCTCTAGCAGCATGCAGAAGGCTGCGACCACTACGCCGAACCCGAACAGGACAGAATCATGAAGATGATTGCACTGTTGATCTGCACGATTATCTGGTCGGCCGCTTGCGCCGCGGCCGAGGAATACGAGTTCGTGCAGGTATGGCCCGAGGGAAACCACCTCTATCTCAACTACCCTGACGATGTCGCCGTCGACTCGGACGGCAACATGTACATCGCCGACGCCAGGAACCACTGCATCAAGAAGGCAACCTCAGACGGCACGCTCATCACGGAATGGGGCCGGGGAGGATCCGACGATAGCGAGTTCCGGTACCCGTCCGGAATCGCCCTCGATAGCCACGGCAACGTCTACGTCGCCGATCTGTGGAACCACAGGATACAGAAGTTCACGAGCGACGGGCGGCTGCTGAAAACGTGGGGGCGTGAAGGGGACGGAGACGGCGAGTTCCGCACACCGATCGAAGTCGAGGTGGACGCACACGACGATGTCTACGTCGCCGACCAGGCCAATCATCGGATCCAGAAGTTCGATGCCGATGGGAATTTCCTGGGCAAATGGGGGACCGAGGGCGAGAACGACGGCGAGTTCCGCACGCCTTCGGCCATTGCGTTCGGGCCTGCCGGAGAAGTGTACGTCGCCGACGACAGGACACACCGAATCCAGCAATTCACCGGCGACGGCACGTTCGTCCGCACGATCACCGTCGGCGACTACGAAGGTGCCGAGATCCTCTATCGCCGAGGCCTCTTGGTCGACCAAGACAAGTGCTTCTACTACGCCGACAACGAGAACCACCGGATCGTCAAGCTCGACGAAAACGGGAAGGTGATCGCGCGTTGGGGCGCCGAAGGCGGAGGCGACGGCCAGCTCTGCTACCCGCAGGGTCTGGCACAGGACAAGGACGGCAACATCTTCGTCGCCGACGGCGCGAACAACCGCATTCAGAAGATCAGCCCACAAGGGAAGTTCATCGCGGCCTTCGGCATCTTCTCCGGTACCGAAGGCGTCTTCACGCTGCCTCTTGGAATCGCCATTGACGGCTCGGATCATCTATACGTCGTTGATTCCGGCAATGACCGGACCCAGAAGTTCTCGCCCGACGGCAAACTCGCCGCGGTCTGGGGCGAGCAGGGCAGAGAGAATGGCCAATTCGTCAGTCCCCAGGGCATCGCGGTCGATTCCTCAGGCAACGTGTACGTCGCCGACACCGAGAACTGGCGCATCCAAAAACTCGACTCGAGCGGGCGTTTTCTGGGCAAGTGGGGAAAGCGGGGCGAGTGGGAAGGCCAATTCATGCGCCCCGTGGGCGTTGCAGTCGATTCCGCCGGCAACGTCTACGTCACGGACTCGGTGACCTGCCTCGTGCAGAAGTTCGCCGAAAACGGCGAGTTCATCGACTGGTGGGGCGGCAAAGGCAAGGAGCACGGCCAATTCGATCACCCCGGCGGTATCGCCATAGATGATTCAGATCGGATATACGTTCTCGACACGGGCAATCGCCGAGTCCAGGTCTTCACTGCCGCCGGCGAGTTTTTCGGGGAATGGGGCACTGAAGCCGCGAAGAAGGGCCAGTTTGACAACCTCTCCGGCATTACCATCGACGCGGCCGGTAATGTCTACATCACAGACGACAAGCTCGGTCGTATCCGCAAGTTCAACTCAAACGGCGCGTTGATAGCAGAGTGGGGAGAAACCGGTCGCAGCGAGGGCCAACTCAAGACTCCGTCCGGCCTGGCCGTCGACACCAAAGGCAACGTCTACGTCGCCGACACAGGCAACCACCGCATCCAGAAGTTCCGGCCAAAAGAGACCCCCGACCCATCCGAACAGGATTAGGAAACGCCCAACCAAACAAGCCCCGCAGGGGCGATTGGCAGTAGCCTCGGGCGCAGACCCTCCGACGCCTTGGCGAAGGAGGGCAAGCCCGTGGAAATGCGCGCCCCGTGCCGACCAGAGCCCCTTCAGGGGCGATTCATGCCGCCGCCTCGACGAGCATCCCTCAATCGCCCCTGAAGGGGCTCCGTCATGTTCTGCCGCACCGCGTACCACGAGCTCGCGCCCGAGGCTACTTCCAGACGCCCCTCACGCGGCTGGACGCACCCGCCCGCACGTGCTAAGAACGCCTTAGGCTATCGCACCTTCAGACGTACCCCATCGTTGCTTGCCCGCTTCGCGCCGGCGAGAAACGCGGAATTCGTATGGTGTCCCCCATAGGTCCTAGACCCGGGGAAACCGATCGTCTCGGGAGGCGACTGCTATGGGCGCGTTCAAGTCATGTGTGGTTGTCCTGCTCATGTTGGTGGGTCTTGGTTCGGTGCTGCTTGTGGGTTGTGCACGGCAGGCCGGTGAGCCGTGGCCTCCGGTGGATGCCAATAGGTACGGCTGCGCATTGAGTCTGCCGAGAATCTCGGGCAGGGGCGACATACTAGTCGAGGCGACTCAAGAGGACAAAAAGCCTCAGGTTCTTCTGTGGCAGCCAGCCTCAGACAGATGGGTCGAGGTGTCGCCGCCAGACTACGGGGGCGGATGGTTTGACTGGCTATCGCCCGATGCCATCCTGCTCAATGATTGCGAACGTCTGCGCCTGATTCGGCTGAGCCAGGCGGATGCTGGCGTTGACCTCGGACCAACAGCTCACCGCCAGGACGGCCTTTATCTGCGTGACCTCTCGGTATCCCCAAAGGGGGATCAGGTCGCTTTCGTATGCGGCAAGCAAGGTGCGACTTTGCCGCTGAATATCTGCGTGATGGACCTGACCGATGGGGCCATCCGCGTCTTGACTTCCTATGACTCTCGACTTCTCTGTGTCGACCCATTTGGTGGCCTGTGCTGGCATCCGCGGCTCCCCCATCTGATATTCGTCGAGAGAGAAGTCGAAACGGAAACCCACACCATCGACGGTCAGGTTGTTGTCGAGGTGTCTCTCGTGGAATCAAGAATCATCGCTATCGACACTGAAACATGCGAGACAAGTCCTGTTTACACGTCGAGCGAATGGATGCTCTGTTCACCCACGTATGGTCATGCATGTGACACCCTGGCGTTCATCAGAACAAAGAATCTCGTTTCCGGTGACTTGATGGTGTTGCCTGGGGAGAGCGACGAGCCGAGCGTTGTGTGCGAAGGGATACGCGCCGCCGGCATCGCGTGGGACCACACCGACGAGGCGCTTATCTTTGTTGATGACGAGTCGCGTTTGGTCAGGACCACGGTGCGTTGATTGCCGCATCGGCAGCCACGGCCGGTACGACACCTTGGCCTACGACGAGCACGAACGCCTCACCACCGAGCACTACAAGACGTCCCAGGACGCGACGCTGTTCCGGTACGACTATGAGTACGACGAGGACGGGAATCGCTACCGCAAGGAGTACCGGGGAAACAGCAGCCTGCGCGTCTACTACTCTGATACCACGGGTGACACGACGGACTGCGAGGACACGAACCTGGCGCCGTCGAACCGCGTCGTGCGTGCGTGGACCAAGACGGGCGCGGGCGAGAAGCTGATGGGCAACAAGCTCAACGTCACGGGCTCATACACGGAGACGAACCTGTGGTCGATCTCGGTCGAGGCGAACGATTCCGGCTCGCCCGTGGACGCCACGTTCCGCGACGGGTTCTGGATCGCGCGCGGCGTGTCGTTGGACGATGACGACGACAACAGGCTGGAGGCGACGATCACCGACCTGGGCGACAACTCGTCAACGTACCCCGTCTCGCCGTCCACCTACCCGCTGAAACTCGACCGCAATCTCAACGTGGCGTACGAGTACGACGCCGCGGGGAACGTGAAGAAGAAGACGCAAGTGGTCGATTACGACGTCGGAGGTGGCGATACCTACATCACCCGCTATTTCTATGACGATGCCAACCGCCTCGAGTACGTCGATTACGACTGGACCATGACCGAGGATGTCCACTACGTGTACGACCCGATCGGGCAGCGCATCGAGATCGAGTACGGCGAGATCGAGCTGGACG
>Ga0315545_1004485_pt1 | contig 11519 bp, 11 predicted proteins | sample SalMarSW160210MG_FD_203096 | JGI IMG/M metagenome (GOLD analysis project Ga0315545, IMG submission 203096) | Salt marsh sediment microbial communities from the Plum Island Ecosystem LTER, Massachusetts, United States - Salt Marsh Sediment SW1602-10 ...
CTATATTCACCCCCATCGGGACCCCGGGCCTCAAGGAAGAATTTAGCAAGCTTGAGATATTTTTCGTTGCCGGTTGCACGATAGAGCCGGACAAGCCCCATTTCGATTATCTGGTGTCCCGGTGTGGATTGATTTTTACGGGGGCCGAATACAGTGTCTAAAAAGTCAGCATTTTTTATGGCGACATCGAGCAAATTCCGTTTGCCGGTGGCCTGGTAGTGTGCAACCGCCGCTTCGTAGAGATGGCCCATATTGTACAGCTCGTGGCTTGCATCGAGTTTTTCCCAGCGTTGTTTGCCGAACCATTTAATTAGATGTTTGGCATTATTTGTACGGGCTGTGTACAAATATCCGTCACTTTCCTGAGCGGCTGCGATTTTGTTAATAAGCTCATCGAGGTATTTATCTAGGTTGGAGTCAGGATGTGTTCTTAATGAATAAGCAGCGCCTTCGATAACTTTATAAAGGTCGGTATCATCAAATGGATGTTCGCCGCGATGCTCACCCTTCATCAGGCCACCAGCTATGATAAAATTGTCGATTCTGCCGGTTTCTTCGCATTTCTTAAAGATGTGAGGAATAGTAACTTTTCGATTAGTTTCTATTTTGTGTGCCCAGAAACCATCGGTAATTTTAACATCGGTGAATGATACCGGTTGAATCGGATAATCTTTCATCTTGTACCTTAATGTTATTTAACCTGAAACTGTGTTATTAAAACCAAATTGATAATGATAAAATTTTACCGGCAATTATGAGAAGTGCAATTCGATAATGTCTCTGTCGTTGAGGACGTGGTTTCTCTGGGCGTTTTGGCCGTCATAGACACCAGTGCCCCAGATTCTTGCAAATTTGAGTTTCTCAGCTAATTCCCTGTGAATGGCCGCTGCCAGGTCCATAACAGTAGAGCCGGCCGGCAGGACAAACGGCTCATTCATATCAGCAGGCTTGCCCGGCGGTTTGGCATAAACGCGGATAATACCCAGTAATCTAAAGAACACTCCGGATAGTTCCTCAAGACCGGCACCGGTTTGGACAGATATTTCAACAAATTCAAAAGGATATTTACACGACTTCTTCAGCTTCCGGAGGGCATCAGGTTTGGCAATATCGGATTTAGTGCAGATGCAAAACGCTTTTTTGGCAATAACATTACCCTGAACGTCCTGAGCCGGGGTCTCGGAGTCGATTAGCAAGCTCCTTGATTCGAGGAAATCCAGACAAATTTGCAACTGCTCCTGCACATCGGCGGAAAGGTCAATGACGACAGCAACCAGGTCGCAGTTTCGATAGGTTCCCACCTGACCGGGCGCGCTGTAATCGGCGGTTATAGGGGGCATATCAACAAGCTGGAACTGAATATCCTCAAACTGTACCATTCCCGGTACAGGTGCGGTAGTAGCAAAGGGAAAATCGGCGACGTTTACTTTTGCGTTTGTAAGTGCCTGTACGATAGTGCTTTTGCCGCTGTTCGGCGTACCTAAAAGGACCACCTGGCCTGAGCCGCTTCGCGGAACGTAAAATACATCAACTTGTTTTGCCGCTTTCTTCTGAGTCGCAGCTTCTTTAAGCTTACTAAGCTTTCGCCTAAGGTCCGCTTTTAGGTGGTCTGTACCCTTGTGCTTTGGCATTACAGCCAGCATACGCTCAAGGGCAAGGATTTTCTCCTCATTGGTCGTAGCCTCACGGTACCACCGCTCGGCCTTAAGATATTCTGGTGTTAAATTCGCAGGCACAGTAAGAGCTCAAAACTAAAAACACAAAACTAAAATTATGCAACTGTCTGCTCAGCAACAAGGTCGCCGACTTCACTCGTGGAGTATCCCATTTTTCCGGCCTGGAGGCTCTTGAGCTTTTTGGCGGTTACAAACATCACGGCCTTTTCCACGGTATCGGCGGCCTTTTCCTCGCCCAGCGTCTCGAGCATCATTTGTACGGCACAGATAGCTGCAAGCGGGTTTATTACACCTTTGCCGGTATATTTGGGTGCACTGCCGCCGATGGGCTCGAACATACTTACACCTTCCGGATTGATATTTCCGCCGGCAGCGATACCCATACCGCCCTGAGTGATGGCGCCGAGGTCGGTAATTATGTCCCCAAACATATTGCCGGTTACAATCACGTCAAACCATTCGGGATTTTTGACCATCCACATACAGGTGGCGTCGACGTGGTAGTATTCCCTTGCGATATCTTGATATTCCTTTTCGCCCATTTCGTGAAAGGCTCTTTCCCACAAGTCATAAATATATGTTAAGACGTTGGTTTTGCCGCACAAAGCGAGGGTGTTTTTGTCGCCTTTGCCGCGAGCCTTTTTGCCGTACTTGCGGGCATACTCGAATGCGTATTTCAGGCAGCGGTCAACCTGAAAGCGATTATAGACCGACGATTGCACCGCCACTTCCTGCGGCGTACCTTTCATAGTAAATCCACCCGTGCCGGTATATAGGTCACCGGTATTCTCGCGAACGACAACAAAATCGATATCGTCCGGGCCTTTATCCTTCAAGGGTGTCTCAACTCCGGGATACAATTTAACCGGCCTTAGATTTATATACTGGTCAAGCTCAAACCGGGCCTTTAAAAGTATTCCCTTTTCTAATATACCCGGGGCCACGTCCGGATGACCAATAGCCCCCAGAAGGATTGTGTCAAATTTACGCAGCTCCTCAACGCCGCTATCCGGCAGAGTCTCGCCGGTTCTTTTGTAGCGTTCGCCGCCGAAATCAAACTCGGTCAAATCGACTTTGAAATTGAATTTGTTCGCAGCGGCTTTTAATACTTTTACCGCCTCAACAGTTACTTCCGGGCCGGTGCCATCTCCTGGGATTACTGCTATCTTGTACACTTTTATCTTCCTTTCAATACTTTAAGAGTCTCTGCCAATTGCCACTGGTATACCTTGCAAGGATAGGGTCATCAAGAAATTTCGCTTTGAAATTATTTTCCTGCAGAAAGGATGCTATGTCCTGGACAGCGCATTTCTCAGTGTGATAGTGACTGGCTCCAATCAGATTTATCCTCAATTCTTTTGCCAATGTGTGAAACTGCTTATTTGCACGTTGGACCGGTTCATGCGCCCATCGGTGCACGGCCGTTCCTGTAATGTATGTTGTGCAACCTAATTCCGCTGCCTTTTTCAGTATTTCGGGTTGGTCGCCACCTCCTGCGACAACGGCTGCTGGTCCATCCTCAGCATCATTATCGAAAACATCAACAGTTTCAATACCAAGCGACCGACTGACATACGACGCCATTACATCAATACCAGCGGCGTCTAATGTTCCCATAACGCCAAGATATCCGCCGCTTGCTTCGAAAAACGGTCTTGTGTTTGACAGAGATAGCCGGTTTGCAAAGCTTTTCGAAACGCAAATATTCAGACCCACGTCGAGAGGCGCATGAATCGTATATACAGCAACTTCTCTTTCCTCGAAATCTTTAAGATAATCTTCAGGAAACGGCCCAACACCCCTGGAATCTTCGTGATAATCATGGGGATGGTGTGTAAATATCAAAGACGGCCCGTCCGCCGTTGCCAAAAGATGGTCAAATACCTCAGTCGTTGTGAAGACAACGCAATAAACACTGTTGACTTCCTTCGCAAAATCGAACATTAGACCGCTTTTCTCGCTGAGAAAGGCTTCAGTCGCCTTCGCCCTGCCAACTTCGCTTATAGCGTGCTTGACCAATCCCGGGTCGCCCACCTCTTTGACGCGAAATTCTTTATCAAGCAGGCCAACTATTTGTGATATAGGTATCATTTGCCCTTTGTTTGTTTTTCTGAATATCGCCAAGCAACATCGAACATACTCTTCATGCATTTAACACATTTGCCGTAATCCATAGCGTCTATTGCCAATATCTTTTTATCTATCCAGGTCACCTCAAAGACTCTGTCGGAGAAGTAAATTGACCCTGCATTAGCATCAGTACCCTTGTAATCTTTGTAAACTTTTGCCTTTGTAACTGCAACCGGGCCGAGTTCTGTCAGTTCGCTGGTAGCTTTTGTCCCGGCCGGCAGGATAATTTTTACATCCTTTCCCTTGAGCAGCGGCAGAAACTTAGCGAGCATATCCATAGGAATATTATTGATTCTGAGAGTCCTTGACTTTTCAACTTTATCAGTTATTGCCTTGAGAGCTTCTTTAGTGGAACTGAAAGTCGTCGAAATTTTTGCTTCGTATTTTCCATCCACGATTGGCATACTATCAGCTCCTCTTGGCTTTCTCAGTTATGTGTTCCAATAGGCCGCCGTCGTTGATAATTTCAAGAGCGAAATCCGGCAGCGGTCTAAATTTAATATTAATACCGGCGGTTTTGTTTTTAATCGTGCCTGCTTTGAAATCGATTTGCAGCTCATCGCCGTTGCTGATTTTTTCTATTTGCTCCGGCAATTCGATTAAATAGAAACCGTTGTTAATTGCGTTGCGATAGAAAATTCGAGCAAAGGATTTTGCAATCACCGTCTGAACGCCCGCGCCGCGAATAGCCCAGATAGCATGCTCTCTCGACGAGCCGCAGCCGAAATCCTCGCCTGCAACAATTGCATCACCCTTCTTGACCTTTTCGACGAAGTCTTTGTCCAGGTCTTCCATGCAATGTTCCGCAAGTTCGGCTTCATCGTCAGTGTTCAAATATCTTGCCGGTATTATCTCATCAGTATTTATATGGTCGCGTTTATATACATGTGCTACACTCATTTTTGTTACCTCTTTTAGTTCAAGTCCTAAATCCTAATTTCTAAATCCTAAACAATATCAAAATCCTAAATACAAATGTTCAAAAAAATGTTATTTGCTCTTTGTTACAATTGAGCCGAATATGTGCGTAAGCTCACCAGCTTCCTTTTTCAGGGCTTCTCGTTCCTGCTCAAGGTCTCCGTTCCCACCGGTATCAACTAATCGGAGCCAGTAACGGCTCTCCTTTGCCTCTTTCCGGCATATCTTTATGCGCATCAAAAAATCCTTCTTACTCAGCGCCTCGTTCGCTTCAATATAGTTTGCTCCAACAGAACCGGATGCATTGACCAGTTGTCTCGAATCCTCAATGTTTGCTATGCTCTTTGGAAGCTTTTTCACAAACGCTCTTACTCTCTTGGCGAATTGAAAAGTCCGTTCTTCCAAATCATACTGTTTTGAATTTTTAGCTTCGGTCATTTAAATTTGTTTAGGATTTAGGATTTAGAAATTAGAATTTTCCTATAGGTATTTCCTCGGGTCTGTTAATTTTCCTTCCACTGCGCTCGCCGCTGCGGTTGCCGGACTTGCTAAGTAAACCTCGCTCTTGGGATGTCCCATTCTGCCGACAAAGTTTCTGTTAGTTGTGCTGACGCACTTTTCGCCCGCTGCGAGGATACCCATAAAGCCACCCAGACACGCTCCGCAGGTGGGCGCGCTGATTACACAGCCGGCCTCGTAAAACACATCAAACAGCCCTTCATCCTTGGCCTGTTTCCAGATTCGCGGCGTTGCCGGCACAACTATCGTGCGAATTGCAACTTCTTTATTTTTAAGAATCTCTGCTGCGATTCGCAAATCCTCGATTCGCCCGTTGGTGCAGCTTCCTATGTAAGCCTGGTCCATCGCCTTGCCCGCACATTCGCCGATAGGCACTGCGTTACTCGGCAGATGCGGCAGTGCAACCATAGGCTCGATTTTTGAGCAGCCAAACTCCTCAACCGCGACATACTCAGCATCTTTATCCGATTCGTAAACGGTGTAGTCTTTTTTGTCCTTCAAATGTTCATCGAGATATTTTTTTGTTATATCATCAAAGCCGATTATGCCGTTTTTGCCGCCTGCCTCGATGGCCATATTAGTCATTGTCATTCTGGCCTCCATCGACATTTCAGCCAAGGCCGGGCCGACGAATTCCATCGCCCTATAGAGTGCACCGTCTGTGCCGATTCTGCCGATTATAGTGAGTATAACGTCTTTACTATACACGCCGGCCCCGAGCGAGCCGTTAAGGACGAACTTCATAGAGGCCGGGACCTTGAACCATAATTCGCCCGTTGCGATAGCCGCGGCCAAATCTGTGGAGCCGATGCCGGTACTAAAGGCTGCAAAGGCACCATAAGTACAGGTGTGCGAATCGGGCCCAACGATAACCTCACCCGGCCGGATATGGCCCTCTTCCGGCAGCAGTGCATGACATACACCGGCCCTGCCGAGTTTATAGTAATATTTTATTTTGTGACGTTTTGCCCACTCGTCGAGCCGTTTGTGCAGCTCGGCGCTCTTAATATCCTTTGGCGGCTGAAAGTGGTCGGGGGTTACAATTATTTTTTCCCTGTCGAATACTTTGTCGATACCCCGCGCTTCGAGCATTGAAACAGCCGCCGGCCCAGTTACATCGATAAACAAAACTATGTCCAGTTTAGCATCGATAATCTGCCCCGGCACGACTTTTTTTTGCCCTGCCGCCCTCGCCATAATTTTCTCAGTAATTGTCATAGCCATAAACCAGTCCTTAGCTTTAGTTTGTAGTTCATTGTTAAATTTCAACTTTTACGTCAGGTTCCTGCCCTTTATCCTTAGCTGCGACCATTCTGTTAATGGCATCGACGTAGGCCTTAGTGCTTGCCTCGATGATATCCGTGGAGATGCCTCGGCCGATAAAGCTCCTGCCATTTTCACTGATTCTGACCGTCGCTTCGCCGAGCGCTTCCTTGCCTCCGGTTACCGCGCGTATCGAGTAATTCTCCAGTTTCGGCGACAGGCCCGTCGCTTCTCTTATTGCCTCGTACGCAGCATCGACGGGGCCGTCACCGCAGGCCGCGGCCTGTTTGGGTTCGCCCTTGACCTTCATTTTGACGCTTGCGGTCGGAAGCGTACCGGTCCCGCAGGCAACATGCAGATACTCCAGTTCATAGGTCTGCTCTATAACGTGAATCTCGTCGCTGATTATCGCCGCTAAGTCCTCGTCGAAGACCTCTTTTTTCTTGTCGGCAACAGCCAAAAATCGCTCGTACGTTTTGTCCAGTTCCTCTTTACTCAATGTGTAGCCCATCTCTTCGAGGCGATGGCGAAGACCGTGACGTCCGGTTCGGGCCGTCAGCACAACACGACTTTCTGCAAAGCCGACGGCCTCCGGCCTCATAATTTCATAAGTTTCACGCTTTTTCAGAAAACCGTCCACGTGAATTCCCGAGCTGTGAGCAAAGGCATTTCCCCCCACAATCGCTTTATTGTCAGGAACGGGCATTGCCAGCATATCCGCCACCATCCGGCTGGTTCGATAGAACTCGCGGGTGTTGATGTTGGTTTCCAATTCTTCAAAGAAGTCGCGACGCGTATGGATTGCCATAACCACCTCTTCGATGGCTGCGTTACCGGCTCGTTCACCGACGCCGTTTATAGTCCCTTCCACCTGTCGAGCACCATTCTTCACGCCCGCTAAGGAATTAGCCACGGCCATTCCCAAATCGTCGTGGCAGTGGACGCTGATTATCGCTTTAGCAATGTTCGGTACATTAGCCCGTATATCCCGGATGAGAGCACCGTACTGTTCGGGCATAGAATAACCCGTGGTGTCGGGGATATTGACAACGGTAGCACCGGCTTCAATAACGGCCTCAAGAACCTCGTAGAGGTAGGCCCGGTCGGCCCGTCCGGAATCTTCGGCGTAAAACTCGACGTCGCTGACATATCCAGCGGTGTGCCTGACCGCTTCAACCGCCATTTTCAGGATGGTGGCCTGTTTCTCGCCCATAGTTTTGCCGTATTTATCGTCTGCGAATTTTCCCGCGATGTGAATCTCCGAGACGCCGATACCCGTATGGATGCGGGGCCGCTTCGCCTTGGCCAGGGCCTTTCTGCAAGTATCGATATCTTTTTTTATGGCCCGGGTCAGGCCACAAATGACAGGGCCTTCAATTCTTTCCGAGATAAGACGCACAGCCTCGAAGTCTTCAGGCGATGAGGCAGGAAATCCCGCTTCTATAATGTCGACGTTCAGCCGAACTAACTGCCGGGCGATTTCCAGCTTCTCCCTCGCCCCTAACCTGGTCCCGGCCGCCTGTTCGCCGTCTCTTAACGTCGTATCGAAAATCATAACTTTTTCCACGGACATTTTAATTTCTCCTTATTCCCGGCTAACAGAGGCAGATTATGCCGCAAGAATAGCCAAAATTCTACACATTTTATGGAAAAACAGATTTTTGTGGATGTACAGTGGGTTATTGCGCCTTGCGGCGCAGGAGCAGAGTAAGCCGGCCAAAACCAGCTCTGGAAGGAACGCAAACTGTAAATTTATCAGTCATAAGCAAGGAACCTCAAAACACACACTACTTATTATATCGGCAGAAAATCCTGCGGCAAGAACTTTTTTACAAATTTTCCCAATTCCTGAACCGAGTGAAAACCATACCAAGTTTGACAAACGACAATTTACTCCCTAATATCATAATAGAAAAGGACCAGATAAGTACTATCAAAGGTACATTGCGCTTATAAAGGATTAGAAAATGCAAAAAGTATGGCTCGGCAAAAGCCAGATGGAGGTTACTAAAATCGGTTTCGGGGGAATACCTATTCAACGGCTGAGCGAACAGCAGGCCATAAAAGTTATCCGCAGGGCAATCGAGCTGGGCATTGACTGGATTGACACGGCCAACGGCTATGGCCCAAGCGAAGAGAGAATCGGCAAGGCCATTAAGTCTTACGACCGCAGTGCTATAAAAATCTTTACCAAGGGCGGGGGAAAAACACGCGACGAGCTGCATAGTCAGATTGAGCTTTCGTTTAAAAGGATAAAAACCGAGTATATCGACCTTTTCCAGTTTCACGGCGTCCCCAGCGAAGAGGTGTGGGGAAAAATGCTCTCGGAAGGCTGCCTCGAGCTTGCACTTGAACTGAAACAAAAAGGCAGAGTGCGGCACATAGGCGCCTCGTTTCACAGCCTCGAGACGGCGCTGGCGGTTATGGACAATCCTGAAATTGAGGTCATTCAGTGGCCGTTCAATTTTATTATGGCTGACCGCGGCCAGAAAGTGCTGGAGAAATGCAGGGCCAACGACGTCGGCTTTATTGCAATGAAACCTTTTGGCGGAGGTGTCCTTGAGGATGCCGGTCTTTGCATTCGATTTCTGCTGCAGTATCCGCAGGTTGCTCCGGACCCCGGTTTCGAAAAAATCGAGGAGGTAGAAGAGGTTGTTCGTCTTGCCCAACGAGCCGAGCCGCTCTCAGCAGAGGATAAAAGCCAAATCGAACGGCTTCGTAAGGAATTAGGGACGCGTTTTTGCCGGCAATGCGGATATTGTATGCCCTGCCCGGAAGAGATTAATATAATGCTTCTCGTTACGATGGACTCGATAATAAAGCGGATGCCGCCGGAAGCGGTGATTGGCTGGCTCAGTGAACACGTCAAGACAGCTGATAACTGTACCGACTGCGGCCAATGCGAGTCAAAATGCCCCTATAAACTGCCTATCAGGCAGCGTATGCGTGAAGGCGTAGAGTTATTCAAAGCTCTGAAGCAATAATGGCCTGAGGTTACGGCACTGCTTTCTCAGCCAAAGTTGTAATGTTTCCTGACTGCTTTTTTTACCTGCCAGGTGCAGCTTAAATCTTCCGGAAACACCACAAAGTCGCCCGGTCCGAAACTTACCGATTCATTTCCCTCGCGGTCGGTCACCGTTACCTCGCCATCAATGATAAGGCAGGTTTCCTTTTCGGTATAGTCCCAGTCAAACGTACTGGGCTCGCAGGTCCAGGTCGGCCAGCCTTTGCATTTTTGCGCTTCTTCATCGGTTGGCTTTCGCACAATGACATCTTTTATTTCCGGCACTTTATTCCTCCCTATCCAATACAATAACTTTTGGGGCGATTATACAGCCGGAACTTGAGCCTGTGAAAAGATTTTTCCAAACAGACGGTGGCGGATTGTCCTTTCTTACGATATAAAAGGGCTCGGCAATTATCGTTTTTTACTGGAAGCGATTATGGAGGAAAATCAGTTAAACAAGCTTAAAGCCTGGTTTGACGAATATGTTACCGGTTTTTATGGCGAAGACCGGTTTGTCAATGCAAATCTGAAATTGAAGCAGGACCACACGCGCCGGACCTGCGATGAAATGCTCTGGCTGGCCTCGAAACTTGGCCTTAATCCCCGTCAACACAGGACAGCCGAGGCAGTAGCGATGCTCCATGACATCGGTAGGTTTGAACAGTTCGTGCGTTATCGCACCTATAACGATGTCAGAAGCGTGGACCATTGCCGGTTGGCCCTGCAGATAATTCACAATACCCGCATATTCGAACCACTCGAACAGAGAGAAAAACAAATAATTGAGGCCGCGATTGAGCACCACGGCGCACTTAAGCTGCCCGACAGTCTTGATGACGAGACCCTGCTATTTGCCAAACTAATCCGCGACGCCGACAAAATCGACATCCTTTACGTAGTCACTGATTACTATGGGAAATATACCGAAAATCCTCAGGATTTCCTGCTGGAACTGGAATTTCCCGATACCGACGAATACTCGCCAGAGGTACTGAGCGACGTGCTAAACGGCCGAAGGACCGATTACAGCAAATTACGTACGCTGAACGATATGAAGCTGCTGCAGTTGGGCTGGGTCTACGATGTAAATTTCTCCGTTACATTAAGGCGTATAAAGCAGCGAGGCTTATTGGAAAAGCTGGTCAGCTTTCTGCCGGATGTGGAAGACATCAAAAAGGTCCGAAAGCAGGTTCTGGCATACGTTGAAAGCCGTATTGCTGAGGGTGACTAATAACCGGCTTGACAGCTTCAAGCCGCCGGTTTACTATATGCGTCCGGCGGTAAAATCCTCAAGATTATACACGGTGAGAATATAAATAAAAGGGGCCATACTATGGAACAAACAGTTCTGCAAACAGACATTTCGAAAAGCTCGGCGAAACATGGCAAGGTACGAGACATCTACGAACTGGACGATAAGCTTTTGATAGTAGCCACGGACAGAATAAGCGCTTTCGACGTGATTATGACAAACGGGATACCGTATAAGGGTATTGTGCTGACTCAGATATCGAAGTTCTGGTTTGATTTTCTGCAGTCCGACGTGGAGCATCATTTAATTACCGACAATGTTAGTGAGTATCCAGCACCTTTTTGTGACTATTGGGACCAGCTTGCAGGCCGAAGTATGCTGGTTAAGAAGTCGCAGGTTTTGCCGATTGAATGCGTTGTTCGCGGCTATCTGGCCGGCTCAGGCTGGAAGGAATACCAAGACAACCAGACCGTATGCGGCGTTAAACTTCCGGCGGGCCTGAAACAATGCCAAAAGCTGCCGGAGCCTATTTTCACGCCGGCTACGAAAGCCGAACTCGGCCGGCACGATGAGAACATCAGCTTTGAGAAAAGTGCAGAGATAATCGGCAGTGAAGCGGCGACGTATGTACGCGATAAAAGCATAGAGATTTTCAAAAAGGCCAGCGACTATGCAGAATCAAGAGGACTGATTCTTTCCGACACAAAATTTGAGTGGGGCTTACTCAACGGCAAAATCATTCTCATTGATGAAG
>Ga0315545_1004486_pt1 | contig 11518 bp, 9 predicted proteins | sample SalMarSW160210MG_FD_203096 | JGI IMG/M metagenome (GOLD analysis project Ga0315545, IMG submission 203096) | Salt marsh sediment microbial communities from the Plum Island Ecosystem LTER, Massachusetts, United States - Salt Marsh Sediment SW1602-10 ...
GACACTTTTCCCAGCTCTTTGCTGATATTCGCCTAAGGATATGGGAGTTTTCCACTGCTTAGAATATATTGCAGGAAAACAGGTTTTATAAGCCCCAGGCTTATTTAAAGGATCCATATGGACTGGTTGCTATAAGGATGGGTTAAAAAGCTCAATAGTGATAAAAATAGGGAGATGATCAACAATGGCTTGAAAGTGACATCAATTTTTGATCTCTGAATTGTTTTTTTAGACTGAAATAACAAGACACATAGATTTGTAAAAATCAATCTCGGATTTTGGGTTTATATAAAGGCCTTTGAAAAGTGTGGCATCCATGTTAATATAGGGGCCTATCAGACACTTCAGTACACACTTATCAATAGATATCAGGGAAAAGAGGAATTTGATGAATGTTTCTTTTTTTAAGATAACTATGTGCTTTATTACCCTTTTACTCCTCAATTTACCAAAGATGCATTCTATTCGAAACAATGCATCAATAATCTTTGGTTTTCCTATTCATTAGAGATTATAGAATTGAGATAATTTGTTTAGTTTATAAGTTTTTCAGAACTTTTCCCACTTGTTTCCTCAGTAATTCTGTTATAAGAACTACTTTCCCAGTCATCATGTAGTTTAAAATCTGGATCTACTACCCACCATAATTTTCTCTTCCTTTGCTGTTCCTACAGGGAAAAGATAATAACGCTTTCGATAACATCTCCAACAATATAGTGGAGTTGGTAACCTACTACCGCTTACGATATTTTATGATGCATTTAAAAAGTCCTCTCCCCACTTAAATGTGAAAAAATAATTGGCCCCTTTGGTTTTATCCCAATTGTTGAATGCCTTTAATAATGCAGAAATAAATCATAATAATTCTACTTGATTTCCAAGTTGATTTTATTTATAGATCCTATAGGTTAAGATTAATAAGTTATATTGAGAAACATTTTATGAATCTTAGAGGGTTTATGAGCTGGATTAAGAAAATAATTCAACCTTCTGGATCTTTGGAAATATGGCAAAATGAACTCTCTCTATGACATAAGGCCGTGGCTTAAGCTTTATCCCAAATGGATGCCACACGATTTGAAGCTAAGTTCCACTACGGCTTTAGATCATTTTCGTGCCTCAGCCGATCGTCGCCCTCATAATCCTGCAGTTTACTACTTCGATTATGAAATATCATATAGGGAAATCGATCAGTACTCAAATAGTCTTGCTGCTGCCCTCTCAGAATTTGGGGTCAACAAAGGTGATCGTGTGGTTCTTATTCTTCAAAATGTCCCACAATTTCTCATAGCCCAATATGCAACTTGGAAGCTTGGAGGTATCGTTGTCCCTTTAAACCCTATGTTCAAGGAGAAGGAATTACTATACTATTTTAAGGATTCAGAGGCGAAAATTCTCATCATCCTTGATGAGATTCTTAGTTCCTTAGATCGATCATTCTTAAAGCAAACATTAATTGAGACTATTATCACGACTTCTTCCCTAGATATGCTACCTTCCGGAGTCGAGCCTCCTAAATTGTTAGAGGGAATTAAGAAAATATCCTTTTCAGATACCTTAGACTTCATGGAGCTGTTGACTCAATTTCGCGGTAAGGAGGTGAAAGAGTCAGAGTTATCCCCTGACGATATAGCTTATTTAACCTACACTTCTGGAACAACAGGGCCTCCTAAAGGGGCTATGAATACACACGGAAATCTTGTATTCAATGCCAGAGTATATAAGGCGAGTGCACTCATGGATGAAAACGATGTTGTCCTGGGAGTTGCGCCGCTATTCCATGTAACAGGCGAGATTGCCCACCTGGCTGTTGCAGCACTCAATAGTATCCCTGTCATCCTTTACTACAGGTTCGATCCAGGGGAAACATTACGGCTGCTGGAACGTTGGAGAGCAACTATGACAGTCGCCTCAATTACCGTATTCACAGCCTTGGTGAATCATCCTGATATCAAAACCCGGGACATTTCCTCTTTCAAAAAAGCCTATAGCGGAGGTGCGCCTATTTCATCGGCCATCGTAGATCGATTTGAAAGTCTTACAGGTCTTTATATATACAATGTTTATGGCATGACAGAGACAACCTCTCCTTCCCATATTACTCCTTTAGGAATGCGCTCCCCCGTTGACTCTGTTAGTGGCGCTCTTTCTGTTGGCGTTCCTATCCCCAACAGCATTGTGAAAATCGTGGATTTGGAAAAAGGAATCAAAGAGCTTGCTCCCGGTGAGATCGGGGAAATCGTGGATAAGGGGCCCATGGTGGTCCCGGGGTACTGGCGAAAACCAGAAGAAACAACCCATGCAATACGGGATGGCTGGCTCTATACTGGGGATGTTGGTAAAATGGATGATGATGGTTGGTTTTATGTAGTCGATCGGAAAAAGGATTTGATTAACGTTTCTGGATACAAAGTCTGGCCGCGAGATATAGAGGATGTCCTTTATAAGCACCCGTCAGTTAGAGAAGTGTCAGTTGTGGGAATGCCAGACCCTTATAGAGGAGAAACTGTTAAGGCATTTGTAGCTCTAAAAAAGGAAAAAGAGGGCTTAGTTTCGAAGGATGAACTCATTACTTTCTGCAAAGAAAGAATGGCCGCTTTCAAATATCCCCGTCAAATCGAATTTGTTGACGAAATCCCAAAGACATTGACTGGGAAATTCCTTCGTCGAGCGTTGAGGGATAAAGCTCAGGATCCTGATAATACTCCTCAAATATGAAGATCTTATTTTATAGATTTCTACCTTTCAAGTGCAGAGGATGATTTTCGGATATGGAGCAAAATTCATTATATTTTAATAGTAAAGAATGTTAAACTATTTTGGTATTGAATTCAGGTCTTATAATAAGATGCGGTTAAACATTTACATACAAAAGACCTAACAATGCTGAAAATTAACCCAAAAAAGTAACAAGCTTCCCTATAACAAGAGGCATACCAAAATCGAAAAATGCTATGGCTATAATTTCTTAACAAAAAGGAGGTGAAATAACGAGTAGTAGGGATAAGCAGATAGTAAACAAGGCAAGGGTGTTTTCATTTTTTGGAGATTTAATTAGTTTAAAAAGGGGGATATAATTATGGAAAAGAAAAAGAAAATTGGAAGAAGAGAATTTATCAAATCTGCAGGAGCAGTGGGGGTTGGCTTGGGCGCTGCAGGCCTTTTAGGCACTTCTGTCAAAGTCAGAAAGGCAACTGCTGCACAAACACGCTCAATCCCTAAAACACCGATTAAGATAGCTGCTATAAGTTTTTTAACTGGTGCCGCTGCAGCCCCTTTTGGCATCCCAGGGGATAATGCCTACAAACTTTGTGCCGACGAGATAAATAAAAAAGGTGGTATTTTGGGTAGAAAGATTGACATGAAAAGTCTTGATGAGGCAGGCGGTGCTGATACCCAGGTGAAATTAGCTCGTAAATTGATTTTGGAGGACAAAGTGGACGTAATTTTGGGCTACATTTCTTCAGGAAATTGTAAGGCAATCCTTCCCTTGAGCGATGAGTTAGGGGGCTTAATTATAGCCTATGACTGTGGCACCCATGTTCTAATGGAAGAAAGTCGTTCTCCATACAAGGTTCCAAAATACAGCCTCGGTTTTCGAAGTTCTGCCCATCTTGGGATCGACAATATTGGCCTGGCTCTCTATATCAAACAATATTATCCTGGTGTCAAAAAGATTGCGGCAATCAATCCTGACTATGCCTGGGGAAGGGATAGCTGTCTCATATTTGAAACGGCCATAAAAAAATTGTTCCCGGGGGTGGAGGTAGTTAAGAAGTTATGGCCCAAGCTAGGCGCCACAGACTATACTGCCCATATCAGTGCCCTCATAGGATCTGGCGCTGAACTTATCCATTCAGCCCTTTGGGGAGGCGATGCCGTTACGTTTACTAAACAGGCAATAGGAATGGGCCTGTTTAAAAAGGCACGCATGGCCTATTCTCGTGGGGAACCTTACCCGCAGGAAGTCGGCATGGATTACCCTGAAGGCCAGATCATCTGCTGTGCAGGGACTCATTATTTTATTTATCCCCCCAAGGAAAATTGGCCGCTTAACAAATGGTTTGTTGATGAATTTCACAAGCGATACAATAAATATCCCACCTATCCTTCTTACCATGCTTATCAGGCCATATATAGCTATAAAGCCGCTGTAGAAAAAGCGGGATCCCTGGTTGGTGGTTGGCCATCAAAGGAGGAGATAAGCAAGGCTGCATCTGGACTGTCCATTGAGACACCTTCAGGCTATCTCACGATAGGAGAGGACCATAACGGAAAAGAGGATGTGTTGGTTGGAATCTCGAAAAAGGTTAAGGGATACTCATTCCCCATTTTGGATCCTGATCGGATGGCGATTTTTCCTGCTCACCAGGTTAACGCGCCTGTGGGAATAAGGACAGAGGATTGGATAAAAGGCTGGAAGGTTTAAGTATAACTTGGTAGCCAGGATCTTTTTTTGGTTTCCTGGCTACCAAAGCCAAGGTCTATTCTATGGAAAACTGGATTATTTACCTCCTGAACGGATTATATTTTGCTTCCTTTTTGTTCCTCACTTCTCTTGGATTGAGCATTATCTTGGGAACCATGGGCATCTTGAACCTTGCTCATGGCTCCTTGTATGCCATAGGTGCCTTTATGGCAGCCTGGATTGTTGGCGCTTTTGGTGCCAAGGCCCCAATCACTATATTCTTTGTCGCTCTTCTTGCCGCCTTGGGGTTATCTGGACTGATGGGGCTGATAATGGAAACATCAATCATTAGACCAATGTATCATCGAGCCTTGGAATATCAACTTCTAATTACCTTTGGCGCATTACTGCTAATTGAAGATCTAATCAAGATGACGTGGGGAGGCACGGCTTATTATGCCTCTAAACCATTCGATGTGATGGGCATTTTAAGCATCGGTAGCAATCAATATCCTTTTTATTTTCTATTTGTTATGCTGATTGCTTTAGCTGCAGGCTTGGGTATTTGGCTGATTATGGGCAAGACTCGAGTTGGTATTATGCTAAGAGCGATTTCTATGGACCGAGAAATGGCCAAGGCCATGGGAATCCGGATCAGCAAGCTTAACACATTAGCCTTTGGCATGGGAGCAGCCTTGGCAGGTCTGGCCGGGGCTCTTATCGTTCCAACGACTCCGGCGCTTTTGGGTATTGGTATGGAACCCTTGATTTTAGCCTTCATTGTGGTAGTTTTGGGGGGGTTGGGGAGTCTCAAAGGCGCCATGATTGGCTCCCTCATTGTAGGTGAAACTCGGTCGCTTGGGATCGTCTTCTTTCCTGAAATTGAGTTGCCATTGTTATTTTTGATCGCTGTAATCATTTTAGTGTTTAAACCTAAAGGTCTTTTTGGGAGATAAATGAATGGGCTTTAAAAATACGATTTTGAGGCCAAAGTCTTTTGTCTATGCGGTGATCTTTATCCTCTTGCTGTTTATGCCCGCTGTACTTCCTGTTTACCATTTGATGCTTTTTGAGTCTGGCCTAACCTTTGCCATTATGTGTCTGGGTTTCAATTTACTGTTACGTTATACTGGTCTTCTCTCTTTCGGTCACGGCGCTTTATTTGCTACAGGCGCCTATGCTGTGGGCATGATGGGCAGATATTTTCCTGATCTTTATCGAATAGAGATCCTGATTCCGGTAGCCCTTCTGGCTTCACTGATTGTTTCGGCTATCTTCGGTTTTATTTGTGTTCGCCACACGCGGGTATTTTTCTCAATACTTGCACTTGCCCTATCTATGGTTCTATTCGCCTTGTTGGTTAAACTGTATGACATTACAGGAGGTTCTGACGGGCTCCATATTGATCTGCCAATCATGTTTGGTAAATCATATGAGGGGATGAAAAGGTTTGAATTTCTTTCAGGGGCCTACTATTATGTATTGTTATGCATGTTTACCATATTGACCATAATTATGTTAGGTATTGTTAATTCACCATTTGGAAAGGCCCTTCAGTCAATCCGGGATAATGAGGTTAGGGCGGAGATGATTGGTATCCGAGTCCGAAGATATCGTTTGTATGCCTTTATCCTATCCGGTCTATTTTGTGGAGTGGGAGGGGCACTATGGAGTTTTGTTAATGGTCATGTTACTCCAGAAATTGCTGAGTGGGTCTTTTCCGGAGAGATTGTTTATATGACTCTCCTAGGAGGATTTATGGTTTTTGAAGGCCCTATTATTGGCGCTATCCTGTTTACCTATCTAAAACTATATGCTTTTAGTATCACGCAATACTGGATGTTTATTATTGGGGTTACACTTGTCGCCTTGGTTCTTCTTCTCCCGGAGGGTATTTCTGGAGGATTTGTTAGATTATTTGTCAAGCTTAGAAGGGGTAAAGCTACGGGAGCCGCTTAATGTTAAATGTAAAGAATTTGATCAAGGATTTTGGAAAGGTCAGAATCATAAATCCCACAGATTTCGAGGTAAAGGAGGATGAGATTTTCTCCTTAGTCGGCCCTAATGGGGCAGGAAAAACCACATTGGTCAATCTAATCAGTGGTCATATCTTGCCAACCTCTGGAAAAATAGAGTTTTTTGGTCATGATATAACATTTGCCCCAGCTTACAGACGGATTAAAATGGGGATTGCCCGAAATTTTCAGATTACTAATCTATTTGAGGATAGTACAGTCCTGGACAATGTGATGATCTGTCTCTTTTCCACATATGGAAAGATAAAAAAGGGGCTTTTACCTGCCAATCATTATAAGACAATCACGCAGGAAGCAGTAGATATTTTGGATGTGTTTGGTATCGCAGATAAAAAGGATGTGTTGCCTTCGAGCCTTTCTGAGGGAGATAAAAAGGTCCTGGATACTTCAATGGCTTTTGCATTGAAATCTAAATTGCTTTTGCTGGATGAACCCACCAGTGGTGTTGCGACAGGAGATAAATTTAAGGTCATGGACACCATCGTCTCTGCTATTAAAAAACGTAAGGTGGCCAGCATGATTATCGAACATGATATGGATATTGTCTCTGATTACACTGATAGGGTTTTGGTATTAAGTGAAGGGGAAATTATTGCAGATGGGAAACCGAAAGAGATCATGGAACAGGACAATGTTAAGGAGATTCTGTTTGGAGTAAGGACTTAATATGTTTCTAAAAATCGAAAATCTTGAATGTCGCATCGCCTCCACTAATATCTTGCGGGCATGTTCTCTTGAAGCGGGTAAAGGGGAAATTATCTGCCTTATTGGTAGAAATGGGGCCGGAAAAAGCTCTATTTTAAAAAGTATAATCGGCTTATACCCGTCCAGAAAGGGTAAGATCTTTTTTGAAGATCAAGATATCACTCATCTCGCATCTCATGAGCGAGTTATGGCAGGTATTGCTTATGCCCCTGAAGATTCTAGACTCTTTCCAGAGCTCACCGTCGAAGAAAACATCAAACTTGGTTTATGGATCACAAGCAAAACTGAACGGTCCGGGTCCTTTGACCTTGAAAAAGCATTTCACATTTTTCCTGCTATAAAAAAACTGATAAAAAGACAGGCTGGCACCTTGAGCGGCGGCGAAAAAAAGATGGTTTCTATTTCAAGGGCCTTAGCGCTCAGTCCTTCTTTGGCCCTTTTTGATGAGTCGTTTGAGGGTCTGGCACCTTTGACTGTCAAGGCCTTCAGCGGAGCCATGAAGAGCATCAGGGATGATCTCGGAGTCTCCATCCTGTTAGCTGAATCTAATATCCGTAATGCTTCTTTAGTATCCGAAAGGTCTTATATCATTGATAGAGGGGAAATAATATTTGAAGGTCATCCTTCAGAGATTCTTGAAGATGAGCAACTTCTTAAACTGGTAGGTAAGTAATTTCGGGCTCTGAAACTCCATCCTGTCCCTCGTTTGTCTCCGGATGGACACCAAATAATCACTTTGAGGATGGTTGGAAAAGGAAAGGAGTGTGCAATGAATAGGATAACAATTTTCAGGACGACTCCACGGATCGTCATGGGACCAAGTGCAATAGGCCAGATTGCACAAGAGGTTCATGAACTGAGAGCGGAGAAAGTCCTATTCGTGACCGATAAAGGAATAATTGAGGCTGGATTGATCAAATTAGCTCAAGATGTCCTCGAAAAATCCGAAATCAAGTACGTAGTTTTTGATGCTGTTGAACCAGACCCAAGATATGAGATTGCAACAGACTGTGTTGATAGAATTCGCAGTGAAAAGGTCGATCTTGTCATTGGGTTTGGGGGAGGCAGTCCTATTGATATAGCCAAATCCTCTGCTATTATGGCCACTAATGATGGCCCTATTTCTGAATATTTTGGCATCGACCTGATTCCTAAGCCAGGATTGTCCACCATCATGGTGCCCACCACAGCAGGAACTGGCAGTGAAGTAACCCCTATCGCCATCCTTTCTGATGAAGAGGAAAAGCTAAAAAAAGGGATCGTTAGCCCCTATCTTTTCCCTTCCGTAGCCATCTTAGATCCCGAGCTAACCCTTGGCCTTCCACCTAATATTACCGCTTCGACAGGTATGGATGCCTTAATCCATGCTATCGAGGCCTATACCTCAATTAATGCAACAGATATGACGGATATCTTGGCTTTCCGTGCAATGGAGTTATTATATCACAATATTCGCACCGCCTATGCCAATGGGAACAACTTAGAGGCACGGTCAAAGATGCTAGAGGGTAGTCTTTTGGCTGGCATGGCCTTCGCTAATGCTGGGGTTACAGCGGTGCACGCCTTTGCCTATCCTATTGGTGCCGAATTTCATATACCCCATGGTGTAGCGAACACATTAATGTTACCCCATGTGATGCGTTTCAACCTACTGGGGAATTTGCCTAAATTTGCTGAGATCTCCGAAGCCTTTGATCTTTCCACAGAAAGTTTTGATGAATTGAGAGCTGCAGAGATGTTTGTGGATGCTATCGAACGATTAGCCGAAGACCTCCGGGTCCCCAGGCACTTAGCTGAGTTTGGGGTTGAGGAGAATGATATATCTGGGCTGGCTGAGGGAGCGATGAAGGTAACCCGGCTCCTGGCCAATAATCCCCGGATAATGACACTTGAAGACGCAAAGGAAATTTATAGGGTAGCCCTTTGAATTTGAGTAAGGCCAAAGGCACGGGAAAAAGGCCTCAATAGAGATAAATAGATGTCAGTCTTTAGATCTTATACCGTGTGTCTTGCTCCATTGGTTTTGTAGACTGCAATTCCTATTAAATACTTTCAATTCAGCAGGCAATAAACATATCTTGGAAAGTATTCAGAATGGGGGAGAATTATGAAGGGTTTCTATAATCGAATCTTACACATCAACGTTTCTGATCAAAGTTTCCATGTGGAGCCCATTGAGGATACGATTTTAGAGAGGTACTTAGGAGGCAAAGGCCTATCAACTCACCTACTCTTGAAAGAGAACCCACCTGGTGTTGACCCTCTAAGCCCTGAAAATAATCTTATTCTGGCTACCGGGCCCGTGTCTGGAACCCCCATGGGGTTCCTGCAGATACGGTATTTTTACAAAATCACCTCAAACTGGTTTTTATTCTGAATCATATTCGGGCGGAACAGTTGCTGAATATATGGCGAAAACAGGCTACGATGCAATCATTATCCGAGGCGCCTCTGATAAACCAGTCTGGCTTGATATCTCTGAAGCAGGTGTCATGTTTAATAATGCCCAGGGTTTATGGGGCTTAGATACCTATCAAACCGAAGATAAAGTCAGAGGTCTTTTGGCCGAAAATTACTCAAATCATCCTAAGGCGGGCATTGTTGTTATTGGCCCGGCAGGAGAGAATAAGGTCACCTTCTCCGTAGTAGAAAATGATTACTGGCGCTCCGCTGGTCGGACGGGAGTGGGTGCGGTTATGGGATCAAAGAATATCAAGGCAATAGCTTTTTGGGGTTCCCGAAAAAAAGAGCTTGCAGATAAGAAAACAGTCACCGAGTTTGCTCGGAAAATCGCACGGAGAGGAAAGAATGATGCAGGGGCAAATGCCTATAAAACCATGGGCACCCCCATGTTAGTCAAAATCGTGAATCAAGCCGGGGCCTTTCCGACCCGGTACTGGCAAAAAGGCACTTACGAAAACTGGGAAAGGATCAGCTCTGATGCCCTCCATGAACAATGCCAGGTTAAACCCCATGCCTGTTTAAAATGTTTTATAGCATGTGGAAGATTAAGTACGGTCAAAGAGGGAAGACATGCAGGCCTGAGGATTGAAGGTCCGGAATATGAGACTATTTATTCCTTTGGAGGCCTGTGCGAGATCGATAGTATACAAGAAATCATGTACCTCAACGACATCTGCGACCGGCTTGGCATGGATACTATCTCGGCAGGAAACTTGGTTGCTTTTGCCATAGAGGCTTCAAGACAGCAAAAAATCTTGTTGAAGATCGATTATGGCAATGTAGATGCTATTGCCAAACTCTTGGAAGATATAGCCTTCAGGAGAGGTATAGGTGATATTCTGGCCAGGGGAATACAAAAGACTGCCTTGGAATGGGCAATGGAAGATCAAGCTATACATGTAAAGGGTCTGGAGCCGGCTGGATATGATCCCAGGGTATTAAAGGGAATGGGTTTGGCCTATGGGATTTCTGATCGAGGTGCCTGCCATCTGAGGGCTACCTTTTATAAACCAGAATTGTCTGGAATGGTCGATCCGGATCAAATCCAAGGCAAGGCTGCCATATTTACAGAATGGGAAGACCGATTAACTATATTTGATGCCCTTATCTTATGCAGATTTTACCGTGACCTCTATCAATGGGAGGAGCTGGCTACTATTATTAATGGTACCACAGGCCTGAGTCTCACCAAGGATGATATGCGTTCCATAGCCTCATCCATCACAAATAATACTCGCAGGTTCAATTTACGTGAGGGTCTGACAACAAAGGACGATCATTTACCTTCCCGCTTTCATAACGAGGCCTTGGAATCGGGCAAGGTGATTACTCGGGGGCAAATGAGTCAATTGCTGGAGGAATACTATCAGGCTCGAGGATGGGATAAGATGGGAATTCCACCAGGTAATTAAAAAAATAACAATAGTCAAAAGATTAAAAACCTAATAGAGGGTGAATAGCTCTGCAACTCTACCAAGAAGTGAAGCTCCCCGCCCACAGGGCGGAGCATCTTAAAACAATTATAATAAAAATCGATGAATTAGTAAAAAAATAGGATAAAGGATTATCCTTGCAGCTACCAAGCTATTTGCCAAAAAGGGATTTCATAAAACAATATTAAGGGAATTGTCAAAAGAGGTAGGGATAAGAGTAATGGCAATATCTATAATTATGTATAGAGGGTAGCTGGAGGTATAGATTAATATTGAATAATAGTTGAATTTATATATGAGAACACCAAAAGAATATTATTCAGACCTAATAAAAATGAGAAAGAATGTATACATTGGGGGTAAAAAAGTCGGAAGGGATGATTCACGCCTTATACCGGGTATGAATGTTATGAAAACAACCTTTGATTTAGCACAAGAACCGGATTGGCAAGATGTAATAACTGCTAAGTCTT
>Ga0315545_1004487_pt1 | contig 11517 bp, 8 predicted proteins | sample SalMarSW160210MG_FD_203096 | JGI IMG/M metagenome (GOLD analysis project Ga0315545, IMG submission 203096) | Salt marsh sediment microbial communities from the Plum Island Ecosystem LTER, Massachusetts, United States - Salt Marsh Sediment SW1602-10 ...
GGGTCCTGGCGCGAAGAAGCCGCTCTGATGCTCTCAGCGAGCCTTCTCGTTCGTCGAGGGTGCGTTCGCGAACGTCGAGTTCTTCCGCTCTGGCAACGAGCCGACGGTGCAGCTCGGAGGCGTATCCGGCTTCGAGCTCCGAGCCCGCGCTGGCGACCGCTCCGAGCTCGTGGACGATCAGCCTGGCGATGGCGCGTCCCATCGATATCCCCAACGCGGCGCAGTAGCGTCGCCACGTAGCCCACATCGCAGCCGAAGCTGGCACCCGGACCATCTGCCAGGTCTCGGTGTGCCCGAGTTCGGACAGCAGCTTGCGGTCGATCCTCGCTAGCGTGCCACGGTCCAGGTCCATCATTCCTTCCTCACCTGTCGACGTGTAGACATCCGGCAACTTGTTGCACGTGCGTGTGGTGTCGACAGGGTGCTGTGCGCGAAGTGCGTCGGAGTGGGCGCGGTGGCTGGTGAGATTGCGTCCATCGGTACGCGCATTCTTCGAGGTCTCTGAGGTGCGGCTTCGGTGGATTGGAGTTCGGTCTTCATCTCATCCTCTGGTATGCCTCCACATCGACCCTCCTCCGTCCGCCGTTGGACCGCAGGATTCGGCGGCGCCTCGAACGGCTCCCCGCTGCCCGTCTGTCAGTCGGTCATGGCGATCCCAACACCCACCATGGTGAGCCGGAATCCACCGACTGCGTGACTCGAGAGGACCGGTCATCTCGTCTCGATAGCCCTCCACCCTTTCGTGCGAGTGTCAGCAACCCTCCAATTCGAGTGTCAGGGACCCTGTCAGGGCCCGCGACGCCGAGTTGGATTCTGCTGACAGGGTGGTTCGGGACACTCGCGCCATGGGGCACATTCGCCGAACAGACGGTGGCAGCTGGCAGGCTCGCTACCGGGACCCGACGGGTCGGGAGCGAGCTCGGAACTTTCCGAGGAAGATCGACGCCGAACGGTTCATGAACGTGATCGAGGCCGAGAAGCTGCGCGGCGAGTGGGTCGATCCCGAAGCCGGCAAGGTCACCGTTGCCGAGTTCTCGGAACGCTGGTTCGCCACCACTGTGGCGCTGAAACCGAAGACCCGGGCCGGCTACCGTTCTCTGCTCGACTCGCGCATCCTCCCCTACCTCGGACACCTTCAGCTCCGTCGGGTTGACCCGCTTGTCGTTCGAGAGTGGGTGGCGGAATTGTTGGAGGCGGGCATCTCGCCCTCGCGGATCCGTCAGGCCCGCAACGTCATCCATGCCGTGTTCGGACTCGCCCAGGAGGCCTCCCTGATCGTCCGCAACCCCGTCGAAAGGGTCAAGACCCCGCCGCTACCGACCAGCGAACGCCGGTACCTCACGCCCGCCCAGGTGCGGCAACTCGCCGCCTTCATGCCCGGTCGCTACGACGTTCTCACCTACATCCTCGCCTACACAGGGATTCGATTCGGGGAAGCAGCGGCACTCCGACGATCCCGATGCGATGTGGCGACGTCCCGGCTCCACATCGCCGAGTCCCTCGCCGAGGTTGCCGGCGACCTCCACTTCGGGTCAACCAAGACGCACCGGCGGCGAGCCGTGGTCATGCCGGCCACCATCCGGGATCTCCTGGCGGAGCACCTCGACACCGTCGACCAGAGGCCGGAGGCTCTCGTCTTCACCTCTCCAACGGGCCGACCGCTGCGCTACTCCAACTTCCGCAACCGTATCTGGAGGCCGGCCACCGAGGCGGCCGGCCTCCACGACCTCGACGTTCACGAACTGCGCCACACCGCCGCCTCGCTGATGATCAGAGCCGGCGCCGACCCCAAACTCATCCAGACCCAACTGGGCCATGCTTCGATCACGATCACATACAACGTGTACGGCCATCTCTTTCCCGATCGTCTCGACGAACTCGCCGACCAGCTCGACCGGCTGATCCTCGAAAGACAAGAAGGCAAGCCCAGCCACCGTCGGGCCAGAGATCGGGACGAAGGCCTCGGTCGATCGATCTGACGGTCGGTCGAATCAAGGACTCAGCTTTGCCAACTCTCTTGGGCAATCGCCTATCATTATTGGCACGTGCCTAATATAGTTGGCATAGTGAATCTGACTCATCCCCTCTCATCGCTCATCCCAAGCCTCGCAGGTCCGGTACTCGAGGTGCTCGCCCACACCACAAGACCGCTGACTGGCCGCGAGGTACAGCGTCTCCTGCCTCGAGACGCAAGCCAGCAGGGCGTGCAGAATGTTCTCGATGACTTGAGCGCTCACGGACTCGTCACCCAGATGCAGGCGGGAAACGCAGTCTTGAACAGCCTCAACAGAGACCACATCCTGGCCCCCTTCGTAATCCGGATCGCCGACTTGAGAGACGAACTCCTGAGAGACCTCGCCGCCATCGTCGCCGAGGAGGCTCCCTGGGCCATCAGGGCGATCCTCTTCGGCTCCCTGGCGAGAGGCGAAGCCGACGAGAAGAGCGACATCGACCTGCTACTCGTCTGGGGCGACACGGTCACCGAGGAAGAGGCATCTCCCGGCGAGGACATCTCCTCTCGTGTCCAAAGGCTGACCGGAAACCCTTGCCGTATCCTGTACTACACCACCAGCGGGTTTGCGGCCCTCCCCGACAGAGCACCGGATCTGCACGCTGCGCTCACCACAGAAGGGATCGACTTGCTGGCACCGGCAGCCAGTTGATGGCTAAGAAGTCCACCCGCACCCGACGCTGCGACCGTCAAGATGCAGCGCAGCGGCACGACCAGGCGAAGGCCTTCGCCGAGGTAGCCGAGCTCGATCCACTCTCCGCCGACGGTCCGACGAGGTCGGCAGCGGTCAGCAACGCCGTCCTGTCGGGTATCGCTGCGGCCGATGCGATCTGCTGTCGTCGCCTCGGACGTCACTCCGTCGGTGACGATCACCAGCAAGCGCTGACCCTCCTGGAGGAGGCCGGAGATGTGGGTCGGGCAGCCCGGGGCCATCTGGCGACCCTCTTGTCCATCAAGAACAAGGCCCATTACGAAGGCGAAGATCCCTCGGTCGCCGAGGCCAAGCGGGCGATTCGTGCGATGCGGTCCATACTCGAGCTTGCGGCAACAGCCTGAGGATTCGCCGGCTGCACCCGCACCAGAAGCCCTGCGCCTGCGAATCACGCGGACTCTCCGCGGACTCCCGGTCGCGCAACCCCTGGTCAGGCCACTGAAACTACCGGTCTGAAAAACCGGAGGTCGCCGGATCGATGCCGGCCCTGACCACCACCGGGAACCCCCACTCGCGCTGAGCGCTCTCGTTCGCACCAGCCGGCTCACATGCGCCGCAGAGTGACGAGTCCGTCCGCCAATCCCAGATCGCTCAAGGCGCGAAACCGCGACTTGGTGAGAACCGACGCCGCGATGCGGAAACGTCAGGAGTGTGGAGAGTGACGCCTCCGCTATGCGCGCCTCGATCACCGAGCCCGAGCGCTTGTCGGTGGTCCTTGGAACGGAGCCCCCAGGACCGCCGAGCTACCCATTCGGGAGCAGGTAGTCGATGACATCGGCCGCTGTGTAGGTGTCGGCGCCGGGCGGCAGGAAGCGAGCCACGTCGGCGACGTCGTCACCCGAGGTGACCAGCCGGCCCTCCGATTCCCCCGTCCCGCGGATCTGGCCCAGCCCGACGTTCGCCATGAGCGCGTTGCACAGGCACTTGCGGCCGACCATCTCCTCCTCGGAGCCGCCCTTGCGTATGAACGCGGCCTTGGGCTCTGCGGGACAGCGCCAGCCGAGGCTGCCATCTTCACGCCGGTACCCGGTGCGGAGATAGCCGAGGTCGCAGACGCGATTCCGCTTCTCGTACTCGATGGACTCCGAGAGGGTCCCCTCGATCCGGACCACCTTGAACGGGAAGCCGGTCGGCGACGCCACCGGGTCGGTGAAGACTCGGGCGCGCTTCTCCTGGCTCAACTTGAGCACGTCCCGTTTCACATCGTCCTCGAACTCCGATTCCTCGCAGTAGGCGAAGGCGGTGCCCACCTGCACGCCGGCCGCCCCCATCTCAAGGGCTTCGCTCACCTTCTCCGGCTCGGCGCGTGATCCGGCGAGCCAGAAGGGCAGACCGAGCTCCCTGATGGCTTCGAGGTCCGGAATATCCCGCTCTCCGTAGAGCGGCTCGCCTTCCTCAGTGAGCTGGAGGCGCCCGCGAGGTGGCGCATTGTGACCACCGGCCGACGGACCCTCTACGACGAAGCCGTCCACGCCGGGAACGGTCTTGCGGGCCAGCATCGTTGCGAGAACGTGCGAGGAGATGATGGCGAGGAATCTCGGCCGCTTGACGGGAGGCAACGGCTCGCCGGCGTATTCGGCCGGATCGAAGCGAGTTACGAACTCCGCGCCGGGCTCGGCGCCTTTCACGTCGAGTCTCTGCTCTGCCGAGCGCCCCCGAGCCAGTCGATCGAGGAACCCGGGAATCGCCTTCGGGATGCCGGCGCCCATGAAGATGTAGTCCACCCCGGCGAGCATGGCGCCGTACAGCGACGGCAGCGTGGGAAGCTGGATCTTCTCCAGGAAGTTGATCCCCACCGGATTGCCGTGCCTCTCCTTGGCGAGGAACACCTCGACGAAATTGGAGGCCACGAACAGATCCAAGAGACGCTGCGAGGGCTCCGGCCGGGGCACCGGCTTGGCCTTGAACGGGGCGGTGTCGGGCTTGCCCCCGCGCACGAAGTAGCGGTCGAGGATACGATCGGCAACGCCGGCGATCGGCAGCGCACGAAGAGCACGACGGACGTGACCTTTGAGGTCGCCCAATTGCAGGCGACGCACGAGGATGGTGTCGATGCCCGTGCCCGACACGACGCCGAGTTGGCCCGTGGCGGAGACGGCACTCGCGAGCCGCCACCCGGAGACTCCCACCCCCATGCCGCCCTGGATGATCACCGGGAGAACGCGGGGCATACGTGCATGCTAGGTGTGCCGCCGCCGTTCCGAGTCGGATATCGGCGGGAGAATCCACCCTGAATCCAAAGGAACCTGAGTCCGTATACTGTCGCGACCCCAGAACCGGCAAGTCCCTCGTGGAGAAGCCTTTCGGAGTACGAGTGAACGACGACGCACCCATCACCACGGAGCCCCTCTTCGGTGGTATCGAGGCCGGGGGCACCAAGTTTGTATGCGTGGTAGGAACGGGACCCGACGACGTGAGGGCCCAAACCCGCATCGACACCACCAGCCCCCGTCCCACGATCGATCAGGCGATCCGATTCTTCCGAGAGGTCCACGCATCCGGCGTCGCAGTCGCCGCCATGGGGATCGCCTCGTTCGGCCCTGTCGAGCTTCGGAGGAGTGAAGCCACCTACGGCTTCATCACCCAGACCCCAAAACCGCACTGGTCCGACACCGACATGGTCGGACCGTTTGCGGCCGCCCTCGAGGTTCCGATCGGCTTCGACACCGACGTCAACGCTGCCGCCCTCGCCGAATGGCGGTGGGGCGCCACCCGTGGCCTCGGTACCTTTGTCTACATCACCGTCGGGACCGGGATCGGAGGCGGCGTCGTCGCCAACGGCGGGACGATCCACGGCATGGTGCACCCTGAGATGGGCCACGTGCTCGTTCCCCGTCAGGAGGGCGACACCTACAAAGGTGGCTGCCCGTACCACGGGAACTGCCTGGAGGGCATGGCGAGCGGTGTGGCGATCAGCGAGCGATGGGGCCGGCCCGCCGAGGAACTCGAGGGACGAACCCTCACCAAGGCTGTCGAGATGGAAGCCGGCTACCTGGCATCAGGGCTCCGCAACATCGTCTACTCGGTCGCGCCGGAGCGCATCGTGCTCGGGGGCGGGGTCGCCGCGATGCCGGGCCTGATCCCGCGTCTCCGCGAGAAGCTCATCGAACGGCTCAACGGCTACCCGGGACTTCCCGAGCACAACAGTGACGACTTCGTCGTACCGGCCCAACTCGGCTCGGGAGCCGGTTCGGCGGGCTCAATCGCCCTTGCCGAGATCGCCCTCCTGCACGACCGCGCCCGACACTGACCATCTCCGGCGAATCAGGTGCCGAGTCCGTTCAGTTGATGTACGTGAGCGACTGCGCGCGGGCCCACCGGGTCGCCACGACGGCGTACACGTCGGTCGCTTCCTCGTACTCGGACTGCGCCAACGCCTCGAGGCTCGCCGTGACGTCGGCGGCCGACTCGTCGAGAGTGAGGTCGCCGTCGCTGAACAGCCGGGCTACCGAGGAGTAGTCCAGCTCCACCATTGCCTCCCCCGGGAATCCCTCGAGCCATTGCACCAACCCGCGCAGCTGGTCGATCACCCCGTCATCGAATCCCGCTTCATCGAACACCTCGACGGCCCGAGTGACCCGGGCCACGCCGGCCGAGACCAGAGCCCGGTAGCGAATCGAGAGGCCGTCGGCGGCCCGGTACAGCTCGCGCTCATCCGCCTCGAACACAACGAACCACCGCAGTGGCACGTGCCAGGGAGAGGTGAGGATGTAGGAGCGGGCGACCGGGGAAGACGACCGGAGGCGGGACAGCTCTCGGACGGCGGATTCGACCTGAGACGGCGGCACCAGATGGGCAGCGGGATAGGCGTTGCTGAAGGCGACGAGGCCTTCGAGCATGCGAAGACGAGGGAATCGTGGGCAGAGGTAGGCCCGTCCCTCCCACTCCACCCGGAATGCGTCATCGGTGGTCGGCTCATGCCACAGGAAATGGTCGTCGGCCCGCGTCACCCACACCGCCCCGTCGCGGTCACGATGAACGTCGAATCCCCCCGCTCGATCAGCAGGAAGGAACACCCTGAGAAACGAGGAGTAGATCATGTGGGAGAATCTTAGGAGCGCGGCGCGACTGCGATAGATCGGGACGCACCGGTTGGCGAGAGGCGGGTGCCTAACCGCGGGCGCAACCGGTCGCTAGAGTCGAGGCTTTCAGGCCGCGATCACAACGTGTCCGGCGGCCACGAGCGAGAGGCATCCTCTTGGGATCAGGCGAGACCACAGGCCCCAAAGGCGATCGAAGGCTTCTCTCAGACCCGGGATCCCCCTCCCCGTCCGTGCTCTCGCCATGGCACCGAGTACCTTCCTCGAGGTCGATCCCGCCGACCCTCTTCCGAGATGAAGGCGCCCTCGAGCCTTGCAGCGGCGAACTGAAGCAATAGGAGCGGCCCGATCATGCTGGACCTCGACAACGTGCAGGACCACAAGGCACTCGGCCTCGATGACGACCAGGTCCTCGCGATGTACCGGATCATGCTGGCGGCGCGCAAGCTGGACGAGCGCATGTGGGCCCTCAATCGCCAGGGACAGGTGCCCTTCGTCGTCTCTGCAACGGGACACGAGGGGACCCAGGTCGGCGCTGCCTTTGCCCTCGACCCCACAGTGGATTGGTCTCTCCCCTACTACCGAGACACCGCCTTCAGCCTGGCTCTGGGTGTCTCGCCGCACGACATCTTCCTAGGAGCGTTCTCCAAAGCGACCGATCCGGCGAGTGGCGGGCGTCAGATGCCCAACCACTGGTCCGAGCCCGATCTCCACATCTTCACTCATTCATCCGTCATCGGCACCCAGTTCCCCCACGGCTGTGGCATCGCCTACCACCTCATGTCCGAGGAGATCCCCGGTGTCGTGTTCGTCAGCTCCGGAGAAGGCGGCACCTCCGAGGGTGACTGGCACGAAGCCATGAACTTCGCAGGGATCCACAAGCTGCCGATGATTTTCATGGTCGAGAACAACCTGTATGCCATCTCGGTCCCGATCACCGAGCAAGTCGCCGGGACGGTGGCAGGCCGCGGCGCCGGCTACGACATGCCCGGCGTGGCGGTCGACGGCAACGACGCCCTCTCGGTGTACGCCGTCGCCGCTGCCGCGGTCGAGCGAGCCCGGAACGGTGAAGGCCCCACCCTCATCGAGGCAAAAACCTACCGCTACTACGCACACACCTCCGACGACGACGACATGGAGTACCGCTCGGCCGAGGAGATCGAGACGTGGCGCCGCAAGGACCCGATTGCTCGGCTCCGCCAGTACCTCGTGGAATCAAGGCTGCTCGACGAGGCCAGCGAAGCCCGAATCGAGAGCGAGGTGGCCGACGAGATCGCCGCCGCCGTCGCCGATGCCAAAGCCGCGCCAGATTCCACAGACTGGTCGTCTCACGTCTACGCCAACCCCATCACCCCCACCGCACCGGTCACCACGGTGGAGACAACACCTCCCGGTGAGACCGTCAACCTGATAACCGCCATCAATCGCACGCTTCATGAGATCTTTGCTTCCTCCCCAGATGCCTGCCTCTTCGGCCAGGACGTCGCCGACCCCAAGGGCGGTGTCTTCAGGGCGTCAACGGGCCTCACCAGGGAGTTCGGGGACCGTCGCTCGTTCAATGCCCCGATCTCCGAATCCCTCATCGTTGGCATGGGAATCGGGCTCGCCGCGGCCGGGGCGCGACCCATCGCCGAGATCCAGTTCGCCGATTTCATCCACCCGGCGTTTGATCAGATCGTGTCCGAGCTGGCGCGGATCCATTACCGCAGCAATGGTCGATGGGCGGTACCGATGGTGATCCGGGTCCCGTACGGAGGAGGGGTTCATGGCGCCCTCTATCACTCCCAGTCGGTCGAGGCCTTCTACACGCACGTCCCCGGGCTCAAGGTCGTCGTCCCCTCCACGCCCGCCGACGCCAAAGGTCTGCTCCAGTCGGCGGTGGAGGATCCCGACCCGGTGCTCTTCCTCGAGCCGAAGAAGCTCTATCGCCTGGTGGAGGGGCCATACCCGGAGGGCGAGCACCGAGTTCCCATCGGCAAGGCAGCGTTGCGCCGCAGCGGCGACGATCTCACCATCATCGCCTACGGCACGATGGCGTACTTCGCTCTCGAGGCCGCCCGGCAGCTCGCAGACAACGGCGTCGACGCCGCCGTGCTCGATCTACGGTCGTTGCGTCCGCTCGATTGGCCGTCCATCGAGTTCGCCGTGCACCAGAACGGCAAGGTCCTCATCGTCCACGAGGACAACCAATTCGGTGGATTCGGGGCGGAGATCGCGGCACAGATCGGCGAGAAGGCGCTCGATTGGCTCGACGCCCCGGTGCAGCGCTACGGCGCCCCCGAAATCCCCGCCTTTCCCTTCGCACCCGGTCTCGAGAAGCAGGTGTTCCCCTCGGTGGAGGGAATCGTCGAGCGAGCCGCCCAACTCGCCGCGCACTAGGGCATTGCCGAGAGTCACACCGGCGAGCGCCCGACGACCAAGTGCCCGGCAGATGCCCGAAGCGCCTTCGGTGGTCGTCGTCTCTCGGCCGTCTCCCAGGCGGTGCGGGAACCTGGGGAGATCGGCGAGCGTCTCTTTGCCCGAGAAGATGGGAGTAGCGGTTGAACGACACTGAGATCGCTCCCGGCTTCGCGCCGGCGTACACGCGTCTTCGGGGGGATCTCTACCGCGCTCTCGTGCTGATCACGGGCAATCGTGATCTCGCCACCGAGGCTGTCGACCGTGGCTTCTCCCGATGGCACCGGCAGTTGCGCAGAGATGTGTCGCGGCCGGAAGCCCGGGTGATTCGACATGCGCTGAAGTGGGCGCGCCGGCGCAGCGGTGGACGGCGAGCCGAGATCCAGGGATTCCGGCTTCCCGGCGCCGAGGTCACGACGGGAGGCCACGAAGCCCTCGCACAATTCGATCACCTCGACATCGACGATCGTGCCCTCCTCACGCTTCGCCACTACCTGCGGTGGGACGATGCCCTTGCAGCGTCTGCTCTCGGCTACGACCCGGAGGACATTCCCGCCAGATCGGCGGCGGCCGAGGCCCGCGTCAACACCGGCGGAGGCTCCCTCGCCGACATCCTGGACTCGCGGGCCAAGGCATTCCCAGAACCGATGAGCCGCCTCGAAAGCTCGCGGCGCCGAGGTGCGACACAACGAATCGCCACCGTGGTGGGCCTCGGCGTGCTTGCCGTCGCCACCGTAGGCGGTGGCGCCCTCGGAGTGGCCGCCCTCATCGGCGACGACCCCGTCACCGCCGCGCCCGAGCCGGGATCGCAATCGACCACCGCCCGCCCCGGCGTGATCGAGATCGAACCCCAAGACGTTGAGTGGATCCAGGTGCCGCTGGGAATCCGGGAGGGCGACGTCAGCAGCATCACGTACGGCCCGGAGGGATTCGCGGCGCTCGCCACCGACTTTGCCCGAACCCAGAATCAGAATCTGGTCTTCGTCTCGGAAGACGGTCTCGACTGGATCGCCGGTGTCGCCCTGCCGCAGGACGGCGAGGGATGGATCGGGAATCTCGCGGCGGTCGGCGATCGCTACCTCGCCGTTGGCAGCCGATGGGATTCCATGAACGGCGATGACATCGCAATCGTGTGCGTTTCCACCGACGGCCTCGAGTGGTCGACGAGTGAGCTGCCGGTCGAGAAGGTGTTCGAATCCGACGGGATACTCATCGACCTCCGCACCTCGGCCCGCAGCGTCACCGGAGACGCCTCCACGATCACGGTGTACGGCACTCAGTACGGCGACTTCGATCTCGCTGCCATCCTCCGCGATGTGCTACCCGCGGACGTGAGCTTCGGCAACGGTTGGGGAATCGACGGCGATGTCATCGAGATCTACGACCCAAACGGCGAGATGTCGTACCGAGCGACGGCCGAGGAACTCGGTATCGATCCCGAGCTCGTGGCGCTGCTGTATGCGGGGCAACCCGTCGTCTGGACCTCGACCGATGGCGTGTCCTGGTCCGCCGAATACCTCGGCACTCCCTCCGGGGAAGGCCACGGCGACCTCGCCAGAGTGGGAGACGTCACCGTCGCATTGACCTACGGCAGCGTCGGCAACCGACTGCTCGTCACTCGCGACGGCGAGAACTGGGAGCCGGCCGCCCTGCCGCAAGGAGCGCAGCCCTACGGCGTGAGGGTCGCCAACGGCACGTTCATCGCATACGGAAGCAGCTCGGGGAGCGGCCCCATCTGGACATCGCACGACGGAACCGATTGGGCGCCGGTCGGCGAAAGCGCTCTCGAGGGACTCTCCATCAATGACATCACTGCTTCCTCCGACGGTGTCGCGGCGATCGCCTTCGAGGACTTCAGCACCGATATCGGCCCCGCCGTGCTCTCGGTCGGCGACTACGAGGTCACCGTCCACAGCGATGGCCGCTTCGTCCTCACCGACGATGAAGGGGCCACCATCGCCGAGGGCTACGAAGACGAGTTCCTCTCCACCGACGACGAGACCATCGCCATCTCGGACCCGGAGTCTGACGAGCCACTCGTCACCATCAGCCAGGAGGAGCTCGCCCAGGCGTGGGAGGAGCAGTACATGCTCGCCGAGACGGCCCGATTCGAAGGATCCGGGACACCGCGTTCGACCCTGCTCGTCTCTCCGGACCTCGAGCACTGGACCACGATCCCCGTCTCAGAGACCATCGGCGAAGGTTTCTACCCGAACACAGCCGCCTACGGAGGCGGCATCGTGGTGATGACCGGCTACCAGGATTCCGGTATCTTCGACGAGGGTGGCTCGTCACCCACGGTCTGGATCACCGATCTGACCGGGGAATGACCCAACCGCCGCGCCCTAAGCTCGACG
>Ga0315545_1004489_pt1 | contig 11513 bp, 12 predicted proteins | sample SalMarSW160210MG_FD_203096 | JGI IMG/M metagenome (GOLD analysis project Ga0315545, IMG submission 203096) | Salt marsh sediment microbial communities from the Plum Island Ecosystem LTER, Massachusetts, United States - Salt Marsh Sediment SW1602-10 ...
AGAATCAAGGAGCTGATGAACCGGCTAGAGGGCGGCAAGGTAAGTGAGGTTATTCTCGCCACCAACCCCACCCTTGAGGGGGAGACCACCGCCATGTACCTAAGCAAGCAAATTTCCCCCCTCGGCATCAGGGTTACCCGCCTCGCCCGGGGACTTCCCTTCGGCACCGAGCTTGAGTACGCCGATGACGTTACTTTAACCAGAGCCATTGAGGGCAGGCAGGAGTTTTAGTAAATAAAGGGGGTAATAAATTATGGAAATCTTGAGATGGAAGGCAAGAATTGCAGTATTGTGGCTCTTTATGGCAATAGCCATGTCAGCTCACAGTATATTGTCCTTTAGGGAGCCAGGCGCAATAGCAGAGATAGAAGGCATGACGCTGGGACCAGGAATGATGGTATTTATGGCAATTTTCTGGCTGGTGCCACTGTGGCTGGCATTTGTAACTATGACCGTGAAAGATTCGTGCAATCGGTGGACAAACTTCGTTCTGGGCATCATCTTCACCATTCTTAACATCTTTCATCTAATTGAGCATCTGGCAGAGCCATCTGTTCAGCAGATACTGATTGTCGGTTCAACAGTTGTGGTTACGGCACTGATTGCCTGGTATGCATGGAAGTGGCCTAAACAGAAGGCATAAGCCAAGGAGGGGTGGTTTTCAGAAGAATAGAAACCTATCCCCCTTAGCACCCAGAAAAATCTTCGATTTTCCTGGGAACCCGCTTGACCCCCTTCCCTTGGGTATTTATGAAGGGAAGGGGGATAAAGGGGGTGAGGTTAGAAACTAAATGAGGAACATATCTTTGAACAAAAACAGGCGAAATAGACAGGTTTCTGATGCTGACATAGCAAAGGAAACTGCAGGGCTTGTCCGTTACATTGGAGCTAGAAAAATTGAGGAGAGGGTGGAAAGGGGGGACTATATTGAGGCTTTCGTCTACGCTGAACTCGGCATTGAAAAAATATTATGGGACAGAATCATAAAAGTTTTCAAAGGCGGGAAGGCGATAGCAGTTAGACAAGCCATTGAGGATAGCCGGAAGGGAAAGGATAAATCTCGTACCAGCACCTTTGAACTCATTAAGTGGGCTCACTTTCTGGGAGGAATTACTGAGGACGAATTTAATGAACTCATAAACTTCAATAATGTAAGGAATAGAATTATACACGGTCATGGTCTGTGGTGGGATGTAGAAGAGTATAAGGAAATACTCAAGCAAGGAATTCGATTTTTACGGGAAAACGGTCTCAAATAAAAGCAGTTAAATATGTCCAAACCAAGAACCTACCAGACAGAAGCCATAATCATCAAAAAGACCAAGCTGGGGGAGGCGGATAGAATCCTTACCCTCTACACCCCCCAGCTGGGCAAGGTTCAGGCGGTGGCTAAGGGGGTGAGGCGCCCCAGAAGCAAGATGTCGGGGCACCTGGAACTGCTAACCCATAGCCTGGTCTCGCTGGCACGCGGAAAAAATATTGATACCGTAACCGGCACTCAGACTATAAATAGCTTTTTACCCTTAAAGAGCGACCTCAAGCTTACTTCTTACGCCCTTTATGCCACCGAGCTGGTCAACCAGTTCGGCGCTGAGAACCTAGAAAACCAGCCCCTCTTTGAGCTACTGCTGCAGACGTTGCAACGCCTATGCCAAGGTGGCGATAACGAGCTGGTCTTGCGCTACTTTGAACTCCACCTCTTAAACGAGGTCGGCTACCGCCCCCAGCTCGAGCATTGCGTCTCCTGCCGCTCCAAGTTAAAGGAAACCACCAATTCATTCTGCCCCGGCGCCGGCGGCATGCTCTGCCCCAATTGTAGCCAGACTCAGCCAATGAACTACCCCCTTTCGGTTAACGCCCAAAAAGTGCTACTATTATTACAGAATAACGACTTCGGCCCTGCCAGCGGGCTTAAAATAGAGGCGGGAGTGCCTCATGAGCTAGAGATGGTGATGAGGAACTACCTCAGATATTTACTGGAAAGGGAGATAAAGTCAGCCGCCTGGCTGGACACTTTAAGAGAACAAACTGATGACATCCAGATTAGACCGTATAGCTCAACAGCGCCGACAAAAGCTTGAACGAATTCGTGGTCGTGGCATCGAACCTTACCCGCATCGCTACAAGCGAACTCACACCACCGAGCAAGCCCTGGAACTATTCAAGCAAAAAGAAGGGGCTGTGGTCAGCATCGCCGGGCGCATCATAGCCAACCGTCCTATGGGCAAAATATCATTTCTTGACCTGCGTGACGGCTCAGGGAAGATTCAGCTATGCTTCTACAAAGAGCGCCTCAGCGAGCAGAGCCTAGCGCTATTTCAGGATTTAGACATCGGCGATATTATCGGGGTCAGCGGCAAGCTCTTCCGCACCAAGAGTGGGGAGCTAACCGTTGAGGTGGCAGATTTTAGCCTGCTAGCAAAATCGCTCCAGCCGCTGCCGGAAAAGTGGCATGGGCTCAGCGACGTGGAAATAAGGTACCGCCAGCGTTATCTAGACCTAATCGCCAACGCTGAAACCAAAGAAATCTTCCGGGTGCGCAGCCAGGTTATCACCGCCATTCGGGAGTTCCTTAACCAGCGGGGCTTTCTAGAAGTAGAGACGCCGGTGCTCCAGCCATCAGCCGGCGGCGCCCTTGCCCGCCCCTTCACCACCCACCACCACGCCCTTGACCAGGACTTCTACCTCAGGATTGCCCCCGAGCTCCATCTCAAGCGGCTGCTCATCGGCGGCTTTGATAAGGTATATGAATTAGGGCGAATCTTCCGCAACGAGGGCGTCTCCACCAAGCACAACCCCGAGTTCACCATGCTGGAAAGCTATGAAGCCTACGCCGACTATAACGATATTATGAGAACGGTTGAGGAGATGGTATCTGAAATCAGCCAGCGGGTTATGGGCGGTGACAAGGTCAGGTTCGGCGAAGAAACTATCAACCTCAAGCCGCCGTGGCCAAGACTAGAACTGCGCCAGGCAATTATCGAATATAGCGGCCTTGATTTTGAGGACTACCCTGATACCAAGTCACTTCGGGCAGCGATGCAAAAGCTAAAAATAGAGGTTGACCCCAAAAAGGACAGGGGCAGGTTGATAGACGAGCTTATCTCAAGCTTTGTTGAACCGAAGCTCATTCAGCCTACCTTTCTTGTTGACTACCCGGTGGAGATGTCACCGCTGGCTAAGACCAAGCCTGATAACGAGCGTCTGGTGGAGCGCTTTGAAGCCTTTGCCGGGGGTATGGAGATTGCCAACGCCTTCACCGAGCTTAATGACCCCCTAGAACAGAGGGAGCGCTTTCTTAAACAACAAAAGGGGCGCAAGGCGAAGGCTGAGGTTGAAGAGGTCATTGACCAGGACTTTCTGCTGGCGCTGGAGTATGGCATGCCCCCCGCCGGCGGGTTAGGGGTTGGCATTGACCGATTGGTGATGGTGCTCACCGGCCAGCAGTCAATAAGAGAGGTTATCTTATTCCCCCAATTAAAGGAAAAACCGTAAGGAGGAGAAATGTCGCTGGTGCCAGCCTTTGAAATAGGCATCTGGAATGCCTGGATTTTTGTGCTTTATTCTCTTGTGCCTGTGTTCTTACTGCCCCTAATCAACAAGAGTGCCGGGAAAAAGGAGAAGGTTTCTATTGCTTCTGTTTACAACCGAAGGGAAATGACGATTCTCTACGCCTATCATATTATCGCTTTCGTGCTGCTTATATATTCTGTTTTCCTGCCACTTAAATTGGGCACGGTCTGGCTTTATACCGGTCTTCCTATTGCTCTGTTAGGACTAGCCTTTTACACCATGGTTATGGTGAGTTTTGCCACTACCCCTATTGACCGTGAAGTCATGACCAAAGGGCTATATCGCTATTCAAGGCATCCTATGTACCTTAGTTCCTCTCTGGCCTATATAGGTGTTGGCATAGCCTGCGCGTCTTGGCTTTTCTTATTGCTTTCAGTTGCATACACGGTTTTGTCGCTTATTTCTGCCATCGCGGAAGAGCGGTTCCTCCTTAAAAAGTACGGCGATGCCTACCGTAAATATATGAAACGAACCCCAAGGTGGATAGGAATACCGAAGTGAGAGTCCAAGAGGGACGAAGTCCCTCTTATAAAAAATCTTCCCCTTCCCCTTGATAAGGGGAAGGGGATAAAGGGGATAGGGTTAATAAATAATTATGCTTGACCTTAAGTTTATCAGGGAAAATACAGACCAGGTAAAGCAGGCGGTAGCTAACCGCCAGACCACCGCCCCACTGGATGAAATCCTAAAACTTGACAAGGAGCGGCGGCAGAAGCTGCTTGAGCTGGAGAAGCTGAGGCACGCCCGAAAGGAGACTGCCCGGGAAAAGAGAGCGGCAGCCGCCGACGAAGGGAGAAACCTGCGGGACAGGATAAAAGCCCTGGAGGATAAGGTTAACAAGCGGGATAAGCAACTGGAAGAGCTCCTGCTTCAGGTGCCCAACATCCCCGAGCCATCGGTTCCCGTAGGCAAGGACGAAAATGACAGCCCCATAGTCCGTTCCTGGGGGGAGCCCAAAAAGTTTGATTTTGAACCTGCCCCTCACTGGAAGCTGGGCGAAGCCCTGGGCATCATTGACTTTGAGCGGGGGGTAAAGCTCTCCGGCACCCGCTTCTATGTGCTCAAGGGGCTGGGGGCAAGGCTGCAGAGGGCTATCATCTCCTTCATGCTCGACCTCCACACCTCAGAGCACGGCTACCAAGAGGTATACCCCCCGTTCATGGTAAAGCGGGACTGCATGGTCGGCTCAGGCAACCTGCCCAAATTCGCCGATAACCTCTATCATGACGAGGAGGACGACCTCTGGTTTGTGCCCACGGCTGAGGTGCCACTGACTAACCTCTACCGCGACGAGATTCTGCCGCCGGGAACCCTGCCTATTTACTATGTCGCCTACACCGCCTGTTTTCGGCGGGAGAAGATGTCGGCGGGCAAAGACACCCGGGGCATAAAACGGGGGCACCAGTTTGACAAGGTGGAGCTATATAAATTCACTGAACCCGCCGCCTCTGATGAGGCGCTGGAGAAACTGGTGAACGATGCCGAAGGGGTCTGCCAGAAGCTTGGGCTTCCCTATCGGGTGAAACAGCTCTGCACCGGTGAATTGGGCTTCGCTGCCCAAAAAGCCTACGATATTGAAATGTGGGCTCCCGGCTGCGGGGAGTGGCTGGAGGTAAGCTCCTGCTCCAACTGCGGTGATTTTCAAGCCCGCAGGGCTAATATCCGCTACCGCCCCTCCCCCGAAGAAAAACCACAATTTGTTCACACCCTGAACGGCTCAGGGCTAGCCCTGCCCCGGGTGCTTATCGCTATCATAGAGAACTACCAGCAGGCGGACGGCAGCATCTTAATTCCAGAAGTCCTCCAGCCCTATACGGGGGCGAAGGTTATTAGTTAGATACAATGCTGTTCTCTCAAAAGTATGGCTATAAACGAGTCAAGAATGTTATTCAACTCGATAGCATGGATAGCGACCTGCGTAACGGTCTATGGAATGCTTTGGCTATGTACTACTGGGATGAAGCAGGGCACACGCATCTTCTAAAAAATGACCGTGAAATATATCCCCTGATTCGCGATTTATGGCTTGATTATTTTAAGCTACCGATTGATACTATATCATGGAATTGGGACGGTGCACATACGTACATAAGAGAATACTTCTTCAAATGCGATTGGTTTGAAGTGTACGACTTTGCGCAATTCATTGCTAATAATTATGGTTCAAGTTCAACAAACGAACTATTTATGAAATACTCAAATTCTATTTTGGAACGTGAAGTGTCCGGCTGGCGCTTTATTGGAGGAGAAATTGCACCCATAACCTCTGAGGAAGAAATAGCTGAAATAGAAAAGGCATTAGTATCGACTAGTTCCTTAAAACCTGTTGCTACGCACATAAAAACAGCACTGGATTTCCTTTCAGATAAGAAAACCCCTGATTACAGGAATTCTATTAAGGAATCTATTAGTGCTGTCGAGGCAATTTGTAGATTAATAACGGGTAAGGATGACGCGACGCTGGGGCAAGCCTTAAAAGTAATAAAGGACAAAATAACTGTGCACCCTGCTTTGGAAGAAGCATTTAGTAACCTATACGGATACACAAGCAATGCGGATGGGATACGCCACTCTTTATTGGACGAACCTGACATAGATTTTGAAGATGCAAAGTTTATGCTTGTCTCCTGTTCAGCATTTATAAACTACCTTAAATTAAAGTCATCAAAAGCAGGAATAAAGCTATGAAATAGAGCAGACTTGATACCAGACGACCTGCGGTTTTTAGACCCATATGCCATTTTTATTGACGATTTAAATTGTGATATACTGCTAAAATCAGTGGTTGCGGGGTGAATGAAATAAATATCTAGGGAGGTCCAAAATGAGCGCCAAGGAAAGCGAGGTAACTATACGCCCCCTGGTGAGCAGCGATATAGACCCCATTCTAGGTTTCTGGTGGAGCTCTTTTATTGACAACAAGGAGATGGTTGCCGCTCAAATAGGAGGGCGCCACGACTTGAGTTTTATTGCTAGCTTTGAGGGCCATCTAGTTGGCTTTATCCTGGCTCGGATTGTATATCTGGGCATACCGATTAAAGAGATATGCGTCATCCATGCCTTAGCTATTGAACCCAAATATCAGGGGAAGGGTATTGGTACTCTATTAATTAACAAGTTAAAGAGTACCTGTGAGAGTAGAGGTATCCCAACGATACGCGCCTTCGTTTCTAAAGATGACCACAAATTAATGGACTACTTTGAGGGGCTGGGTTTCCACCCTAGCGATATAATCAATATGGAACAACACAGCGGAGGCGAGGCTTAAGGCCACCAAACAAAGCGAAGGCTTGACAAAAATCTGATAACTGGGTATACTTATGTTAATTGAATATAGAGTAAAGGCTGAGAACGAGACTAGTATGCCTCCAGCGAGGCGCAGAGAGCCGGGGTAGGTGTGAGCCGGTGCTAGCGCAGATGGCGGAATGGACTCGGGAGCTGCAAGCCGAAAGGGATTTTCAAGTAGGTTTCGTCGGAAAGGGCACCGTTATCAGAGCCCAGGGTATCGCTTAAGCCGTACCTGAATGAGATGGTTGCCAATTAGCAACTAATTAGGGTGGCACCGCGAAGGATTAACCTCTCGCCCCTATGGCGAGGGGTTATTTTTTTAGGGGAAAATATGTACCATCCAACAATAGAGGAATTTAGAAAGCTAAAAAGCCAGGGGAACCTAGTGCCCGTCTACCGCGAGATTGCGGCCGGTTCAGAGACACCGCTTTCTGCCTTCTTGAAGGTGAAAGGCGGCGATTATTCCTTTCTTCTGGAGAGCATTGAGGGCAGTGAACGGGCGGCACGCTACAGCTTTATCGGCACCGAGCCCTATCGGGTGGTAAGCACCAGGGAGGGAGATAAAATTGACCCCCTTCACCTCATCGCCGAGGAATTAGACAGGCACAAGCTGATACCGGTAAGCGGGCTGCCCGATTTTTGCGGTGGCGCCGTCGGCTACCTCGGCTACGAAACAGTACGCCGCTTCGAGAGACTTCCTTCACCACCCCCTGACCCACTGGCTCTGCCCGAGTCAGTGTTCATGTTCGTTGACCGCCTCCTCATCTTCGACCATGCTACTCGTAAGATTAAAGTCATTAGCCATGCTCATCTGGATGGTGATACAGATAGCGCCTATCAGGCAGCAACTCAGAAGATAGACGAACTAATAAAGAGACTGGAGCGACCCCTTGACCCCCAACCCTTAACGTTGGAGACGCCAACAGAGCCTGCCCAGATTTCTTCCAACTTTAGCAGGGAAGAGTTTGAAGCCAGTGTAGAGAAGGCAAGGCATTACATCATCGCTGGCGAAGCCATTCAGATTGTGCTTTCCCAGCGCCTGAGCCGGCGCACCAACGCCCACCCCCTGAATATCTATCAGGCACTGCGGGGTATCAACCCATCGCCCTACATGTTCTTCCTGGATTTTAAGGACTTTCAGATTATTGGCTCATCCCCCGAGATTTTGGTGAAGGCGGTAAATGGCACCGTGACCACCCGCCCCCTTGCCGGGACACGCCCGCGGGGGAAAAACAAGGCTGAGGACGCCCGGCTGGAGAAGGAGCTCCGCAATGACGAAAAGGAACGCGCCGAGCATATAATGCTGGTTGACCTGGGGCGCAATGATATCGGGCGGGTAAGTTCAGCGGGGACAGTCAGCGTCAGCGAGCTTATGGAGGTGGAACGCTACTCCCACGTCATGCACCTGGTCACCAACGTAGAAGGCAAGCTACGCCCCGACCTCACCCCACTTGATGCCCTCCACGCCTGTTTTCCTGCCGGTACTGTCTCCGGGGCACCCAAGATTCGAGCCATGGAGATTATCGCTGAGCTTGAGCCGGACAAGAGAGGACCATACGCCGGGTGCGTCGGCTACTTCGGCTTCTCCGGCAATATGGATACCGCCATAACCATAAGGACCATCGTCCTGAGCAAGGGCGTAGCCCACGTCCAGGCTGGTGCCGGCATCGTCTATGACAGCGTGCCCTCGCGGGAGTATGAGGAAACATTAAACAAAGCTCGGGCTTTGCTAAACGCCATTGAGCAGGCAGAGGCTATGGAGATGACCCATGCTGTTACTAATCGATAACTATGATAGCTTCACCTATAACCTGTTCCAGTACCTGAGCGAGCTGGGGGAAGAGGTACAGGTAGTCCGCAACGACAAGATAACGTTGGAGGAGATTGAAAAAATGAAGCCGGAGCGCATCGTAATCTCACCCGGCCCTTCAACACCGCAGAACGCCGGCATCTCCAACGACGTCATCGGCCACTTCGGCGCCAGAGTGCCCATACTTGGCGTTTGTCTTGGTCATCAGTGTATCGGTTATAGCTACGGGGGCACTGTTAGTTCAGCCAAGGAGATTATGCACGGGAAGTCGTCTCTGGTCTATCACAACAATTCCGGTATTTTTTGCGGTCTTTCTAACCCCTTCCCCGCCATACGCTACCATTCGCTGGCGGTAATGCATGAAGGGCTCCCCGACTGCCTGGAGATAACTGCCTGGACTGAGGACAAGACCATTATGGGGATGCGCCATCGCCAGTACCCGGTTGAGGGGGTTCAATTCCATCCAGAATCTTTTATGACCCATGTAGGGAAGGATATACTAAGAAATTTTCTACAATTACATTGTAGTAAGGATGTTTAAGAAGGGTGAAACCCTTCTTCACAAAACCTCTCCCCCTCTCCTTTGAAGGAGAGGGGGATAGAGGGGGTGAGGTAGAAAAATGATTAAGGAAGCTATCAACTTGCTGGTCTCAGGGCAGTCCCTGACTATGGAACAAGCCGCTGAGGTTATGGAGGAGATGACCACGGGACAGGTAACGCCCGCCCAGTTTGGCGCCTTTGTCACCGCCCTCAGAATCAAGGGGGAGACGGCGGATGAGATTGCCGGCTTAGCCAGGGTAATGCGGGCTAAGGCAATCCGGGTGGAGACGACTGACCCGGTGATCGATATTGTCGGCACCGGGGGCGATAATTCTAAGAGCTTCAACATCTCCACCGCCGCCGCTTTTGTTGCCGCCGGTGCCGGGATAAGGGTAGCCAAGCATAATAACCGCGCCATGACCAGCCAGTGCGGCAGTGCCGATGTCCTGGAGGCGCTGGGAGTTAGGATTGAGCTTGACGCCGCTCAGGTGAAGGACTGCCTGGAAAAAATAGGCATCGGCTTCATGTTTGCCCCCCTATTTCACCCGGCAATGAAGTTCGCTGCTATGCCCCGGCGTGAGATCGGCATACGCACTATATTCAATATCCTCGGCCCGCTGACCAACCCGGCACTGGCTGAGTCCCAGGTCCTGGGCGTGCCCAGTGAGGAACTCGGCGAAAAGCTGGTGCAGGTGCTTCATCGCCTCGGCTCAAGGCACGCCCTGGTAGTCCATGGCTTGGATGGAATGGATGAAATCTCGGTCGCCGGCAAGTCCCGGGTGTGGGAACTGAAAGACGGCGAGATAACAGTTTACGATGTGTCACCTGAGGATTTTGGCTTCACTGCGGCAGGGGTTGAGACGCTGGTGGGCGGAACACCCCAGGAGAATGCGGCAATACTGCGCTCGGTACTGGAGGGTGAGAAGGGCTCAAGAAGGGAGGCGGTGATAATAAATGCCGCCGCCGGTATCGTCGTTGGCAAGCAGACCGAGCACCCCTCCGGGCTTCCCGCCCTGAAGGAAGGAGTGGTGATAGCCAAAGAAGCAATAGATAGCGGACGGGCGCTGGAAAAGCTGGAGCAGTTAATTAAACTGAGCCAGAGTTACGGGTGAGAGACATGTTTTTAGATAAGATTGTTGACCAGAAGCTGGAAGAATTAGAGCAGAGGCAAAAAATTGTCCCCCTGCCTGAGCTTGAGGCTGCCATTAAGGAAAAACCCCTGCCTCTTAATTTGGCGGCAGCTCTCAGGGGGGATAGCCTACGCCTAATTGCCGAGGTCAAGCGGGCGTCACCCTCCGCAGGGGTATTACGCTCCGACCTTGACCCGGTCAAGCTAGCCAGCACCTACGCCCGGTGCAGGGCGGCGGCAATATCGGTGCTTACTGAGTCGCACTATTTTGGGGGGAGCGGGGAGGACCTGGTTGCTATCAGGCGCCAGCTGCCCAATATTCCTCTATTAAGAAAAGATTTTATCCTGAAACCTTACCAGATATATGAATCGCGTGCCTGGGGAGCAGACGCTTTACTGCTGATTGTTGCCATATTGGATGACAGCAAGCTTAAAGAACTACTTTCCTTAAGTCATGAGCTGGGAATGCAGTGCCTGGTTGAGGTGCATAACGAGGATGAGCTGAAAAGGGCTCTGGCATGTGACGTGAAAATAATCGGTATTAATAATCGCAACCTTGACACCATGGTAGTGGACATAAATGTTACCAAAAAACTTCGCCCCCTTATACCCCCCGACCGACTCGTGGTCAGCGAAAGCGGCATAAAGGGGAGAAGCGAGATACAGAGGCTAAGGGAGTGGGGGGTTAATGCGGTGCTTGTTGGCGAGGCGCTGGTTACTGCCAGTGACGTCGCCGCCAAGATAAAGGAGTTACTTTGACCAAAATTAAGATTTGCGGTATTACTGATGTTTCTTATGCTCAGGCGGCAATAGAAGCCGGGGCTGACCTCATCGGGGTGGTCTTCGCCCCCAGCCCCCGCCAGGTCAACTATGACAAGGCGCAAGAGATAGCGGCGGCGGTCAAAAAACATAATCTGCCGGTGGTGGGGGTATTCGTCAATATGCCCGCCGCCGAGGTAAACAGCGTGGCTTCCTCCTGCCAGCTTGACTGGGTGCAGCTCAGCGGTGACGAGAGCTGGGAGTATTGCCAGCAAATCGAGAAGCCGCTGATAAAGACGATACATATATCGCCGCAGTGGGACGAGGAAGAGCTTCTCGTTCATCTAGAAGATAGCAAACAACATCTGGGTTCTAAAACTCTTGTTTACCTTCTGGATACCTTGGTTGAGAACA
>Ga0315545_1004490_pt1 | contig 11511 bp, 11 predicted proteins | sample SalMarSW160210MG_FD_203096 | JGI IMG/M metagenome (GOLD analysis project Ga0315545, IMG submission 203096) | Salt marsh sediment microbial communities from the Plum Island Ecosystem LTER, Massachusetts, United States - Salt Marsh Sediment SW1602-10 ...
TATAACCCCGGATATGTCTCTTCGTCTTGCGAGAGCCTTTGATACTACACCTGAATTGTGGATGAATTTGCAGAAAAATTATGATTTATGGCAGGCTGAGCATACATCAAAGGACTGGCAAAGAGTTAAACCGCTTTCTCCGCAACAGCTCCATACCAATATATAAAAATCAGTGAATGGGGTCAGGCTTAAGTAATTAAGTATTTTGAGGGGATCAAGCCTCTGTTTGACTCTTTTGATTTTTTGACAGGGCTCCAGGTGTGCTTTTGGCTCGGAATTTTTTAAAGGAATTTGTGTCTTAAATCCGCCAGAGGCACACGAGGGATTTATTCCCCGCCCCTTGGGCGATTATGAATATTCCGATTGATAATCCGCTGCTCTGCGGTGGGGTAGTTTATTATTGAAAGTAAGCAAATTTGCCTTTTTGTTTGTTCAATCCCGATATATCGGGATCAGGCAAAATTGCCTTATATGTAACTTTATTGTTAGACGAAACAAGAATCAAAGGACACATAAATGACTCAAGACATCAATGCACAAAGTTTAATCGACCTATTTGATTATCAAGAAAGGGCTGTTGTCAGTAGAACCTTGATAGAGAAGGAAACGGGAACGGTAACCCGAACATCTTGGAACAAGGTGACATGATCATCATGCCAGCAAACGAGCCCCATGCCTTAAAGGCTGTGGAGAAGTTCAAAATGATGTTGATCATGATCAGATCATAATCAACCAAAGATCGTCTAACAAACAAATTGAGAGCGACTTTCAATTCCACTGCTTCACCGCTCCATTAAAAGTGCTTCATTCGCCGCGTTATACTTATGAGGCATCAAATAGTTTCACACCTGAAAAATAAGGTGGTAAAATAAATGGGCATTAACTTGATAGAAAAAGGAGGAATAATATAATGAAAAAGAATGTTTTTCTCATTTTAGGCCTTTGTTTATTCGCACTTTTAGTAGCACCTGTTCTGTCCGTTGCACAGGAGGATGTGCCGGACAGCAAAGACCATCCACTTCTTACCCGAATGCCTGATTTTTACATCTCAGACTATGAATACAAGGAGTTTGACAAGGCTGATTTCAAGAATTCAAAAGGAGAAGATATTAAAGTCGAGGGGCACAAATATAGGATCTATTACAACATCAAGGAAGAAAAGACTGCTCCGGGTAAGCTTCAGGTCTTAAGAAACTACGAAAATGCCATAAAAAAGATTGGAGGTTCGACGGTTTATGAAGCAAAAAAAGAAGGATGGCTCAAGGTAGAAAAGGGCGGAAAAACGACATGGATTTATGTAGATGCGAGAACCGGGGGAGAATATGAACTGACGATTATAGAAAAAAAGGCAATGGTGCAGGAAGTTGTTGCCGACGCCAAGAGTCTTGCACAGGATATCAGAACTACCGGACACGCATCGGTTTATGGTATCCATTTTGACTTTAATAAGGCCACAGTTAAACCGGAGTCCGAGCAGACCCTTAAAGAGATAGCGAAACTCCTCAAACAAGATCCAAAATTGAATTTGTATGTGGTGGGACATACCGATAATGTTGGGAAAATAGCTTACAACATGAAACTATCCCAAACAAGGGCTGAAGCTGTTGTGAAAGCCCTGGTAACAAAGCATGGAGTGTCTCCGAACCGGCTTAGTCCCTATGGAGTGGGCCCCTTGGCCCCTGTGGCTTCCAATGAGACTGAGGAAGGCCGCGCTTTGAACCGCAGGGTGGAGTTGGTTAAAGAGTAAGGAGAAAGGAATAACCTATGAATATCAAACAATCTATTTTAATGCTGTTTGCATTGATGTTGCTATTTGTTTTTAACGATTCCGCGATGGCGCAGAAGACGTGTTGCGATAGGACAGTTGCTGCTGCCCCGATTTCATTGCCAAAACCACAGGAAAGCGATTGCAGTACTTTCTTGAAGGGTGCTATAAATGAGGTGCTGACTGAAAACTCTGCGGAAGAAGAATCTTGAAAAGCATATTTTAATTGTAAATAAGGAACAAGGCCTTTTAAAGCAGCTAAAAGAGAGAGTTAAGCTTATATAAAGTTGGGAGGGTGGAAATTGAATTTATGTAATCTTGATGTTCTCGTAAAAAGTCCTTTTACTCGCTCATGATGCCCATTTTGGGATTCATGAAATGCTTTTCTAAATTCCAAAAACTCGGCCTAAAGACCTCAAACAGTTTGGAATTTTTAACGCTCAGCATTTTATGAATCTTTTTCCAAAAGTGGCCAAAATCGCTCGCAAAAGACTTTTTACGAGTTATTCAATCTTAGCTATAATATTTTTAGAGTAGCATATTAAAGAGTGGAACTTTGATGAAATTCAGAGAAAATCGTAAGTTCAAAAAAAGGCAAATCCGTAAAAAGCAAGATTGAACTGTTATGTGTCAAATAAAAAAATTACTATCAATCATATTTTTGATTCTATTCCTTCTCATGGCCAGCAAAATCAATGCAAAAACCTGCTGCACACGCCATGTCAATGTTAGTATTTCTGGCTCTGCTGTGGAAGCCAATTTAGCAATGGCAATGTGGGTGAGTTTATTCTCAAACAAAGGGGAAAATTCCCTGTTTCAGTGTCCAGTTCTTATTGTTGGGCCAGGCGGATGCATTGATTATCAGTTTAAAGGAGTCCTTTTCTCAGGTCCAGTAGGAAGACTGAACATGAAACTTATCGACTGCGTTCACAACACAGTCGTAAAGGAGGCAAGTATCACCTGGCCCTGTGTCTCTTTTCCTAATTCATGTATAGATATTACGATGAACTTTATTGCTTCGTTTGCCGCCTATTTTCAGCCTCTCGATAAGATTATTTTCGACTACGAACGCATCCCGGAATCCTGCTCGGTTGATCCGGAAAAAGACCCGGTGGAGCCGGATGAAACCATAACGGTAAACATCTCCGGAATAAAAGATAGTGAAGGCAGAACATCGGCCGATTTTCAATGGATTCTCGTAGATGCAAAGAAAGGTGAAATTGTCAATGGAGATGAATGGAACGGCTATAAGGGATTTCAAGTTGGTGGAGGCGCTGTGAATGTAAAGTATAAGGCTCCACGAGGTTGCAAAAAGGACAAGGAAACCATCGTTGTTTACAATAGTTGCTGGCAGAAGCCTGAACATCCGGGTTTGCCTGAGAATAAGATCGGTGATACAACTTTTACCATTGAGCCTAAAATCATCGAAGCCTTTATCGAATTTGATCATGAGGTAGGATTTATTAAACATGCTCCTGATGGCGTTAAAATTCGCGTAACTGAAAGCATAAAGGGTATGGTCCCTATCACCATCCACTTAAAGGACAAACCTCCAAGCATCAAAGGCAAAGGAACAGTAGCAAGCAAGGACTATGGCAGCAGAGGAGGTTGCACAATAAGCGGATCGAACAAAGTGACTGTGACTATAACAGGCGTCGTCAAGGAAACAAAAAATAAAGAGACTCAATTACTGATCAAGTATGGGGGAGAAGCGCCGCCCCATGAATTACGCACTGTTTGCGGGGATAAGAGTTTTTCAGTCCCAAACCCTAATATGGCTATTGGAAACGACGGGGAGTTTATTGGAGATTTTAAATTCTTGCTGGAAGACGGTTTCCGTATACATATCCCATATGGGACCGGTAGAGGTTGGAACTATATCTTAAATGTTCCCTGCCAGCGTGGGTCAAAATAAAACGAACCGTTATAAGATATGGCGTGACCACGCCTTTCACCAAGAACTTGTATATCTGAACTGTAGTTAAAAATGAACGATATGGTCAGTGCAGACACTGCAAGGGACAGATATCAAAATTGTTGGGACAGTTAGAAACTTTTCATGATGATCAAAAACCAAATTAAAGGAGGAAAGTAAGATGTTAAAGAGAGTAGCTTTAGCCGTAACGATTATCGGGGTTTTTCTATGGGGAACTTTTGCTTATGCAGGAGTTGATATGCATGAAGGATTATGGGAAATCACCACAAGGATGGAAATGCAAGGGATGCCGATGAAAATGCCGGCAAGAAAGCATACCCAATGTCTGACGAAAAAGAATATGCTAAAGACCATGGTACCGAAAGAACAGACTCAGGAAGAAGAATGCAAGATTACAGATACCAAGATAAATGGCAACACAGTGACATGGACCATGAAATGCAGCGGCGAGGATGCTATGGAAATGATTGGCAAGACTACGTATCACGGTGACACGTTCGACGGTACTATTACTATGATATCGAATGATCCGGAAGAGGAGAAGATGATAACTCACATCAGCGGAAGGCGTATTGGTGAGTGTAAGTAAATAATATCTGATCAAGTGAGCATACTGCTATCTATCTGAGATCGGACAAAATGGATTGAACAGCCGGAGACATAGGTTACAAAATAGTCCAGATACATAGGTTACACTTTTCTACAAAAATATCTCCCTCTCTTATCCGCTATTAACATGATCCTGTCTTCAAATAATCTTACAATTATTTTACCTAATCATGCTTTCCTGCTCGTCTCCAGCTCCTTTTTTTTATCACTAATTCTTTCATCTGCAAGTCTGTTAGCTATTTCATATGTCGGCTCATTATGCTCTTTAGAAACTGCGATGATCTTGTCGATTTTTTCCTCTATTTCCTCCACCTTCTTTATTCCTTCCTCTTCTGTACGATGCTTTGACTCCATATAAATTGCAATGAGCCCACCTGCATTTATCACATAATCTGGTGCGTAACGTATTCCTTTTTCATGTAAAATCCTTCCATGGCGGTTTTCTTCTAATTGATTGTTGGCAGAACCTGCGACTATTTTACACGTGAGCTTTGGAATAGTCTCGTCATTTATTGTGGCACCAAGACCACATGGAGCGAAAATATCACAATCTACCGAATAGATTTCTTCTATGGGCACCACCGTTGCTCCAAATTCTTGAAAGACTCTTTTAGTGAGCTCTTCTCGTATGTCTGCAACGATGAGTTCAGATCCTTCTTTGTGCAACTCCTTTGCCAGATTATACCCGACATGCCCTACTCCCTGTATTGCGACCCTTAAACCCGATAAGTTTGAATTTCCGTATACATCCTTGGCACAAGCCCTCATCCCACAAACCACACCATGGGCCGTAAATGGAGAAGGATCGCCAACATCTTTAGATATTCCCACTACATGCTCTGTTTCTTTGTGCATTATTTTTGCGTCCTCAATTCCAATCCCCATATCTTCTCCTGTTATAAATCCTCCTTTAAATGTCTCTACACACCTCCCATGGGCACGTAGAAGTGCCTCGGTTTTCTGCTCAGGTTTCGCAATGATCACTGCCTTTCCACCCCCTGCATCTAAACCTGAAATAGATGATTTACGGGTCATGCCTTTCCCAAGCCTCAACACGTCGATGAGCGCTTCTTCCTCGTCACGATAGTTCCACAGCCTGGTACCGCCCCAGGCTGGGCCCAATGTAGTGTCATTAATAGCTATTATTGCTTTAAGGCCTGCCCCTTTATCGTAAAAGAATGCAACCTCTTCACAACCGTAGTTTTCCAATTTCTCGAATAGCATCGACATACAACCTCCTTTATATATTCAAAAATTCACAAAACACAGATTCAACGTTCTTGTTAGTTCAGTTACAAAAACCTCCTTTTAAGTAAAAATAATCTAAAATAAAGTCATTTGTGTGTCAATGAAAATGCAATACAACATCTGGCATTAAAGGTGGTGCCTGCGAATTCCAAAGAGTGATACTATGCTATTCAGGTAAAAGACAGATCAACCTTTTCAGGTTGATTTTAGTGTTATTTTAAGATATATAGCACTACTAGCTAAAAAGGTGGCTAAAATGATGAGTAGGGTTTTTGAAGATTACCAGTTAAGTTTGAAAAATCTTTAAACTTTCGCTATTTCAGCCACTTATAATTCCAATAATTGTACATTAGTAAAGAATCCGGGCCCAGTGGACCTGGCTTTGATTGATCCCCAGAGGGGATTTGTTATGCCTGTTATTTCAGTGTCTTTCTGGAATAATGGAGTAATGGAGTAATGCTAAAAACAAAAAAAGGGAAACATCATAATCGTCTGTTTTCATTCCAATACTCCAATACTCCCGTGTTCTATTTTTAGGCATAACCAAAGAACTCTGATCACGCTCTCCGAGCCGTAGGATCTACGAGCCGGAGGCCCAGAGGACGTGGTTTTTCAAGACTCAATAAAATTCATTTGGTTTAAGGGAGGGTTAAGAATGGAAATTACAACATTAGGTGTAGTTGGTGCAGGTCAAATGGGATCTGGAATCGCCCAGGTAGCTGCTACGTATGGGCTTAAAGTAGTGATGAATGACATTGCCCAAGAATTTGTGGATAAAGGTTTGGCTTCTATTGAGAATAATCTTTCCAGGTTGGTAAAAAAGGAAAAGATATACCCTCAAGACAAAAAAAATATTAGTTCCCGTATAAAAGGCTCTATTGAAATTTCTGATATGAAAGATGTTGATTTCGTAGTTGAGGCAGCAATAGAAAATGAGAATCTAAAGTTAAAACTATTTACTGAGCTTGATAGGATCTGCGCCCCAGATGTGATTCTTTCTTCAAATACATCCTCAATCTCTATAACTAAGATTGCTGGAGCAACAAAGCGGCCTCAACAGGTAATAGGCATGCATTTTATGAACCCAGTTCCTGTGATGAAATTGGTAGAGATCATCAGAGGCTTAGCAACATCTGATGAGACGAATAAAGTTACCCATGATTTGGCCATTAAACTTAATAAGACACCAGTGGATGCAAATGATTTTCCTGGCTTTATCAGTAATAGAATACTTATGCCCATGATAAACGAGGCTGCCTACACGCTATTTGAAGGGGTAGGTACTGCTAAGGCTATTGATGATATCATGATCTTGGGAATGAATCACCCTATGGGTCCTTTAGCATTAGCTGATCTTATCGGATTAGATACCTGCCTATCTATAATGGAGGTACTTTATAAAGGCTTTGGTGATTCTAAATATAGACCGTGTCCTCTCCTTAAAAAATATGTAGATGCTGGTTGGCTTGGGAGAAAAAGTGGAAAAGGCTTTTATGACTATAGCAGTTGAAAAAGATAGCTGGAAAGATTGAAATATGTTTGAACATGAGGCTAATCCTGACAACATAAAGAAAGCTACGTTTGTTGTCGCAATACCATCTTACAACGAGGCAGACTCCATTGCCTTTCCTGTGCAACAGGCAGATCAAGGAATACAGTTGTTCTTTGGAGATATAGATTCGGTTATTATAAACTGCGATAACAACTCTGATGATGGCACAAAAGAAATATTTCTGGGTATAAAAACTAATACACCAAAGATATACATATCAACAGAACCTGGTGTGAAAGGAAAAGGGAGAAATTTTAGAAATCTCTTTAAAAAGATTGTTGAACTTGAGGCAGAAGGTGTGGTGGTAGTTGATGCTGATTTAAAAAGTATTACGCCAAAGTGGATAAAACATTTAGGAGAACCTCTTTTTCAGGATTTTGGTTATGTTGCCCCTCTTTATGTGCGACATAAATATGATGGCACCATAACAAACTCTATCGCGTATCCTTTGACACGCTCTCTCTATGGCAGAAGGGTTAGGCAACCTATAGGTGGCGATTTTGGCTTTTGTGGAAAATTGGCCAAAATATATCTTGAAAGTGATACCTGGTCAGAGGCTATAGCCAATTTTGGCATTGACATCTGGATGACTACCCTTGCCATGAATGAAAATATCCCCATTTGCCAGGCCTTTATGGGCAGGCCCAAGATTCATCGAGCCAAGGATCCGGGCGCAGATCTTGGACCCATGTTTAGGCAGGTGGTAGGGACTATTTTTAATATGATGATAAAATTTTATCCTTTCTGGAGTAATGTAAAATGGAGTAAGCCCACTTCAATCTTTGGTTTTGGCCTCGGAGAAACTGAAATGCCACCACCTGTGAAGGTCAATAAGGAAACATTATTTACAAAATTTCAGAATGGTTTTAATACCTGCAGTCACATTTGGGAGAAAATCCTCCAGAAAGAGACTGTGAATAAATTACAAGAGGTAAGGAAAATGAATAAAGACCAGTTTGATTTTCCTACAAACCTCTGGATCAATGTTTTGATCGATTTTACTGTTGCCTACAGGGATAAACTGTGGGTAGAAGATGAACTTTTAGATTCCCTTATCCCTATATATCTCGGCAAAACCCTTTCTTATGTGAAAAAAGCAGAGAGGATGTCCATAAGGGATTCAGAAGAGTTTATTGAAGAAGAGTGCCTCCAATTTGAGGCAACCAAAAAGCTTTTAATGAAGCACTGGGATGGAGAGTAAGCCTAATTAGTTTTTGGTCAATTTTAATGTGAGGGGAGATTACCGATGGCCAAGATATTAGTTGTTGATGATGAAGAACATATCAGATTGCTTTACTCTGAGGAGTTAACCGAGGCCGGCTATGAGGTTATCACAGCCGCAGATGGATATGAATTGACAGAGAGAATAGAGAAAGAAAAACCTGATATAGTTATACTTGATATAAAGATGATTGACTACAATGGCCTCGATCTTTTACAGGATATTAGGAATAAATTTTATAACTTACCGGTCATACTTTGTACTGCCTACGATACCTTTAAAGAAGACATTAAATCTATTGCTGCGGATTTCTATGTAATTAAATCTTTTGATTTAACTGAACTTAAGAAAAAGATAGCAATGGCTTTAGAGGCAAATATACCTTAGCCTTACTATCCTTCCTCAACTTTCTTCTGCCAGTATAAGATAAATCCCGAAGAGTAAAAAAAGAAGGTTTGCAAGCCATGCACCTAAAACTGGGGGCAAGGCCCCTGATAGGGCCAGAGATCTGGATAGGCCAAATGTGAGCAGATAGAGAAAACTAATGCCTATGCCAATAGTAATACCAAAAGGAATCCCGCCTTTTTTCTTTCTCAAGCCCAGCGGAATTCCCATCAATGTGAGTACCAGTGATATGAAGGGAAAGGCTATTTTATTGTGGAGCTCTACCTGGCACCTGGTTGAATCATACCCCTCTTCCCTTATTTTTCTCGTATACTTTTTTAGCTCCCAAAAACTCATCTCTTCTGGAGCCTTCATAGTCCTCTCAAAAACGTGAGGTGTTTCAGGGAGCTGTATTGTATGATTGCGAAACCTCACTGTTTTTCTTGACCCATCAGGTGCAATTTTTTGAATAAGCCCATCATTAAGATACCATATGCCTTTAACCCATTTGGCCTTTCTTGCATCAATTCTTTTACGTAATGTGAAGTTATTATCAAAGAAAAAGATTGAAAGTCCTTCTATTATATTCTTCCTGCTGTCGTATAACCGAATCTGATAAATGGAGCCTTTTCCCCTATACCAGAGGTGAGACAACTTATAGGCTCCTTGAGAATCCTTTTTTTCAACCTGTGTTTTCCATATATTATTAGTCACCGAGCTTGTGATAGGGACAACAGATTCAGAGAGAAAAAATGAGCCAATTCCAATAAAAATAGCAATTACTACCAAAGGATAAAAGAGACGAAACAGGCTTATACCACAATTTTTTATCGCCAATATCTCGTTGTGTTTATTCATTATGCCTAACGTGAGCATAACAGAGATGAGGACTGATACCGGTGTCATCTGCTGAACAACAAAGGGTATCCGATAGATAAAAAATGAAAAGGCCACCTTTAGAGGGACATGGGCCTCCAAGAAATTGTCTATTTTTCCAAAGAATTCTATCACGAGGAAAATGAGTAAAAAGGTAATCAAGGAGATAACAAAGAAAGTAAAGAACTCTTTATAAAGATACCGTGAAATTATTTTCATTTTCGGGCTGTCTTTTGATCATGTCCATGGTTAGTTGTGAGTAGTCAGTTGTATTTGTAATCGGATACAATGTGTAAATACGAAAAGTTCCAGTATGCTGGTTGCAAGTTATTTAAATTATTTTGTTTTCCCTTTCTTTTCAACGGACAACTGACAATGATCAACTAACATCACCTATCTTTTCTTTAGATGCAAAATCCTGGCAATTTTTGCTGCAGTTGCTTTAATAAAGAGATCAAGTTCTTCCCTCTGGATAGACTCTCCAGTCTGCGGTAGACTTCTGAGATCATCTGGCTGGACTAAGACAGGAATATTTTTAAATTCTTTTTTAGGCTTGACCTCAAATTCAGGTGGAAATCTATCAGAAAGATACATTTCCTGAAAGGAAGAGAATTTAAGGGCATGGGCCGTGGCAGTAAGTATACCTGTTTCTCCTTTGGAGATAAGACCTCCACGTATGGCCTTCATAAAACCAGCCATAGACTCGCCTCCTTGAGTACAAGCAATATGACCATTTCTGTTTGCTATTACCATAGCATCCATTATTTCCTGTTCGGTAACCTGGATGACGAATATCTTTTTTTGACCGGCTGCCTGATTATACTCACGAACTAAATCAATTACACGTGGCATAGAAACAGGGTTTCCGATCATAGCTGCCTGTGCCACACTCGCCTTTACAGTAACTGGCTCAAATTGCCGTTTAGAAGGGTCATCTTCTAAGTAATAGCGGTACACAGGGTCAGCATGATCTGACTGGACACCGATAATCTTTGGTAATTCAGTAATAATAGTGGCTTTTAGAAATTTTAAGAATCCACTCATGATTGCAGTGATATTGCCTGCATTGCCAATCGGAACAACTACAACCTTATCAGCCACCAGGTAGTCAAAGTCTTGGGCTATTTCAAAGGCGAATGATTCCTGTCCCAGGATTCTCCAGCTGTTTTTGGAATTTAAAAGGGCAACATTATAATTCTCACTTAACTCTTCTACCACCTTCATACAGTCATCAAAGACGCCGGGCATCTCCAACACCGTTGCCCCATTTCCAAGGGGCTGTAAGAGCTGTTGCATGGTGACCTTTCCTTTTGGGAGAAGCACTACCGACCTTATAAAATCAGAAAGATATGCTGAATAGAGCGCACCTGAGGCGGAGGTATCACCAGTAGAGGCGCATATAGTTAATAAATCTTTTATATTGTTATTTTTTGCAAAGTAATTTAAAAAACTTAGCGCACAGGCCATTCCTCTATCTTTAAACGATAGGCTCGGATTCAGTCCTTCATTTTTGAAATAGAATGGTCCGCCTATGGCTGATTCGAGATTTTGGTTGGCCATAACCATGGAGGTATGTGCTTCTCCGAGATATAGTATGAATTCCAAAGGGATAACGGGGGCAATGAACTCATAATAGCAGAAAATACCCTTAAGGGGGTTGAAATTAAGCATCCTCCTGTAGTCAAAGATTCGTCTCCATAAATCACCATTTCTCCCTTGTATTTCTTCTTCTCCCTTGTGATACAGCATTAATAACCCGCCACATGATGGGCAGGTATAAAGTAGTTGATCAATATCAAACTCATCCCTGCATTCAAGGCACCGATACAACATTCTACCTGATGGTTGAGGTATAAGATATTTTCTGATATCCTCTGGAAATTCATTAAACTTCATTCAAATCTCCTATAAGACGTTCA
>Ga0315545_1004491_pt1 | contig 11511 bp, 10 predicted proteins | sample SalMarSW160210MG_FD_203096 | JGI IMG/M metagenome (GOLD analysis project Ga0315545, IMG submission 203096) | Salt marsh sediment microbial communities from the Plum Island Ecosystem LTER, Massachusetts, United States - Salt Marsh Sediment SW1602-10 ...
AACAAGCAGGCAGGCGGGTCCGACACAGGGAGTTGGGAGGTCGCCTCCGGCCCATAGGGGCCTACGCCCCGGTGGGAGTTATCAAGATGGTATTCTTGGGTCTTTCCTGTGGCTTTGGGTAGAGGTCCGGCCTTTAGAAGCCATACTTCCGGCGGGTTTATTCTTAAGGAATCGTGGAAATGTTTCATAAGGCAATGGTCACGCCTAGCGGGATAGCGGACGTAAAGAATGGTGAATCAGGATGAGAAGGTCGAATCAATAGATTATCACTCGAGGTGCAGGGATTCGGGTGATGTATGGAAGGGGTGAATCACCTGTACTTGACCTAGATTTTGGTTTTCCTGGAGATCCTCTGTCAAGAGGTAGGCGCAGTTGCTTACTTGGGCGGAAGAGACGATCAGCGCATCCCACCATGAAAGGCCATATTGGTCCTGTACTACCCATGCCCCCTCCAGGACACGGGAGTCAGGGGGTAAGGGTTGCCATGTAAAAAGAGCTCGTACATCTTTCCGTGCGCTCTCCGGATCCAGACCGGGATCGAGTTTGAATACCACGGATACATAAAACTCTTGCAATACCTGAAAACTCAGGCGGCCGGCTTTGTGCTCCCAGAGGTACTTCATCCATGCCATAGCCCGGGGCTGTTTCTGTGGTGCAGAAGCATCCCTGCTGTAAACGAGCACGTTCGTGTCAACGAAGATCGTTGCGTTCATGCAGTTGCTCACGCGCAGGGTACGTCGCCTCAGGCCTCTTCAACTGGCGAGGGGCTTGAGATAAATAGTGCTGCATGGCTGACTTGTAATTCCCCTCCCCAATCATCTTTTCTCTGAGCAGCTCACCTACCAACCGGGAAACGCTGGTATCCTTCTCGGCAGCCTGGATCCGCGCCCAGAGGGCTACGTCTTCTTCAAGGGTGATCGTCACGTTTTTCATGATACACAATGATAGTGTAACACGAAGATATTGTCAATACTAGTTTGAAATGTATTGTCATAAGAGAACCGATAGTATCCGTTCGACTGATTTCTTAAGATCGCTCAAGAAGCCCGGCGATTTCCTCCCTGGTGGGAATGGAATCCTGAGCGCCTTTTCGCGTTACGGTTAACGAGCTTGCGGCGCTGGCGAAGCGAATGGTCTCTATTACGGGTCTTCCCCTATTGCGGATTGCTTTTGTTCAGTTTCCGGCCTGCGGGTTTCTCCTCAGCTTCTTGAAAGGCATCACGCAGCAGTTTGGATTGGCGATTGTAGGCCTCACGGGGGTTCTCCGGGTCCTTCATTAATGATATCTCCTGGGTTATGAGACGAGCGATATTCAGTATGTGGGCTTCCCTTTTCAGGGCTTCGCGCCTGTAGAGAGGGTGGTCCCGGTTGATATAGATGATCGTTCCCTCTGTCATGCACTCCGGCCCGTCCTGCCCCAGGTGATCCAGACAGCACGTTACCCCGGCATCGCCGAACTTGAGCCTTTTCACCACCGCGTTCGGCGTGGCAATGCGGAGGGAGGGTTTTTTCTGCTTTTTGGGTTTCTCGTTGTTCGCCACAGGAGCGGAATCGAGCTCATCGTGTTGGGGCGAGGGTTCCCCTTCGATGTCTTCCACCTTGGCGCCTTCGGGCTCTTCCTTTGCGGGGGATTTCTCCACGCCCGTTTCCCCTATGCCTCGCTTGCCTTCTTCGGCCAGGGGAACAACGCCAAAAGGGGAAAACTCCGGGTTCATCACCAGTGCATGGTGTACGCGCCGCAAGGCCTCCTTGACCGCAAGGCTGACCCTTCGATTCTCTCGATCGGAGTCCAACTGACTGTAAGCCCTCTTCACCTCGGCGACGGTTTTTTCCATGGCCTTGAGGAATGACGTGTATTCAGGGGAGTCCTCAATAAATCCCGATCGATCGCTGGTCAAGGGGAGAAAATCCGCATTGACCTCCCCTCTAATGCGTGTTGCCGCTTTTCCCCACGAGGCTATCTCGAATAGCTCCCGTCGCACCGTCACACCCTTGACCTTGATCTCAATGCCCATATCCTCCTTGGCCGCGCGAGAAGCGGGAAGGATCACGATTTCGCCGTGGATAATGCCGTACCGGGTGCCTTCCATAACGGGAATGCGGTTCCCTGCCAGGACCCTGGGGCTCACCCTGTATCCGTTTACATAAACGGAGAACTCCCGCGCCCGTATGGGCACGCCCTCGGCAATTCTCTGGGTGACGTCTTCCGGCCGGAAGGTTTTCTTCAGCTCAACGAGGCTCACGGTGGTTCCGGCGCCTCTGCCGGGATCCACGTCTAACGGAGTCAGGGGGATCTTCCATGAATCGCCCCCTTTCATCCAGCGCGCCTTGTCAAAGACGACCCGGGCCGCGAAATCTCCCCTCTGCGTCGTGATCTCAAAGCGAGAAGCAGCGGCCAGGCTCGCGAACTTCCCTATACCGAATTGCCCGATCCTGTTTCTCCCGTATCGTGGAGATATGGGGTTTATGAGCTTTTCAGCGGATCCCACATTGAAATATTGCTCGAGCCCCTCCCTGTCCATTCCCTCACCATTATCCGCGACCGTGATTTCATTGTCCGTGACCGTCACGTCCACCCTCGTTGCATCCGCATCGTAGGCGTTGTTGACCAGTTCCCTGATCAGTTCGATGCTCTGCTCGTAAAGCCGTTCCCCGATGGTGATAATATGGCTTTTATCAACGGTGATAGTGAGAAAGGATGACTCTTGTGACATGGTTTGGATCTCCTTGAGAATCCTCCTTACAGATAAAACCTTATCCGTTCATTGATTACTAATGCTATAATTCTACAGCGTATTTTGCGAAAATCAAAGCCATTTAGACTCATGGCGGGAAAAAATACTGAAGGTTGACGGGCTGCTCAAACGAGTGGATCTTGAAGCTTCCTTATAAGGTGAGAAAGAGGGATTTTACCTTCGAGATGCTCTCGCTTATTATCTCCGGCTAGGATGAGGCGAATCAGATAGAGAGGATTGCCGGGATTCTCAAGGAGCTTGATCCCGTGATTCCCCTTACCACGCCCGCCATGTTCCCCGAATTTCAGCTCACGGATGTGCCGCTTCTCACCTTTTGCAGATGCTCGAGGAGAAGGCCATGCATGCAGGCCTTACCAAGGTGCGGCTGGGAAACAGGGTGTTCATGTGGACTCAGGAAGGCCTTAATTTAGCGAGAACAGTAGTGGAGTGATTAAAGAAGAGGCGAGGATCTAAAGCCAGCATTGATTGCGTTGGATAGTTGGTCATTGCCTCTCTTATAGTCAGGAGTCAAGGTTGTTTGCCTTTTATTCGGATTTTCCCAAATGCCATGAACACCGCATGAGCGAATTCCGAGTCATTGATATAGGCATCCGATTCTATCACGGGGATACGAGGGTCGAGATATTTTTTTAGGGTTGTAAGGAGTGCTGTATCGGCCTCCGGATCCCAAAATGGTTTTCCCTTTTTATCCAGCGTAGATAACCCCCTTTTAGGCCAGAGAACAACCACAGGCCCCCGTGATCGATTTAATTTATCTGCTATCGTTTTCCCGAGGAGCCTATTATCTCGGACGTTGGTTCGAATCAAGGTAGCCTGGGGATTATGGCTATATATTTCCCTTTTTTTATACTTTTTTGGAACCGTTTCAGGGCCAAGGAAATTAATAAAATCAGCGCTTCCCGGTACCACTACCTGGGGAGCTCCCCGATTCCCAGCTGCGGTGAGGCGATCGGGGCCGGAGGAAGCGAGACCACCCATGAGATGGTTAGTAATTTCATTTACTCCAAGTTCGATTACCGCATGCACTTTATTAAATTTCACATATTCCTCCAGTGCCTCCCCACCAGTGCCTATAGTATGAAACACTAAAACTTCATATCCATCCTTCTCTAACATAGCTTTTATAGCAAGCCCACAGTCAGTAACAGTGCCATTCATGCTTATTATGACGATAGGCTTATGCTTGATTTCCGGCTTTTCTATTTCCACCATACCAGATATTGCACCTGCCGCATTTGTTAATACGCTGCTGGTCAGAGAGTTAATGCCCGCTAGATCCGCAACAGGCGGCAATATAAGAACATCTTTAGAACCAACATAGGGACGAGCCCCCGCCTGGGTCACCTTTGTTGAGACGAGCAGCTTGGGAAACCCAAACGGTAGAGATTTGAGGGTAGGGGCAACTATGATAGAGCCCTGACCGCCTCCAATGGCGAGAAGCCCATGAATCTTTTTTGATTCAACAAGGGAAAGGATAATTTTTTTCAGACCAGCAGCCATTACCCTCTGGGCGAAGGCCTCGTCGGCCTTTTCTTTCAGGGTATTAATGTCTTGTCCGCCGGCCTCTGCAATCTCTCTGCGCGAGATGTCGGCCTTAAGATAGGGTTCGCCGAGGATACCTGTATCCGCAATTAAGACCCTGTGGGACCTTGCCAGAATCAGGGATCTGAGGAAAGCGATTTCCTCTCCTTTGGTATCGAGAGTTCCTACTAAGGCAATTGTCTTGACCATGTATGAGCTTCGGATTTTAGGATCTTCAGATTTTGGTTTAGGGGTAGAGTTTCAGCATTCTTATTGCGATCTCTTTCTACCCGACCCGGCCTCTTGCCTAATAGCTGATGAAAGAGGGCAAGAAGGTGGCAATCTGCGGGAAAATAATCAATATAATTGTAACGATAATCAGTCCAACAAGGAAAGGGAGTATTCCTTTAAAGATGGTCTCAAGGGGTATGTCAGGAGCAATACCTTTGATTACAAACACATTCACCCCGACCGGCGGTGTGATAACTCCCATCTCGGCCCCGAGCACGATGATGACACCAAACCAGATCGGGTCAAAGCCGAGCTCCAGAACTATGGGAAAGAAGATGGGGATAGTTACCACGATGAGTGCCATGGAATCCATAAAAAAGCCGCCTATGAAATAGATGAAGATGATAATCGCCATGACTGCGATCGGGGATATGGGGAGCCCACCGAGCCACTCAGCCAGCACAAAGGGTATCGTGGATACGGCCATGAAATGGCCAAAGATGACAGCCCCCGTAATAATGAAGATAACCATGCAGGCTGTTCTCAAGCCGTCTTTACTGGCCTCGAAAAATGACTGCCAGCTAAGCTGCCGCCGGGCTAGGCCGATGAGCAGAGTACCGCCGGCTCCGATTGCCCCGGCCTGAGTGGGGCTGAACCAGCCGAGAAACAACCCCCCAATGGCCAGAAGGAAAAGAATAAACGTCTCAATAATTCCAGTGGTTGCTCGCAGTTTCACTCTCCAGCTGGTCGGAGCTCCACGGGGTCCGATGCTAGGGTTGCGTGCGCAGAGCAGCAGCACTGTTGCGGCAAAAAAGAGACTCAGGAGAAGGCCTGGCAAAACGCCGGCGATGAAGAGCTTACCAATGGATTCCTCAGTCATGATTCCATACACAATGAGGATGGTGCTTGGCGGGATAAGAATGCCAAGGGTGCCGGCCGCAGCAACGGTGCCGGTGGCAAGTGCATCGTCGTAGTTATACTTCTTCATCTCCGGAAGCGCTATCTTGCCCATGGTAGCTGCCGTTGCCGTGCTGGACCCGCAAATAGCGCCAAAACCCGCACAGGCGAATACGGTAGCCATGGTCAGGCCGCCACGGAACTGCCCTACCCAGGTATAGGTCGTCTTGTAGAGCCTTTGGCTGATTCCCGAGGCAAAGGCAAAAGTACCCATGAGGATAAACATGGGGATAACCGTGAGGGGATATGACGAAAATTGCTCAAAGATATCTTGGGAGAGGATGCTGAGGGCTGGTTCCGGGCCGGCTAAATAGGCAAAACCAACAAGCCCGACGAAACCCATAGCAAAGGCAACGGGCATTCTGAGCAGAAAAAGCATGATGAGAAGGCCAATGCCGACAATGCCTGCAGTAACCGGGGTCATCGTTGTAGCATCCTGGCAAGTGATTCAATGAGCCGCAATAAAAGTACAATGCAGAGCGGAATAGTGGCAAGGGCAATACCATAAGCAAAAGGATAGAAGGGTATATAGGCAGTTGCGCTTGCCTCTCCCCCTGCCTGAAAGGAATAGCCGTGTACACAAAGGCGCCAAACCACAAGGCTGAAAAAGAACAAGCCAAGAAAATGAACGAGGCTGTCGATAACTGCCTGAGCGCGCCTTGGCAGCTTCAGGACAAAGAACTCGACTTGAACATGCTTCCCAAGTATGAGCGACATGGCAGCGGCGAAGGATATTGCCACTGCCTGGGAGAGCATGACTATATCAATGACACCGAATACAGGCCTGAGAAAGAGCTTGGCTCCGATGACATCAATGCACGTGATAAGCATTATCGTCAGGAGCGCTGCAATTCCCACCCACTCAAACCAGCCACTTATCAAATGGATAGCCTTCTCAAGTTTCTCTAACATTATTGATGAACCTTCCGGTCAGACCGCTTCTGCACGCTCGGACCCGCCTTGGGGGCCTCTAGTGAAGCCCCCAAGGCGTATCTGCTTGACGAAATCATTCCTTCAGTGTTCAAGGCCTCATGGCAGCAGGACCGGTTGGCGACTTGATGCGCAGCTCCAGCTGCTTCGCCGTCCAGTAGTCAATCCGCTCCCGTAAGAATTTGATCCATCCTCTCGCCTCTGCCTCTGAGAATCCTTTTCCGGCCATCTCCTTCACGTAGTTTTCAATTACGGTTTCAGTAGCCTTCTGCCACCGAACTACCTCATCATCCGATAGCTCAAGGATTTCCACGCCCTTGTCTACGGCAAATTCCATTCCTTCGAAATCTATCAGATTCCACGTCAAAGCAAACCGCTCCTTAAACTCTCCGCACAGTATGTCGAAAATTTCCTTAATATCCGGAGGCAGCTTTGCATAACTATTCTTGTTCATCGCCACATAAAAGGTGTAGACGTTGCCCACCTGCCAGCTCGATGTGGCATACTTTGCAACCTCTCCGAACCGGAACGTCTTCATGGTTTCGAAGGGTATATTAACACCGTCGATTACGCCTTTTGACATAGCATCATAGACTTCCATAACCGGTGTGGGCGCTGGCGTTGCCCCCAGTGCGGAAACGGTATAACCTACAATCCCAGGTGCCCTTATTGTCATTCCCTTTAGATCTTCCAGCTTGGTCACGGGCTTTTTGGCAGTGATCATTACGTTAGGATTGCTGGAATGCATCCAGAGCACCCGCACATCATCCCACTCCTTCGGCTTAAACATACTGTAGAAATCATTGGCAACTTGATTGGCTACCCATGCACTGGGATAGCTCAGAGGCAGTTCGCAGGCGCCTGAAACGGGAAAGCGACCTGGGGTGTACTCTATGTGAGCGAGACCTATGTCGGTAATCCCCGTAACTATCCCGTTGTAGATGGCAGGGGCTTTCAGCAATGAACCGCCGGCAAAGTATTGGATTTCCACTCTACCATTAGTGCGTTTGCTCAGCTCGGCGATGAATTCTTCACAAATTTTGGAATGTCTCGCTGGAGGAGGAAAGTAGTTGGCAAATTTTAACTTTATTGGTTTTGCAGATAATGCAGGCGTGGCAAAGGCAACACCCAGTATGACGATGAGGAGAATCATCAAAGCTCTGTTTTTCATAGCAGGTTACCTCCATTTATTTGGGTTTTTATATCTGGAACTGTTCTGCCTGTTTGTTCGTAAGTATCACCTCCTTTCTATGCTTATGTTTTTATAAATCTTGCTGTATATAAAACAAGCGTTAAAGCCATCGACCTAACGTCTCGGAAATTCTACAACTTATTGAAATAACAATCATTCTATATGGAACATGTTCCATATAGGCCAGATGCCTGTCTGCGTGCAACGCACAGGCAGGGGGTGATAGAATGATAGAATAGTGGAATATTGATTTTTAGAACGAATTATCTCATTTCTTAACTTCATTTTCAAGAAAAAATTACCAAATAAGTGCATTGCTCCACTTTCCCAGAACCCATTATTCCATTATTCCAATTGTGAGCGAAGTGAACTAAGTCCATCGATTCATACATTCGTTAACGAATTTATTCACTCAGGACTTAGTGCTGCCCTCGGCCATGAGCTCTGGCCGAATGGAGTGAGCAAGAACGGCCCCATAACCTTGGAGAATACGTGAGTGTAATTGCGAATCGAAGCACTAAGTTCAACACCTTACCGCGGGAATTCCTACACGTCCTTAAAGAGATCTGCCCATTTGCTGAATACCTGTTCCCTCAGTTCTGGGCCTGCCACGTTCACGGGTGGGAATGTATCCTTCCAGTGGTACGGCCTGCAGGCGTTAATAAACACCTTTGCCGTGGTGAAATCCCTTCTGGCTCGTTTCTCGGGATCAAGCATGGGATCCAGGGGGCTGGTGAGGAAACCGGGGACGATATCTATATATTTCTCAGGATCACACCTCGTGCACACGGCCCACAGTACCTCCTCAAGATTAGAAGGGTCTATATCCTCATCCACGGTGATAATATATCTCCCGGTGCAGGCACCCCCCTGCAAAAAGGCCCCTGCCATGGTCGCCACCTGCTTGGCATGCCCCAGGTATCGCTGCTTCAGGGATATCACCGCAATGATTCGATTCCCGGGACCATGGACATACACGCCTTTGATATCCATCATATTCGCTTTTTCCAACTGATTCCAGAGGAAGGTTGCCGTATGAATTGGGATGGGGAACCAGGTGTTGACCGGAGGCTTTACCGGGGGCTGGCCAAAGAGGATCGGGTCGTTCCGGTAATACAGAGTCTTGATATGGACCACCGGCTCATTCCTGGTGCCGGAGGCATAATACCCTTGCCACTCGCCAAAGGGGCCTTCCGTACGACTATCCTCTTGGGGCGAGGGAGAGAATCCACAGGCAACAATTTCCGCGGTTGCCGGTATCGGAAGACCGGTTTCCTCATCTACGATAACCTCCACGCCCTTACCCTTAATATAGCCCACCATGTCGTATTCGGGCATACCCCACGGCAGGGCAATGGTTGATACAGCGAAAAGGAGGGGATCCTGCCCAAAGCACATAGCCACAGGGCATGGTTTACCCATGGCCCAATATTTTTCCCTCATAATGGTAGCGTGCTTACCAGGGGAGGCGTAAAACGCCAACGTGGTTTTGTCCTGTATCATCACTCGATAGGTACCAAAATTGATCCAGCCTGTTTCAGGATCCCGGGTGATAGTAACAACACCGGTCCCAATGTAACGGCCTCCGTCATGGGTATGCCATTTAGGGGAGGGGAATTTATATATGTCGATGTCTTCCCCCTTAAGGATGTTTTCCTTGATCGGGCCGTCCTTTACCTCCACTGGTCGGATTGGGTGAAATTCGTTCCATTTATTTTTCCATGCAGCGACACACTCCAGGTCAGTCATTTCCTCAGATAAACCAAACGCCAGCTTCTGGCCTGCCCTGTGGTGCATTAAATTGGTGGCCACCCGGAAACCTTGAGGATACCCTTTGATGTTATCAAAGAGCAATGCAGGGCCTTGTCTCTCAGCCATAAGTTCATTAATAGTGCCGATCTCAAGATTCCAATCAGCGTTATTGACTACCCGAAGTTTCCCCCTTTCCTCTAAGGCATCTAAGAACCCCCTCAAATCGTCGATCATGGAATATCTCCTTTCTAAATCTTGTTAATGTCTAGCAAATGACCCCAACACTTCGCTTCAGGCTTATACATTAAAGAAACTATCCGTTGAGCATGGAGATGTCTTTTTTTACCTCATGCCCTTGTTGGCCAATTTCGGTGATTTTCTGGCTGATTTAACCCCGTAAAGGGCTCGGTCTTCACAAACTTGCATTTGACCTGAGCGGTCAGCCACCATTTTTTCGAATATCAATTCAGTATTTATAAAAAGATTGCTGCCCTCTTTTTTCAAGTATCGCGCGGCCATACGACAATATTCAGGTTCGATATCGATTCCTATACTGTTTCTTCCATATCTTAAGGCCGCTATCATTGTTGTACCGGTACCGCAGAATGGGTCGAGAACCGTGTCCCCGTGGAAGGAAAACATTCTGATCAAACGCGTTGCAAGCTCCAGAGGAAATGGGGCGGGATGAATTCTGGTTGATGCACCGGTGATATTCCATATCTGTTGAAACCAGGTATCAAAATCTTTTTTATCGATTTTACTTAACTTTCTTTGCTCCTCAGTAGGTTTACGATAACCGCCGGGCTTTCTCTGCATTAATATAAATTCCATATCATTCTTTATAATTGCATTTGGTTCATAGGGCTTTCCTAAGAATTTTGACCCGTTTTCGACTTCAAAACTTGCATTTGAGATTTTATGCCAAATAATGGGATTAAGATTATCGAAACCAATTTTCCGGCATAAAACACAGATATCCGCGTGCAAAGGAAAAACAAGGTGTCGTCCAAAACTTTTCCTTGAAACACATACATCACCGACAACACAAACTAATCTGCCCCCCGGAACTAATACCCGAAAAACCTCTTTCCATACTTTTTGAAGCTCCCCTAAGAAGGACTCATAGTCATTGACGTGTCCCAATTGGTCTGGATTTTCATTATAGCGTTTTAAATTCCAATACGGAGGCGAGGTAACTACGAGATGAATAGATTCATCCTCTAAGAAGGATAGATCCCTTGCATCCCCATTAATTAGCCTCTGATAAATCTTATGATTATTACCTTTCATGCAAAGGCTCCAATGTGGGATACAAGAGATTTGAGAAAAATTGTAAATGAGAGATCATTTGCAGGTTCCCGATATACGCCTTTAAGACCTGTCTCGCTTTCTGAGGTTATGAATGACGCCGATGTATAATGACGTTCGAGAACAAGCTTACGGCAAAATAGTTCATATCTTTTCATATACGATGCTCCAACAAATTCTGGAAAGACTTTGAAATGTGGTTCTTTGACTTTGACTGGACGAACCGATGCATCACAATCCTCAAGCATGAAAAAATATCCGAGAAAGGGTTGAACTCCACCATTGAAAGCACCCTCTCGAAAAGCTGTCCAAAGATCAAGAGCGCTGCCCATTGCTTCTTCTGTTCTGTTATTGAAGTTATTTCCAAAAAAGGGGCCAACCTGCGACTTTGCTTCAATTGCTGCAACCAAATGCCCATTCTTAACGACAATCAAATCCCATTCCTTCGTCGGCCTGAAATAGCCTGGCAGCTCAAGGAGTCTTTTCCTGAAAACATATTTTTCGTTTATCCCTGCATCAACAATTATTTCAGTGAAAAGACGGATAAAGCCATCCATTTTAGCACCGCCAGTCACCGCACTCCGCAACCCAGCATCAGAAAGTCCTCTATCTTTCTGCTTTTCCCTCTGCGACTTACGTGTCTCCCAGTAATAGGCAACTGCATCCGAAATATGATTTTCCAAATCATCGATTAGCTTTGTCATGGTTCCATCCGCTCTAAGTTTATTTTTCAGGCCAACGCAGAATTCACCGGACGCTTCAGCGGTCCGGTGGAATGACAGGTTCTGTTCCAAACTATGATTTAGGCGATAGGGAACCATTCAAATATTTATGAATGATACTTGAAATAAAAGTTTGATATGG
>Ga0315545_1004494_pt1 | contig 11507 bp, 10 predicted proteins | sample SalMarSW160210MG_FD_203096 | JGI IMG/M metagenome (GOLD analysis project Ga0315545, IMG submission 203096) | Salt marsh sediment microbial communities from the Plum Island Ecosystem LTER, Massachusetts, United States - Salt Marsh Sediment SW1602-10 ...
CCCCGTAGAGGAGTGCCCTGGCCCTACCGCCAGGGCCTGCCCGCCACCAGGCGGAGGAAGTCGGCGTGGGCCCCTGGCGCCCCGGCGATCGCACCCTCGCTGCGGATGCTCACCGGGCCTCCGTCGCGGTCGCTGATCGCCCCGCCCGCCTCTCGCACCAGCAGAATGCCCGCCGCGATGTCCCAGGGGTACAGCATATGGTGAACGGCCAGGTCGAACCGACCGCAGGCAGCGTAGGCCAGCCCCAGCGCGGCGCTGCCCACGATGCGTGCGCCCTCCATCCCCGGCCATAGCTCCTGCAGCAGGGCCAGCATGTGACTCGCCCTCTGATCGCTGTAGCCCAGGCCCATCGCCACCAGCGACGCCCGCACGCTCTCCTTCTGGGAGGCCTGCATGCGCTCGCCGCTGACGAACGCCCCCTCGCCCTTCTGGGCCCAGAACTCTTCCCCCCGAACAGGCTCGAAGGTGAGCGCCACCAGCGGCTCCTCTCGATAGCACAGGGCGATGTTGATGCAGAAGAAGGGGATACCGCGCGCGTAGTTGTGTGTGCCGTCCAGTGGGTCCACCACCCACATCCAGCCCTCGCTCCTGGCGCTGGCAGCCGTCTCCTCCGAGAGGATGGAGTGGTCGGGGTACTCGGCGGCCAGGATCTCGTGGATGGCCCGCTCGCAGGCCAGGTCGGCGGCCGTGACGAGGTTGCCCCGCCCCTTGACGCGCACCTCCTGCGGACGACCGAAGGCCGCCATGACGATGCGCTCGCCTTCGCGGGCGCAGAGGCGGGCCACCTCCAGAGCGCTCTTGCCGCTCTTCGACCGAGGGGCCTGCCCTGAGCTTGTCGAAGGGAGTTCAGCCGCCATAGGGCGCAGGCAGCCCCATCTTCTCCCGCGCCTCGGCCAGCGTCTCGCAGGCAATGAGGCGGGCGCGGGCAGCCCCGTCGGCCAGTACCTCCTCGACGTAGCTCGGACGGCTGGCCAGTTCCTGGCGCCGCTGGCGGAACGGGGCAAGGACGCGATTGATGCCCTCGGCCAGTTGCTGCTTACACTCAACGCAGCCCCGCTTGGCCGTGGTGCACTCTTCATACACAACCTCCACCTTGTCCGGGTTGAACTGCTGGTGGAGGCTGTAGACGTTGCACACCTCGGGCCGACCGGGGATGTGCCGATGGGTTCGCTGGGGGTCAGTAACGGCGGTCATCACCCGCCGCTCTGTCTCCTCTGGCGTAGCGGCCAGCTCGATGTGGTTGTCCAGGCTCTTGCTCATCTTGTTGACGCCGTCCAGGCCCAACACCACCGGCGCCTGTGTGAGCTCGGCGTAGGGCTCGGGGAAGGTCTGGCCGAACAGGCGATTGAACCGCCGGGCGATCTCCCGCGCCAGCTCCAGGTGAGGCTGCTGGTCCTCGCCCACGGGCACCCTGTCCGCCTTGTAGAGAATGATGTCGGCCGTCATGAGGACGGGATAGCCTACCAGCCCGTAGTTCACGTTCTCGGGGTGGAGCCGCACCTTGTCCTTGAAGGTAGTGACGCGGGTTAGCCAGCCCAAGGGGGTGATCATGCCCAGGAACATGGCCAGCTCCAGCACCTCCGGCACATGCGACTGCACATAGAGGATGGTGCGCTCAGGCTCAATGCCAGCGGCCAGCAGGTCGAGCACGGTCTCCCACACGTTCTCCCGCAGCTCGTCCGGCTGCCAGGGTGTGGTGATGGTATGAACATCGACGGCGGAGTAGATGCAGTCGTATTCATCTTGGAGCGCCACGAAGTTCTGGATCGCCCCCAGGTGGTTGCCGAGGTGCTGACGACCCGTGCACCGGATGCCAGCAAATACGCGGCCCTTCTTGGTCATAAGCTCACAACCTCGCAGAGTTGGGTCAACGGAATACTAGCATGCGCCAGAAGCGGGAGCAAGGCAGCACCCGCTACATTCTATCCGGCGCCGACACGCCCATGAGGCCCAGCGTTCGGGCCAGGGCGATCTTGCAGGCCGCCACCAGCTTCAGTCGGGCCTTCGACAGGGGCAGGTCGTCGGAGACTACCCGACACTTCTCATAGAAGTCGTGGAAGACGGTGGCCAGCTCGAGGGCGTAGTGCGGCAGGTGGTGGGGCTCCAGGGTGCGGGCCACCCCTTCCACCACCTCCGGCAGGAGCAGCATCCTGCGGATGAGCGCCAGCTCCGCCGGGTGGCTCAAGAGCGACAGGTCGCCGTCGGCGTAGTCGACGCCCTGCTCGACGGCGTGCGCCAGGATGCCAGCGATGCGGGCGTGGGCGTACTGCACGTAGTACACGGGGTTCTCAGCGCTCTGCCGCTTGGCCAGCTCCAGGTCGAAGTCCATGTGGGAATCGGCGGCGCGAGCCAGGAAGAAGAAACGGCAGGCGTCCGCGCCCACCTCCTCCACCAACTCGCGCAGGGTGATGATCTCGCCCGTGCGCTTGGAGAGACGGACGATCTCCGCGCCCCGCCGCAGGGTCACCAGTTGATAGATGATGATGTCCAGCCGCTCGGGGTCGACGCCCAAGGCGGCCACGGCGGCCTGCATGCGGGGCACGTGGCCCTGGTGATCCGCTCCCCAGATGTTGATCACCCGCTCGAAGCCGCGCAGCAGGAACTTATCGTAGTGGTAAGCGATGTCGGAGGCGAAGTAGGTGGGAGAGCCTGTAGAGCGCACCAGCACGTTGTCCTTGTCCTCCCCCAGAGCCGACGACGTGAACCAGACCGCCCCTTCCTTCTCGGCCACCACGCCCTTCTCCCGCAGAAGCTCCATCGCCCGCTCGTAGGTCCCGGCGGCGTAGAGACTCTTCTCGCTGAACCAGACGTCATAGTCCACGCCGATGGCCGCCAAGTCGTCGCGGATGATTGCCAGCATCTTGGCCACGCCCACGTCGTGGAGCTCGGACGGCCAGGGCTCGCCCGTCGGCCTCAGAAAGGCCTCGCCATGCTCCGCCTTTAGCTCCTCAGCCAGTTCCACCACGTAGTGGCCAGGATACCCCCCTTCAGGGACATCCACCTCCCGCGCGAAGAGCTGCTGATAGCGAGCATATAGCGTGCTGGCGAAGGTCTCGGTCTGGGTGCCCGCATCGTTCACCAGGTACTCCCGCCCCACCGCGTAGCCAGCAGCCGCCAGCACGCCGGCCAGGGTATCGCCGATGGCCAGGCCGCGACCGTTACCCACGTGCAGGGGGCCCACCGGATTGGCGCTGACGAACTCCACCTGGAGACGCTGGCCCTGGCCCAAGGGCACATCGCCGAAGCGCTCGCCCTCGGCGAGAATGGCGTCTATCTGGCGGGCCAGCCAGGCATCGCTGAGGCGAAAGTTGATGAAGCCGGGTGGAGCCACCGCCACCTCGACGATGACATCGCTGGGCCGGATGTGCTTGGCGATGGCCTCGGCGACAGCGAGGGGGTCGGAGCGAGCGGCCCGAGCCAGCTTCATGGGAAGACTGGCGGCATAGTCGCCGTGCTCCTCCCGCGCCGGGTGCTCGACGGTGACCTCCGGCAGGGCCAGCGGCGGCAGGTCTCCCTCTTCCTGGGCCCTAGCGGCGGCGTCCGAAACAAGGCGGGCGATTTCGTGCTTGATCAACATCCTCTCAGCTCACCTCCGCCGTGACTCGTCCCCACAGGTGCGACACCTGACGCTCCAGCAAGCGATGCTCTGGCCGAGCCAGCGAAGGGTCCGCCTCCAGAAGGCGAGCAGCCTCCGCCCGCGCCCTCTCGATGAGGTCGATGTCCGACAAGCGGGCCACCTTCAGGTCGGGCATGCCCGTCTGGCGGGTGCCGAAGTACTCGCCGGGGCCGCGCAGACGCAGATCCTCCTCAGCCAGGCGGAAGCCATCGTAGATGCTCTCCATGAGGCTCAATCGCTCCTGGGCCTCCTCCGAGGGGTTCTCCGACAAGAGGATGCAGTAGCTCTGGTGCTCGCCACGGCCCACCCGACCGCGAAACTGGTGAAGCTGCGAGAGCCCGAAGCGGTCGGCGCCCTCCACCAGCATTATGGTGGCGTTGGAGACATCGATGCCGACCTCCACGACGGCGGTGGACACCAGGACATCCAGGTCGCCGTCACGGAATGCCCGCATCTCCGCCTCTCGCTCGGCAGATGCGAGGCGGCCGTGCACCAGGCCCAGGCGCAGGTCGGGGAAGACATCGCGGGCCAGGTGCTCGTACTCCTGCACCGCCGCCTTGGCGGCAATCGCCTCCGATTCCTCTACCAGGGGGCAAATAATGTAAGCCTGGCGACCCTTGGCCACCTCCTCCCGCACGAACCCATGGACCTCGTCCCGCTCGTGAGAGAGGGCGCGGATGGTCTTCACCACCTTGCGTCCGGGCGGCATCTCGTCGATGAGAGAGATGTCCAGGTCGCCGTAGACGGTGAGAGCGAGGGTTCGGGGGATAGGCGTCGCGGTCATCACCAGCACGTGGGGTGACAGTCCCTTGGCTCGCAGGGCGGCCCGCTGCATGACGCCGAAGCGATGCTGCTCGTCGACCACCACCAGGCCCAGGCGGGGAAAGGCAACCTCCGCCTGGATCAAGGCGTGGGTGCCTATAGCAATGTCCACCTCGCCGCGAGCGATTGCCTCCTGGGCGGCTGCCTTCTCCCTGCCCCGCAGGCTACCGATGAGAAGGACAACCCGCAGGGGCTTCTCCACGTACGGCGGCCGGAACCCGCCACCATCCAAGATAGACTCCCGCCCGTCGCCGAGGAGGGCGCAGATAGTGCGGTAGTGCTGCTCGGCCAGGATCTCGGTGGGGGCCATCATCGCCCCCTGACAGCCGCTGGCAACAGCAGCCAGGAGGCCAGCGGTAGCCACCACCGTCTTGCCGCTGCCTACATCGCCCTGGAGGAGACGACTCATGGGCACCTCACGGCCGATATCGGCTGCCATTTCGCCCATGACCCGCCTCTGCGCCTGAGTAAGCGCGAAGGGAAGGGACGATAGAAAGCCATCGAGTGCCTCCTGCGACAGGGCCAGCGGGTAGGCTCTGCCGCTTTCCTGCCACGCCCGGCGGCGCTTCAGGACGCCCAACTGAATGATCAGAAGCTCCTGAAAGGCCAAGCAGCGGCGGGCCATCTGCGCTGTCTCCAGGGAGTCAGGATAGTGTATCTGCCACAAAGCGTAGGGCAGCGACCAAAGACGCAGGCGCTCCTTCAGCTCCGGCGGCATAGGGTCGGGAACGATATCGGCGAAGTTGTCCAGGGCCTCCCTCACCAAGCGGCGGACGACGCGCGGCCACAGGCCCTTGGTAAGGGGATACACAGGCACCAGGCGCGCGGTGTGGATGAGGTCGTCGCTGGCCAGGAACTCGTATTCGGGCGACTCCATCTGGCGCTGGCCGCGATAGACGCTGACCTTGCCACTGAGGGCCACTCGTGCCCCCGACCGAAGCTGGCGGGCGATATAGCGCTGCCCCCACCAGATGACCCGAAGGGTACCCGTTTCGTCGCCCACGATGGCCTCGGTGCCCTTCAAGCGGCGGCCGATGGTCGTCTCCGCCGCCGACCATACCGTGGCCAGCACTGTCTGCTCCTCGCCCACAACGAGCTGCGATATGGGACGAATGTTGGCGAAGTCATTGTAGCGATAGGGAAAGTGAAAGAGCAAATCGCGGATGGTCTCCACGCCCAGGCGAGCGAAGCGGGACAAAGTGGCCCGGCTCACGCCCTTGAGAACGGTGATTGGCGAATCGAGGGAAGCTTGCCCGACTGTCTGCACGGCTCGCCTGGCCACAACAGGCTTCGCCCGCTTCTTGGCGCTGGCGACCGGTGGCGATGCGGAAGAAGCAACCGTCTTTGCCCTGACCCTGTGCGATGGCTGAGCGCCAGCAGAGCGATCATCCACGATCGCCAGCAGTTCCTCCAGCCAGCGGCGACGCTCTGACGAAGGCAAGGACACGTAGCCGCCGACGGGAAGGGAGCTTATCGCTGCCGCCAACTGCTGATTCGAGGGTAGCACCTGGCCCTGGGAGAACCGATGCAGATAAGCGTCCAGTCCCCCCATCACAGCGCTGTCGGCAAAGCCCTTGGCTCGCTCCAGCTCCAGAACCCTGCGCAGGTTGTCTATCGCCGCCTCAGCCAACCTCCGCTTACTCTCCTTCCATGACGCCAACGCCTACGAGGCCCGGACCTCCGTGTGTGCCAATAACAGGCCCGAATCGTATCAGGTGTACCTTGACATTGGGAAAAGCCATCGCCACCCTATCCCTGATGCTCTCCGCCTCGTCGGGGGTAGAAGAGTGACCTACGGCAGCGAGTTTCACGTTCTGGTGCCTGATCCCTGCCTGGATGATGCGCTCCAGACCGCGCGCCCGCGTGCGCACCCGCTCCTCAGGATAGACCTCGCCCTCGCGCAGTGTGAGAATGGGCTTGATGCTGAGGAGCGCTCCCAGGTAGGCGCGGGCCCGGCCAATGCGGCCGCCACGGCGCAGGTACTCCAGGGTGTCCACCATGAACAGCACGTGGGTCCTCTGAACAGCGCTCTCAGCCGCTGCCTTCACCTCGGCCAGCTTGGCGCCGGCGCGGCTAGCTTCCACCGCCTCCATGATCGCGAAGCCCACCGCCATAGAGGCCGCCTGAGAGTCTACTAACTCGATGCGCTCGGGCTTGGCCAGCGATTGCCTTGCAGTCTGAGCGGCCTGCACAGTGCCCGAGAGCTTGGCCCCGATGTGGATGGAGACTATCGAATCGACCTCCTTCAACAGCCGCTCGTACACCTCCTGGAAATCGCCCACCGAGGGGGCAGAGGTCGTGGGCAACTGGCGGCTCTTGACCAGCCGCTCGTAGAACTCTTCAGTGGTGATGTCCACCCCTTCCCGATAGGCCTCATCGCCGAAGATAACCTGCAAGGGCACAATGGTCACACCCAGCTCTTCAACCAGCTCTGGCGGCAGGTCAGCGGTGCTATCGGTCACGATGGCCACTTTGCGTGCCAAGCTCTGAACCTCCGCTGGCTAGTATACCAACGGCACCTGCCCTGCAAAAGCGCCCCCTGCTACGCTGTAATGAGCCAAAATGAAGCAAGTTCTGTTCGTCTGTGTTGGCAACAGCGGCCGCAGCCAGATGGCCGAGGCCCTCTTTAACCATTCCTGCGGCGGCGGCTCCCTGGCCATATCGGCGGGAACACGGCCGGCCACATCGGTGAGCCGCACTGCCATCGTCGCCATGGCCGAACTGCACATCGACATCAGCGCTCAACGGCCCAAGCCCCTGACCCAGCAGATGATCCAGCAGGCCGACAGGATCATAACAATGGGCTGCGACGTGGCGGAGAGCTATCCGGCGGGCTTTCATGCTTCTGAGGACTGGGGTCTAGAAGACCCCCAAGGCCAACCCTTGGAGAAGGTACGGCTCATCCGAGACCAGATACGGAAGCGAGTTCTGACGCTGCTGACGGAACTGGATGAGCCTTACTCCGCCGAGACGATGTAGTAGTAGTGGGGCTGGCCGCCGTAGACAACCTCCACGTCGTGCTGAGGATGGAGGCGACGCAGCTCGCGGGCTAGTGTTCGCGCCTCCGCCTCGCGGGTATCAGCGCCATAGTAGAGGGTGATTAGGCTGACTTCCTCCATGGGCAGATGGCCCAGAGCAGCTTTCACCGCTGCCTCGGGGGTCTTTCGAGCCACCCTCAGCTCTCCATCGACCACAGCTATGCACTGACCCTCCCGGATGCGCAGGCCGCCGATGCTGGTAGTGCGAATAGCCCGCGTCACCTCCACCGTGCGAACGCCGGCTTTGGCCTCCTCCATACCTTCGACGTTCGCCTCCAGATCCTCGTCTGGGCTGAAGGCCAGAAGAGCGGCTACCCCCTGTGGCACGCTGGTCGTCTTGACAAGGCGCACCTCTTTGCGAGTCATGGAAAGCGTCTGTTCTGCCGCCATGACGATGTTCTTATCGTTGGGCACAAGCACCACACGGTCCGCGGGGCACCGTTCGATGGCTTCCAGGAGCTGGCGAGTACTTGGGTTCATCGTGGGCCCGCCCTCCACGATAGCGGTGGCTCCCATGCTCTGAAACACCCGCTCCATGCCCTCGCCAGCCACCACCACCACCGTCGCAATGTCCACGGGCAGAGCGGCAGCCCTCTGCCGCTGATGCACGGCCAGGAACTCCTCAGCCTGCGCCTGAATGTTATCCACCTTTATCTGATTAACCGAGCCCAGAGCGGTGCAGTAGCTCAGGGCAGCGCCAGGATCATCGGTGTGGACATGCACCCGCAGCAAGCTCTCGTCCCCCACCACCAGCACCGAATCGCCCAACTTCCCCATCCGCCTCTGGATGTCATCGCTGCGCAGATTGCGACCGTAGACCAGGAACTCCGTGCAGTAGCCATAGAGAGACTCGCCCACCTCGTGCATCTGGCTGGTCACCGTAAGCCAATCGCGCTCGATCTCCTCGGCGGCCACCAGCGGGCCAGCCGGAATATCCTCCTCGCCCTTGAGGTAGCGCAGGAAGCCCTCGAGCATTACATAGAGCCCCTGGCCGCCAGCGTCCACTACCCCTGCCTCGGCCAACACCGGCAGGAGGGTAGGAGTCTTGTCTACCGCCTCGCGGGCCGCCTCGGTGGCCGAAGCCACTACCGCCAGGATGTCCCCCCCATCCCCCTGAGGCTCGCCTTCAGCGGCGGTGGCCGCCTCTCGCATCACGGTGAGCATAGTGCCCTCGACCGGCTGGCTGACCGCCTTGTAAGCGGTACCCGCTGCTTCGACCAGACCAGCCGCAAGGCCTCCCGCGTCCAGATGCTGGCGCTCCTCGGCGGCGCGGGCCAAGCCGCGAATAATCTGGGACAAGATGACACCGGAGTTGCCGCGGGCGCCCATTAGGGCTCCCCTGGACATCGCCGCCAACACCGCACCTACACCATCGCCCCCGGCGCGATAGGCCTCCTCCAGGGTGGAGCGCATGGTGAGATACATGTTGGTGCCGGTGTCACCGTCGGGCACGGGGAAGACGTTGATGGCGTTGATGGCCTCGACGTGGCGCTCCAGCCAGGCGGTGGCGGTGGCGAACATCGCCCGTAATTCGCTTCCCGACAGTGTGCTCAACACCGATGGATTGGTCATGGAACGACTCTTCGGAGGGGCTTTCCTTCTAGGACACGGCTACGCAGAATGCCCTCGAGCAGCCTGCCGCCTCACCTTGCTCTTCGCCGATATGAAATGATATGATGCCTGCGTGCTGAATTCTACCCCCGCCCACTGACGGGTGCAAGGGACAAAGGGAGCGAGCTTCGATGGCCAGATGCGCTATCTGCGGCAAGGGAACCATGTACGGACGCAACATCCGGCACAAGCACGCCGGACGGTGGGAGCGGCGAGCGCCCAAGACCAACCGCGTCTTCCGAGCCAACATCCAGAAGCGCACGGTGACCATCGACGGCCGCCCAGTGCGAATCGCCATCTGCACCCGCTGCCTGCGCACCCAGCTCAAGGCAGCGGGCTAGAACTTCAACCTAGTCTGGGGAGCTTCGAGTGGCTAGACTGATAGGCCTGCTGGGTGTCGTTGGGGCTATAGTGTACGGGGCGGCCTGGATATCGCTGGCAGCCGCCCAACAGTCGCGCAACACCGATGCCTATCTCTGGCTGGGGCTATTTACCCTGCCACTGGTGATCGTCGCCGCTGTGGGCTACGCTTGGGCGTCAGCCCAGCCACGACGGGGCGGATCATTGATGATCTTCGGCGGAGCGCTCCTAACCCTGTGGGGGGCCTTTATCAGCATAGACGTTGGCCCGGGCTGGTTCTTCGCCGGCCTGGCAGTACTGGCCGGGGGCTTGGGTATGCTAAAACGACGCGCCTTGAGCATCCTCTGAAGCGCGCCCGCCCCTATCTACGCCGGCCTCACCTTGCGCACGCTCTCCCCGATGAGAGCCATTGCCTTGGCCACACCGTCCGCGTGCTGAAACACGACCGTGCCCGCCACCAGCACCCGCGCCCCCGCCTCCACCACCAGGGACACCGTCTCCGCCGATATGCCGCCGTCCACCTCCAGCTCCGCCGCCAGACCCTGCTCGTCCAGCATTCGCCGCAGCCGCCGCATCTTGGGCAGAACGCTATGGAGGAACTCCTGGCCGCCCCAGCCCGGGTTCACCGTCATCAGCAGCACCAAGTCCACCTCCGCCAGCACCTCCTCGATGAGGGCAAGGGGGCTGGCCGGATTGAGAGCGACGCCGCTGAGCACGCCCAGGCCCTTGATCATCTGCACCAGGCGATGGAGATGAGGGCTGGCTTCCGGGTGGACGGTGAGGATGCTGGCCCCCGCCTGGGCGAAGGCCTCGATGTGCCGCTCCGGCTCCTCGATCATCAGGTGGACGTCCAGGGGCAGGTCGGTCGCCCGCCTCAGGGCCTCCACCACCAGCGGCCCGACGCTGATGTTGGGCACGAAGCGGCCGTCCATGACATCGACGTGGATGTAGTCGGCGCCGGCGGCCGCGACCTCCCGCACCTGCTCGCCCAGGCGAGCGTAGTCAGCCGCGAGCACGGAGGGAGCCAGCTTGATGCCGTTGATCATAGTCCTGCGCCTTCTAGCCGCCGCCGGGCGCGCTTCAGGGCCGCCGCCACCCGCCGCGGCGACGTCCCGCCGCGCACGTCCCTGGCCTCGATGACCGAGCGCACGTCCAGCTTCAGTACGCCTTCGTCGAACAGGGGCGAGAAACGGCGGTACTCCTCCAGGGAGAGCTCCGAAAGGCCCTTGCCCCGCTCGTCGGCGTATCTGACAAGCTGCCCCACGACGCCATGCGCCTCGCGGAAGGGCAAGCCCTGGCGCACCAGATAGTCGGCGACATCGGTGGCCAGGGTGTAGCTTTCGCTGGCCGCCGCCTGGGTGCGCTCGGCATTTACGCGAATGCTCGGGAGCATGGCACCCACCACAGCCAGGGTGACCAGAAGGGTGTCGGCGCTGTCGAACAGGCCGGCCTTGTCCTCCTGCAGGTCAAGGCAATAGGCCAGGGGCAGGCCCTTGAGGACCGTCAGGATCGACATGAGGTTGCCGTACACGCGCCCCGTCTTGGCGCGAGCAAGCTCGGCCACGTCGGGGTTGCGCTTCTGAGGCATGATGCTGGAGCCGCCGGCGAAGGCCTCGTCTATCTGGATGAAGCCGAACTCGGCGGTGGACCACAGCACCAGCTCCTCGGCCAAACGCGACACGTGCATCATGGTCAGCGCCGCCGCCGCCTGGAACTCGACTACGCAGTCGCGGTCGGAGACGGCGTCCAGGCTGTTATCGCTGATGCGGCCGAAGCCCATCTCGCGGGCCACGAACCGGCGGTCGATGGGATAGGACACGCCAGCCAGAGCGCCCGCGCCCAGAGGGAGGACATCGACCCGCTTGAGGCAGTCCTGAAAGCGCCCGACATCGCGGTCGAACATCTCGAAGTAGGCCAGCAGGTGATGGGCGAAGAGGATCGGCTGGGCCCGCTGAAGGTGGGTGTAGCCGGGCATGATCACCCAGCGATTGGCCTCCGACAGGTCGAGAAGCGCGCCCTGCAGGCGACGCAGGGCGGTCAGCACGCCGGTGATGGTGTCC
>Ga0315545_1004496_pt1 | contig 11506 bp, 9 predicted proteins | sample SalMarSW160210MG_FD_203096 | JGI IMG/M metagenome (GOLD analysis project Ga0315545, IMG submission 203096) | Salt marsh sediment microbial communities from the Plum Island Ecosystem LTER, Massachusetts, United States - Salt Marsh Sediment SW1602-10 ...
CCACGTATTTGCAGGAGGTCAGCAAAGTCATCAACATTCCACAGTGGCTTCGCCATATTGCTATCAACTCCCTCTTATTGAACTGGGAGACAGGATTGGACATGGGAATTGGAGACGACTATTTCCTGTACCGCGGTACCGTGGATCCTCGCTTTGTGCTGATTCCACACGATTTAGATACGATATTGGACCAGGGAAACAGCCATGGCAATATCGATCAGAGCATTTTCACGGTCATTAACGGTGGGGTGTCGTCGCAGGGGAACGGCGTCGACGGATTGAAGCGCTTCTTAAAGCATCCGGATATAGTTCCCTTTTTCTACCAAGCGTTTCTGGATCATATCAATGATTTCTTCAACCCGGAAACGCTCGATCCTTTGTTCGACCAGATGTTGGCCGGATTCGCGCCACAGGATCGCCTCAATGCAATGAAGCAGTTCGTTAGACAGCGAAGCGCAGCGGTGTTAGCTCAGATTCCGCAGAATCTTACAATAAATAGCAGTCTGCCGGTGGTCGATGGATACCCGTCAACCAACTCTAACCTAGTCTCACTCACCGGCCTAGCCAATGTCATCAACACCCGCTCTGTTTTGGTGAACGGCCTCTTAGCAAGCTGGCTGCCACTGGAGGGCGAGTGGTTCATCAGTGGTGTGGTTCTGAACCCCGGCATTAACCATATTATCGTCCAAACGTATGATGATCCCAACGGCACTGGCAATGAACTCGAACACGGGTCTATCGACGTTTGGTATAATGACGGTATAGAAAGCACTCTATCAGGCACGCTTGCGTCTGGTATGACCCTCGACGCCGTTGCCGGCCCTTGGCATGTGATCAGCGATATTATCGTGCCGGCAGGTGTTTCTTTGACCATTATGCCGGGCACATCGGTTTTCTTTGAGCCAGGCATCGGAATGACTATACATGGGCAGCTTATCGCAGAAGGAACACATTACTCACAGATTCGTTTCACTCGTACGCCAGGTACTACCGGTACTTGGAATGGTCTTCAGTTTTTAGATTCGGCCTCTGATAATCGCGTCAATTTTGCCGTAGTCGAGTATGGACGAACCAACAACGGGATGATTGGAGTAGAGCGTTCAAATCTTGTGCTTGACCATGTTACGCTGGATCACACGGATTTACGTCGCATCCGCACTATTGATTCATCTTTAATTGTCCGAAATTGTATATTTACAGATATTTTTGGCCCGAATGAACCACCGACTACTGATAATATGAGTGAGCATATATGGGGAAGTGGTGTTCCGAATACCGGCTGGTTTATAATTGAGAACAATATATTCGGTACTACAAAAGGCCACAATGACACCATAGATTTCGATGGTCCTTCACGTCCAGATCCAATCCCGCAGATACTGAACAATATTTTCGCCGGCGGCGGTGACGATGCCCTCGACCTCGAAACTGATGCTCACATAGAGGGGAATGTTTTTATGAATTATCGTAAGGATGTCTATAACACCGCCCCTCGCGAAGGCAACATTATCTCTGCTGGTGCTGGGAAAGAATATGTGGTTGTCCGTAATGTATTCCACAACGTTGATCATGTCGCGCAGATCAAAGATGGTTCGTTTATGACATTTGTGAATAACACTGTTGTTGATGTTAATCTTGCTGCTTTTTTCTTCGAGATAAAAGGTCAAACTACTTCTCCAGGCAAGGGTGTTCATATTGATTCGTGTATATTCTGGAATGTCCCAACACTGCTTGCTAATTTCTACGTAAATGACCCGGAATGGGGGACGACTTACATCGAGGTCAATAGTTCGCTTTTGCCCACTGTGTGGCATAGTTACGGCACAGGCAATATTGATGCTGACCCCCTGTTTGTTGACCCGAATAGCAACTTTCATCTAAAGAGCGTCTCACCGGCTATCGCGACCGGTCCCACCGACCCTGATATGGGTGCTTATGTTCCAGCAGGGGCATCTATGTCAGGCGAGCCGCCTTCACGCACCTGGAGAAACACCGCCACGCTTACTGTTGGTGGTCCTGATATCTTCGGATACAAGTACCGAGTCAATGATGGCCCGTGGAGTGGTGAAATCCTCCGGCCCGAACCTGACCTACCCGACACCCCAATTCCACCGCTCGCACCTATCGAGTTAACCAACCTGGCTGATGGCACATACACCGTTTATGTCATAATAAAGAATTCCGCCAGTGTGTGGCAAAGTGAATCCGAGGCGGTTGCTTCACATACCTGGATGGTTGACATTACTCACTCAGAACTGCTCATAAACGAGGTGATGGCACATACTCATGGGTCAGACCCCGATATAATCGAATTATATTACGACGGACCGACTCCTCTGGATATGGCAGGAATGAGTTTGAGCGATGACCCGAGGGATACCGACAAGTTCATATTCAATTCTGCGAATGTTTTTACTACTATCATGAACCCCGGCGATTACATGGTCCTCTACGGCGGCCTAAATACCGGTGTGAAGAACCACATCGGGTTTGCACTGCTCGCTGATGGGGAGGGCTTGTATCTCTACGATAGGGCTAATTCTGACGGCAATCGTAGCTTGATTGATGCGGTTGAGTTTGGTCCTCAAATAAACGATTGTTCCATCGGTCGTGTAGGTCATGGTAGTGTCTGGAAACTGACTAAGCCAACCTTTGGATATGCCAATGAAATTCAGTCGCTTGGCGACCCGGCCAAGCTGAAAATCAACGAGTGGCTTGCTAATGGACAGGTTTTGTTCGGGGATGACTTTATCGAGTTGTATAATCCGCAACTTAACCCAGTGGATTTGAGCGACCTTTATCTTACTGATAATTTTGTAACCCAGCCGGCTAAACAAAGGTTAGGCCCGCTTAGCTTCATACCTCCTGAAGGTTATGCAGTTTTTATTGCCGATGATACAAATGCACCTGGGCATCTGAATTTCAAGCTCTCAGCCGACCAGGGGATGATAGGTTTATTTGACGCCCAGTTGAACAAGATTGACAAGGTGCTTTATGGACCACAGATGCTTCTTATGGTCGATTTCCTGACGGTTCTAATAGTTTTGTATTCTTTGAGTTACCTACACCCGGCGTCTCCAACCCGGGAAATGCTATAACGACCACTACTATTACCCTTATAGCGGAAAGCGCTACTAAGCATGTGCGGGTTCCGACCGACGCAATTATCGACAACTGGAAAGGCGGTGCGGCCTTCGACGACTCCGACTGGAATGATGGCACTTTTGTCTCCGGTAAGACCGGCGGGGTCGGCTATGAAAATAATCCCGGCGGCACTATAAACTATACGGCCTTTATCTCTCGCGACGTCAAGTCGCTAATGTACAACATTAGCGGCACCTGCTATATCAGGATACCGTTCATCGTTAATACCAATATAATAAATGACATCACAAGCCTGACGCTGAAAATGCGGTATGATGATGGTTTCCTCGCATACTTAAATGGTACGCCATTAGAGACAGCTATACGCAACTTTACAGGAACACCTGCCTGGAACTCCCTCGCCACCAGTACTCATGCCGACAGCGATGCCGTCAACTTTGAGCAAATCCCCATCTCCGCATACCTCGGCGCACTGCGGTCAGGTAGCAACATCCTTGTCATCCACGGTCTTAATGGTACGACTACAACCAGCTCCGATTTCCTTATCTCCCCGGAGCTCGAGGCCACTATCACGGAATTAAATGAGGCATTTCCTTATCCTGAAGCCCTAAAATTGCTGGATGGCCTGAGGATTACTGAGCTAATGTATCATGCACCGGATGGCAGCGAGTACGATTATATCGAGCTATACAATATCAGTGACACAACGCTGTACCTCAACGGCGTTCGATTGGCCGAAGGTATTGACTTTACCTTCCCGCCGATGACACTCGCGTCTGGCCATTATGTCGTGGTCGTCAGTAACATAGCCACCTTTCAGTCATATTATCATTCAAGCGCAACCATTGCAGGCCAGTATTCCGGCAATCTAAGCAACGCCGGCGAAAATATTGTTCTGCAACTGCCTTGGCCTTTGGAGGCGGCGATACTGCGGTTTCAGTATAGTGATACATGGTATCCAACTACCAATGGCACTGGCGATTCGCTAACGATTCACGACCCATCCGCCCCTCCAGCTATGTGGGACTGGCCTGAAAGCTGGCATCCCGCCTCACCAACTCCCGGCGGACTATAGCAACTTTGTCGTAATAAGGGATATGTATTCACAGCAAATTGCAGGATGCACTGCCGGTAAAAGGGGTCATGCAAAGTGAGCGGTCTATTTTACAATATGGGCAGGAAGATTGGTTCCCACGTTCGCAAAATCAGGTGGATTTGGCAGAACTCGTAGACAATTGGCTTTGGACCGGCGATCTAGGAAGTATAAAAGAAGACTTTACCGGCGATAAGATTGTAAATTTAACCGACTTTGCTAAACTTGCAGAAAACTGGATGAAATAGATTTGTTAACGGCCTGTTACATCAACTGTAATAGTCAATAGGAACTGTTGAAAAAGTCGAGATTGTCTTGTCGCTTTGCTCCTCGAAAATGGCAAACAATTGGTTTTCTTGTAATTGCGAGGACACCGAAGATGGCCATGGCAATATATAAACCTTGCATTTGGGGGTGTTCATCAGCTTCTTACTTAATCTCACAGATATACCTCCTGCTTTTTTCAATCACTCTGTCAGTCTGTTTGGAGACATCCTGCACGTATCTTGTCGCCATTGTTAAATCCGCGTGACCAAGAAGCCTTTGAACAGCAAAGGGATCGCCCGACCTTGCTGCTATCGTAGCTGCAGTTCTTCTAAGAGTATAAAAACCTGTGCCTTTGGGAACATCAAGACCCGCCTTTTTAATCTTGAGAACTTTATTGTGATTATGTTCAAAGTTGTATATTTCTCCTTGCCATTAACATCTGTCTTTATAGTTGTCTGTAAATATGGATTACCTCTGGAAGTGTAAAAGACAAGACTACCTGTTGTCCTGGGAACCTTCCGAAGTGATTTAACAGTCTCAGGCCATAATGGTAAATCCCTGTATATTCCTGTTTTATTTCTGGCAAGCTTCACCCTGTTATTCTCAAAATCCAGGTCCTTCCATTTTAACTGAGCACAATCTGTACATCCGAAACCGCAATTTAATCCAAGCCATATCATGGCTTTCATCTTTACATCAGCAAAAGATAGCAATCTATTTATCTGTTCTGTGCTGAAAGTGAATCTATCCTGATGAATTGCTTTGCCTCTTGATATGGCATCAATATTTGGAATATTCTTGAGAATATCATTCTTCCTGGCCCAGTGGAACATGGCCTTCATTATACTTATATGCAGGTTCAATCTGCATACTGAGCCGTAGTGTTTTTGGAGTCTTCTTTTATAGTTCTGTAAACTCAGAGTTGAGATGTTCTTGATCTTGCAGTTCTGACCCAGAAAGTCCATTAATCTATCCAGACTTCCGATCTGGTCATTGTGGTGCCTTGCAGAAAGGTTATTTGCCTGGAATTTTGTATGCTGATATTTTAGATACATTTCACAAAGCTGCTTTAGTGTCATATTACCGTTAGTTGGTTTTTGTAAATTGTTATCATATCCATGTAGAAATGTTGCTTGATCGAGATAATCTTGAAGTGCCTGTTTCCTGTCAGAGCCGAAGTAATATATTTTTCCTCTGATCTTTTTGCAGTATTGTCCTGTTGGATGAAGTGTGAGTGGAAACTTATCTGAACGTGTTTTTCTGTTTGAAGTTTTCATTGTCCTGCCTCCTCAAAAGATAGCCTAAATTACCACGATAATCCTGATTTAGTTGTAGTTTTGGTTGTTATTTTCAACTAAGACAGCCAAACTCGAAAATCGCAACAGACTGCAATGTATTATCTTGTGGTAATTATATGAAATGGAAGTGCGTAGGTCATTGAATCCGTCATGCAAAAATCGCCATTCTTGGGTGAAAATCAAGGGTGGGCAAATTAAGACAACTGCTCCTTAGGCTTGGGCACCATGTGCTTTTATTGTCTTTGTGATTTCAGCTTCTCCTCTATTGCTGCTCCAGGTCAGTCTTTCTTTATTCTTTCACACTTCAAGTAGAGCCAGCAACCACAACGCCGGTATCAGTTGACTGAGTCGATAGTATTCTTGCGTTTTTCCCTTATTTTCGTAAGTATCAGCCTCCTTACTTCAAGCGGTAGACCAAGCTCATCGACGCTTATGTGCTTGTTCTTTGCGTCATTGTTCGCCTCGGAGTCCAGCCTGTCTAACTCCTCTCGTATCAATCGCACCATCTTGTCGAAGTGACTCGGCGTTATGGTGGCTCTGGGTATGTTTATCTTTATCTGCTTGCCTCATTTCGGGCAGGTATGGGTAACAGACTTGCAATTACGACCGCTAAATGAAGAATTGCCCTTTTCATCTTTACTCCTCCTTCCGCTGCTTTTTTGAATAAACAGCGGCTAAAAGGATTCTACACTACAGCCTGCCTGCAAATCAAGGAAAACCGGAGCAGGTAAACGCTTCAAAATTACTAAGAAATGCTAAGGTTTCAGAATATTTGGAATTTTTAAGATCCCGGGCAACTAAGAGGGCCGAGCAGAAACAGTTCTGCGACATTCTTTTCACTATGAAGCATCCCAACCGGACTAAAGCTTATCGTTTAGCAGGCTACAAAGGAACAGGACATACCGCAGAAGTCAACGCTGGGAGATTACTGAAAAATGCTGAGGTTTCAGCTTATTTGGAATTTCTAAGATCCCGGACAACTGAAAGGGCCGAGCAGAAGCGGTTCTGTGACATTCTTTTCACGATGAAGAATCCCAACCAGATGGAGGCTTACCGTTTAGCTGGCTACAAAGGCTCAGGACATACCGCCGAAGCCAACGCCTCTAAAATACTGAAAAAGGCTGAGGTTTCAGCTTACATGGAATTTCTAAGATCCCGGGCAACTGAACGGGCGGAGAAGAAGGCCGATGAGATCGTAAAGGAGCTTGAGAATTTGGGTCCGGACTTTTCGGAGTCGCTTACTAAGAGAAAAGAGCACCTACCTGGAAGCTTGCAGAACCCTAAAAAAACCTAACTGTCAGGTTACAAAGGCACGGGGCACACTGCGGAAGAAGAAGCTTCGCGAACCCTGAAAAAACCCTGAGTGTCGGGAATATCTTTAAAAGCCTGGTCAGAGGGAAGATCGACCGCTGAACGTTGACTTTTGAACGCTGATCGCTGATTCAGGAGCGGCTTAAAATTGCCTTGACGATTTTTAGATTGTCAGGCAAATTGTTGTGTAATTAGCGCTAAGTTTCAGTTCAGGCAGCGGCAGCGTTTGATGGCTCACCTGCCTTTTCCGCTACCGCTCCTGGGCTGAACAAGAAAGGGCAGGTGAGAAATGAACAGCTTTGTAGAATTTCTGAAGAAAATTCCGGCCGTTGTTACTGAGATAATCGCGGAAGATCCAAGAAGGCGAAGCCGATTTGAAGAAAACTTGCAAAAGGCCACAAGGAATCCAGAACTTGTAGAGTGGGAGCTTTGGTACTATAACATATCGCTAGCGCCCTGGCCGAAACCGACAAAAACGGATTTTACAGAAGCAGAATTTACACTTGCAGCATGTCACATTTTAGCATTTTTACACGATACAATACCTAACTCTGATCCAGCAATACGGTTTTTTGAATATAATACAGGAGACGTTCTTTTTTTGGACAATCTTTGCGCCGCAGCCCCCGATTTTAGGCTTCTGGGAAAGATCTGGCCGAAGCAACCAGAACGTACCAAAGCGGCAATCAAAGCTCTAATCGAAAAAGAGGATGTTTTTTTCATTAAGAATGCCATCGAAAGCGCTTCTGATGAACGTATATATTCTACGAATGAAGCTCATTATTTTGAGGTTGAGAGCAGATTACAGCGAGCCATTTCCGCTGCCAAAGCCGATTTAGATAAGGCGGGGGCAAAGACAACAAAAAAAATCGATGGCGAATGGTCAAAACCGACAGACTTGATTCGCTCTTGTGTGGCAATCAAAAGGTATGCTGTCTCACGCTCAACTTTGCAACGAGCTGTAGAGGATGGACGACTTAAATCCTACCGTCCCCCTGACGCAACAAAAAACAGCCCGCACCTTTTCAGTGAAAAAGAAATAGCCTGCCTTTGGCCGAACCGTTAGGAACCTGCTACCAGTATGTCGCAGTAGTATCATTTCACTATCACGCTGTGTCATTTTGCTATCACGCTCACCTTTTTCTTGCAGGTGTTTTCTGCCGTTCGTATTTTCGTTTGTATGAAAACATCGATAACCTATTGCAGTTTAGAGGCACTGGCAGCGACATTTCAACTGCCCCAGCATTTCTTGCGTGAGCTTGCCTTGCGTGGAGATATTCCTGCTCTTAATGTCAATGGCCGGCTGCGTTTTAATCAAGTAGAGGTTCAGATTGCTTTGGACAAATTAGCAGGGAAAAAGGCAGAAGGACAACAATGAGTGAGACACAGACCATCGAGCCACTGCTTTTGACCGTCTCCGACTTGTGCCGGTTGCTATCGGTCAGCCGGTCACAATTCTTTACGCAGCGGTTGAGCGGCAGGATTCCACTTCAACCGGTCTGGATAGGTAGCAAGCTGCTTTACCGGCGTGATGAGATAACCGAGTGGGTTCGTCAGGGCTGCCCTGTAAAAAACTGGCAATGGCAAGAGGAAATATCACAGTACCGATGTAGCTTTGAAGCGTTTGCGAATAAGGGCTAACGGAAAGGATCAAGGGAATGTCTGAGTTATACACACCGTTTTATGAGTGGGCAGCGGCCTGGTTGGAACTATCTTTACCGGAAGCTCTGGTTTTGTGTCGGGTGAAAAGATGGGGAAACGGGGGGTGTACTGAAAGTAACGAGACATTAAGCCGGGTGTTGAAATTAAGTGTTCCCACGGTGAAGCGGGCAATTAAGACGCTGTTGAAGAAAGAGGTAATAAAAAACGAATCTCGTAAACTGCGTGGTAGAAAGCAGCGCCTTTTATTGTTCAATTTTGAGCGAACCAATCTGCCGCTTTTCGATATCGCAAAGCAGGGTCACAGTGAGCCAGTGGTAGCGAAACGCAGGGTCACAGTGAGCCAGAGAGAGGGTCACAGTGAGCCAGTTGAGGGTCATAGTGAGCCACAACAATACATAGATACAAAGAGAAATAAAGAAACATGCGCAACGCCTTCGCCTTTGCCTGCTTATGGGCAGGCTCAGGCGTTGCCTGCCAAAGTCGAGCAACAGCGCCTCGAAGAGGCTGAACCCTGGCTACGGGAGAAAAGCAGCGAGGCCTTGAAAGACCTGCTTAATGACAATGGCCGCATAAGCATATTGTACGGCAAGTCGATACGAAAAATTCTCCAGGAACGAAAATACAGTGCAACAGCTAAACTTTGACATATTTCTTAATCCAAGCGTACAAGAAGCAGACGAGCTGATGCTTAGCCGGCAGGTCAAGGAAATGTACCGCCTTTTCGTAGAGGCCAAAAAGGCCGGTCTGACTGTGCCGAATACAGAGCTTGCAAAAATCGGTTTTATGTATTCAGCCAGGCTGTATGAGCAAAGGCTGGCTTTGATTCCTTATGAATTATGTATTGACCTTGTGCGGAAAACCGAAAACGGCGTCAATTACTACAGTTTAGTTCTGCTTGAGCAGAGTCAGTTTTACGCTCAGCATAAGGACAAACTATGATGTTCAGTTCGTGCAATGGAAAGATGAAAAAAATTGCGAGAATTTTGTTATTAACAAGACGTCAATGGGATTTGGGGTTTTATAACAGGCTACCTGTTAGTTGAGAGTAGTGTTTTTGTTTATGATGTAGTACGTCAGAACTAATGGCTAATGATAGTAAAAACTTGACCAGCTTGATGTTATCTGCTAATGATGCAGCGGCACTTCTGGGAATAAAGCGAACTTTGTTCTACTCTTTACATTCAACTGGCAGGTTAGGGCCGGTCCCGATTAACCTAGGGCGTCGTACTTTGTGGCGTCGCAGGGAACTTGAGGCTTGGGTTGCAGCTGGTTGTCCTTCACGGGAAGCGTGGCTGCAGGAAGAAAGGAGCGTGTGCCATGCGAGTATTTAAGCCGATGTATCGGGACCACACCGGTCGATACAAAGAGATCCGCCGTTGGTGGGTTGCCTTGCGTGACAGTAATGGAACAGCGAGAAAATTTCCAGCATTCAATAACCGAGCTGAATCGGAACGACTCGGACGCAAACTTGAGGAGCTTGTAGCTGCGAAGTTTAATGGTGGGGTGTTGACGCCTGAACTTGCTCGTTGGCTGAAGGAACTGCCGAGAGATTTTCAGCAACGCTTGGTTAAGGCTGGTCTTATTGACGTTAAGCAAGCAGCCGCGGGTAAATTTTTGGCTGAGCACGTTACCGATTTTGAGGAGCATCTTTTAGCTAAAGGTCGTACAGAAAAACATATCGCTCAAGTAATAAATGAACTAAAACGAGTGTTTGCAGTCTGCGGATTCGTTTATTGGCACGATATTTCAGCAAGCCGGTTAGAAAGCTATCTATCAGACCTACGAGACAAGGGCCGAGGTATATCAGCTCGGAGCTTTAACCGCAAGCTCAAGTATTGTCAGCATTTTTGTCGGTGGATGGTGAAAGATCATAGAGCTTCTGAGTCACCCATTGCTCACTTATCCTGTTTGAATGCGAAGTTGGACAGACGCCGTTGTCGTCGTGTGCTTAAACCAGACGAGATTAGGCATCTTCTAAGCAGCACGAGGGCCGCTGAAACGAGATATGGCATGACAGGGCATGAGAGATGCCTACTTTACCGGCTTTGCGTTGAAACGGGCTTGCGAGCGGGTGAGGTGCGAGGCTTGACGGTCTCTGACTTCAACTGGCAGACATGCACTGTTTCGGTTGATGCTGCATATTCAAAACGACGACGGAACGATGTGTTACCGTTGCGATCTGATACGGCGGCTGAGCTGAAATCCTATCTATCGAATAAGCTGCCGAGCTGCAGAGCCTTCAACGTGCCTATACGGACTGCTGATATGCTCAGGTCAGACTTAGCAGCAGCGGGTATTCCCTATGAAATTAGCGGGCAAGTTTTTGACTTTCATGCTTTGCGGCATGAGGCGGGAACACTCCTGGCTTCTGCTGGGGTTCACCCGAAGGTTGCACAGAGCGTTTTGCGACACAGTGATATTAACTTGACCCTATCGCTTTATAGCCATACGTTGTGTGGGCAGGAATCTCAGGCCGTCGAAAGTTTGCCTGATTTTTCGGTGGGTAAAAATGAAAACAGACAAGAACAGTCGGCTTAATATGCTATGCCACTTAGTGCGCCACTTAGTGCGCATCGGTGTACTTTGGCGAACTTTAACGGACAACGGCGGAGTGTCCACCCCTCATAGCGCGTTCAAAAACGCGGTTTTGAGTGGGCCCGGTAGGATTCGAACCTACGACCAATGGATTATGAGTCCACTGCTCTACCGCTGAGCTACGGGCCCAAAAACTTTCTGTCTACACGCGGATTAATCTACATAACAAAATAGA
>Ga0315545_1004500_pt1 | contig 11504 bp, 9 predicted proteins | sample SalMarSW160210MG_FD_203096 | JGI IMG/M metagenome (GOLD analysis project Ga0315545, IMG submission 203096) | Salt marsh sediment microbial communities from the Plum Island Ecosystem LTER, Massachusetts, United States - Salt Marsh Sediment SW1602-10 ...
ACGATGCTGCTCTCCTTGACGAGGTCGTCGTTGGCGAAGTCGCTGCCCATCCAGGGCTGGAGCATCATGGAGGGCGGGATCTTGATCGTGCGCTCCACCTGGGGCAGGTAGTTCCACATCTCGTTGCCGACGCGGAGCGTGGTGATGCCCTTCTCCTTGGCCGGGGAGAGGATCTTCAAGAGCATCCTGTCGCGTCCCTTGCTCTGGACGCGGATCTCCAGCTGTCGCCGCCAGCTGGGCGTGATGACGGTCATGGTATAGTGGCCCTGTTGCGTCTGTCCGCGCATGAGGTCATCCGAGCGCTTGACGATCTCTTTGGCGTTCTGTTCTTCCTGGGTCTGCACGGCGGCCGCAGGAGCGGCCGCAGGCGAGACCTTTCGTGCCTGGACCGTGGGGCACAGGAGGAGGGCCAGGATAAGGGAGGCAAGGGCCAGGATACGGGAGGGGAGGGTCAGGATACGGGAGAGGAGGGCGCCGTTTTTCATCCGCCCTTCCTGATCATGGGGAATGACCCCGTCACAGGCGGGGTCTATTAAGGCAACACGGATCCGACCGGGATGTTTCATATAACCCATTATACCATTATATTTTGCCGGGTTAAAAAGTCAAGTTGACCAATCAGATAGGGTATGCTATTTTGAATATGAATATGTTTGATTCAGAAGGCATGTTTTTCAGAAAAATCGACTCGCCTGATCTCCTCGAGGACGTCTTCAGGCTGCGGTATCAGGTCTACTGCAAAGAGCGGCGGTTTTTGAGCGAGTCCGAGTATCCGCACGGTGCGGAGAAGGACGCGTTTGACGATTTTGCCATCCACTTCGGCGCCTTTGACCAGGCCGGCATGCTGGTCGGCGCCGTTCGCCTGATCCTCTCAGAGTGCCCCGTCTTTCCGATCGAAGAGCGCATCCCGACCCTCGCCCTGGGTGAGAGTCTGCCTTTGCGGGGAGAGTGCGCCGAGATCTCGCGCCTGACGATCAGCAAGGAGTTTCGCCGGAGCCTCTCTTCGGGGGGACCCGGCGGGCCTGCGGGCCTTGCGCAGAGGCCCAGCAGTATCATCCGCAAGGTCAGCCCGGTCACCCTGGGGTTGTGCCACCTCATGTACGTGGAGTGCCTCGAGCAGCAGATCGGTTATTGCCTTGCCCTGATGGAGCGGCCGCTACGGCTCTTGCTCAGGCTCCACGGGTTCGTCTTCCGCCAGGTCGGCCCCGAGATCGACTACTTCGGCCGGGTCGCGCCCTACATGATCGACGTCAGCGCCATGGACCGCCACGAGCTCTTCTACAGCCAGCCCTTCGGTTTTGAGGAAGTCCAGCAATGACGACACAGCAGCCTGAGACGTTTGAATTCCGGCGTATCACCTCGCCCGGGGTGATGGAGGAGGTCTACCGGCTGCGGTATCAGGTCTACTGCAACGAGTGCCGCTTCATCGACCCCCAAGGATACGAAATATAAAATTAATTGCTTGGGCCGCTGATAGGGATCCTGAAACAGCATATAAAGCAGGAGTTACAGGCCCTAAAGTCCCTGAATAATCGGTTGTCATTCAGGTTGTCATTTAGGTTGTCATTGGCTATAATAGTGCTATGCCCTTTGAGCCAAAATATAAGATCACCAATAAAATCCTTAACAATATCTCCCGTATTATGGCGGGTAGAGAGGTTATCGAACAGTCAAAGCTCATACCTAAGTGGGAGTTGAAGTTAAAAAAAGAAGCTCGGATCCATAACGCTCATTCATCCACGAGTATTGAGGGGAATAACTTAACGCTTGAGCAGGTTGCCGCTTTAGCGGAGAATAAAGATGTTATAGCCACAGAAAAAGATAAAAAGGAAGTTTTAAATTATCTCAAAGCATTAGATTCGATCCCCGAATACGCAAATAAGAAGCTAACGAACATTAAACTTTTGCTTGAGATCCACGAGACTCTTACTACCGGCACCCTGCGGGATAAAAAAGATTGCGGTGTCTTTAGAAATCGTCAGGTTTTTGTAGGCAGGCGTATCTTTGATGGAACAAGTTTCAAGGAGATTGTAGAGTATCTGCCTCCCAAAACAAAGGATGTGCCGCGGCTGGTATCCGAGTTCCTGGATTGGCTCAATTCAACCAAGATACAAGAGATCAATCCTGTGATTCTTGCAGGTATTGTCCATTACGAAATCGCAAGGATCCATCCGTTTATTGATGGCAATGGCAGGACAGCTCGATTAATCGCAGCATTGGTTTTATATAAAAGCGGCTTCGATCATCGAAGATTTTTCGCCCTTGATGATTATTATGACGAAAACAGGGCTGCCTATTACGCAGCATTGAAAACAGCCCAGACAAGAAAAGGCGATATTGCTGAATGGCTTGAGTATTTTACAGAAGGTGTTTTGTATTCGATAGACAAGGTCAAAGACTTTATTGAAAAAACAGGACTTTCTCCAAAGATAGAAAAAGGGGAAAGGATCGAATTAACTCAGAAGCAGATAAAAATTTTAGAGCGGATCCAAAAAAAAGATAAGGTTGGCAATAAAGATTTGAGAGATATGTTCGGCATAACACGTCAAGCGGTACTCAAAGAGATCACTAAATTAATAGATGCAAAACTGATCGAGCTGGTAGGGAAGGGCAGAAACGCCCATTATAGGATTTCGGATTAATTCAGCGGTTGCCTAATAGCTGCTTTGAGTGCCCCGCGCATGCGCGGGGGTATCTACATAGATAAAACCGCGCCTGTAACGGCGGTCGGTTTTGAGGAAGTCCAGCAATGACGACGCTGCAGCCTGAGACGTTTGAATTCCGGCACATCACCTCGCCCGGGGTGATGGAGGAGGTCTACCGGCTGCGGTATCAGGTCTACTGCAACGAGTGCCACTTCATCGACCCCAAGGATTATCCCGACGGCATCGAGACCGACGGATACGACAGGCACTCGGTGCACTTCGGCGCCTATGACCTCGAGGGGCGCCTCGTCGGTTCCGTGCGCCTGATCCTGCCGTCCTCCCGGAAGTTCCCCATCGAGGAGCACTGCCCGACGCTGGACGTCGACCCGCTCAAGGTATCCCCGCGAAAGAGCGCCGAGATCTCGCGCCTGACGATCAGCAAGCTCTACCGCCGCAGGGCCCAGGACGGTCTTTACTATGAGCCCCAGGCCCAGGACGTGGCGGTCCGGGACAAGGGGCAGTATTTCATGCGTCGCGTGCGGCCGATGGCCTTCGGGCTCTACCGCGAGATGTACCACGAGTCCAAGCGCCTGGGCATCCGCTACTGGTATGCCCTCATGGAAAAGACCCTGCGCACCCTCCTGAAGATCCACGGCTTCGTCTTCGACCCGATCGGCCCCGAAGTGGACTTCTACGGTCTCGTCACGCCGTACCTCGCGGACATCGTGGAGCTTGAAAAGAACGTCCACGAGAAGTTCCCGCAGTTCTACGACTACTTCATGGAGCACCTGGAACCGCAGTTGCAGCCGAAGCTCTGAACCTCACCAAGGCTTAGCCATGGCCCCCAACATCTTCCAAGCCTTCGAAGAGAGCTGCCGGGCGCATCCCGCCGACGTCGCCGTCAAGCTCAAAAAACAGGAAGGATACGAGACGCTGACCTATGGCCAGCTCCTGGAGCGCGTGCGCGGCCTGCGCGCCGTCTTTTGGCGCCGGGGCATCAAGGCGGGCGACCGCGTCGCGCTCTTGTTGAGCAACGGCCCGGACTGGCCGGCGGCCTTCTTCGCGGCGATGTCCCTTCAGGCCGTGGCCGTGCCCATCGACGCGCAGATGTCTCCTCAAGAGGTCAGACAGATCATGGGGCACGCCCACATCAAGCTTTTGGTGACACAGGAGAAGTTCGGCGTGGCCCTGAGCGAGATCCTGGGCGACGTCTCGGTCGAGGTGCCTTTTTTCCTCGACATGCCGTGGGAAGAGCTGGCCGGGGAGGCCGTCGGGCCGCCGCCGGCCGCGGACTACGGGGCGCACAAGCTCGCCGCGCTCTTTTACACGTCGGGCACGACATCGGCGCACAAGGCCGTGATGCTGACGCACGCGAACATCCTGTCGAACGTCGCCTCCATCCGCGCCGTCCATCTCCTGCGGTCCGACGACGTCATCCTTTCGGTCCTGCCCCTCCACCACACGTATCCCTTCATGGTCACGTGTCTCGTGCCGCTCCTGGGCGGCGCGACGGCGGTCTACCTGCAGAGCCTGATGCACCACGAGATCTTCGCGGCGCTCCAGGAGAACCGCGTCACCGTCTTCGTGGGCGTGCCCCAGCTCTACGCCCTCATCGCGCGCACCATCGCGGAGCGCATCAAGAAGTTCGGCGGTCTCGTCACGTGGTCGGTGGACCGCGTGATGGACGTCTGCGCGCTCGTCTCGCGCCTGAGCGGCCGCAACGTCACCAAGAACGTCCTGCGCAGGCTCCACGAGACGATGGGCGGCCACCTGCGTTTCATGGCGAGCGGCGGCGCCAAGCTCGAGCCGGAGGTCGCGCGCAGTTTCTTCCGTTGGGGCCTGCCGGTCGTCGAGGGCTACGGCCTGACGGAGACGGCGCCCGTCGTGACCTTCAACCCGATGAACGCCGCCAAGTATGACTCGGTGGGCAAGGTCCTGCCGGGCGTGACGGTGAAGGTCGTCGAGCGCGGGGAAGACGGGTACGGTGAGCTCGCGGTGCGCGGCGGCAACGTGATGCTCGGCTACTACCGTGCGCCGGCGCTGACGAAAAAGGTCCTGCAGGACGGATGGTTCTTCACCGGAGACCTGGGCACCCTCGATAAGGACGGCTACGTCTACGTGACGGGCCGCAAGAACGAGATCATCGTCCTGCCGAACGGCAAGAAGATCAATCCCGAAGAGGTCGAGGCCCACTACGGCGCAAGCCCCTATATCAAGGAGCTGTGTGTCCTGTATCCGCATGGCGGCCAGGAGGCCGGGCACCTGGTCGCGGTCATCGTCCCCGACGAGGACCTCCTGCGCGCGCACAAGCACGTCAACATCGGTTTCAAGATCCGCTGGGAGCTCGACACCTATTCGCAGAAACTGCCCGCCTACAAGCGCATCCGCGGTTTTGTCCTGACGCCGGAGTCGCTGCCGCGCACGCGTCTGGGCAAGCTCATCCGTTATCAGATCGAAGAGAAGTACGCGGCCGGCGGGTACATGGAAAACATCAAAGAGCGTAAAGAGGAGACGCTGACGCCTTTTGAAGAGACCGCCTTGAAGCACCTGGGCCGCCTCCTGGACCGCGAGGTCCACCTGGATGATCACCTGGAGCTTGATCTGGGGCTGGATTCGCTGGGCCGCATCGAGCTGTTGAGCTCGCTCCAGGAGCTGGTCAAGGTCGGCATCGATGATTCGCTGGCCCTCGAGCTCTTCGAGGCGCGCACGGTGCGCGACCTCATCAACAAGGCCCACCAGGCCCTGCCGGAAAGCGTTTTTGAGGGCATCATCAAGAGAGACGAGACCGTCTTTTGGTCGCAGGTCTTGAGAGAGCCGCCCAACGCCAGGAGCCTCGAGCGCCTCAAATTGTCTTTTGACGCCTACGAGCGCGTCATCGCCTATATCATGGCGTGGGTCCTCAAGCTCCTGATGCGCGTCTTCTTTTCGGTGCGCGTCAAGAACAAGGAGCGCGTCCCGGAAGAGGGTCCCTATATCGTTGTCTGTAACCACGTCTCTTTCATCGACGGTTTTTATCTTTTGTGCGCGATGCCCAACCGCGCGATCCTCAACACCTACTTTGTCGGATTCGGCGCGATCTTCAACAAGCCCCTGGTCGCCTGGGCCGTGCGCTTCTTCCGGCTGATCCCCATCGATATAAATATCGACATGGCCGAGACGTTGCGCGTCTGCCGTTACCTCTTGGCAAACGGGAAGAACGTCGTTTACTTTCCCGAGGGCCAGCGTTCGGGTGACGGCAAGATCAAGGAGTTCCGCAAGGGCGTGGGTATCCTCATCAAGGAGTCCGGCGTCCGTGTCCTGCCCTTTTATCTTGAAGGGGTCTTTAAGGTCTGGCCGCGCAGCCGGCCCCTGCCTCTTCCCGGCCGGGTGAGAGTCCACGTGGGCCCCGTCGTCGACCCGCAGGCCCTGGGCCTGGGGGTCTCCGGAGATCCCTATGTCGCCGTCGCAAAGGGGCTCCAGAAGCGCGTTGCGGAGCTCATCCCCGATAACGAGTGACGGCTTCGTTCCCTCACACCTAACCCTTTAAACTATATACACTTTTGCTCTTGACAAAATCGTAATCATATGTTATATTTTTGCACCTTACCTAAATATGGGGTCTCACTCTTTAATGGAGCACATGACGTCCCCCGAAGAGATCAAAGGAAAAAAGATCAGTGTCGTCGCGATTTGGAGAGCGGCGGTCAATCTCGTCGTCTCTGAGCCGCGCGTCCTCGTCCCCTTCGCCGTCCTGGCGGCGGTCGAGATCGTCCAGCTCTTCATCCTGGCCAACAGTCCTCACTTTCCCGTCAACAAGATCATGGCGCCGCTCATCCAGCGCATCTGGGGCGGCGTTTTTCTTCACTATCCCTATATCTACGAGTTGCTGCCGCGGCTCGTTTATTATGCCAAGATGGCCGCGGGGGTCTTCGTCGGCGGGGTGACGACCGCGATGGCGTGCCTCATCATCCTGCAGGTGGAAAGTGACAGGAGGGTCTCGCTCAGAAAGGCCTTTCGTCAATCCATGGGACGCTACGTGTCCCTCTTTTTATTGATGCTCCTCTTATACGTCGCGGTGCACTACGCGATGAAACAGCCGCAGCTGCTCCTGGCCGCGCTCTTCCACGGCAAGGCGAAGCTCCTGTTCCTGGGCCCGCGGCCGTGGTTCGAGGTGATCCTGCCCACGTTCCTGTTTTTGCTGGCCGTCATCCTCCAGGGCTTCTTCGTTTTCTCCATCCCGTTCATCGTTATTAAAGGCAAAAAGTTCCTCGCCGCCCTGTGGAGCGGCGTGGTCTTATTCGCGAAGAACGCCCTGCGGACGCTCGTCCTGGTGGGCGTGCCGATGCTCCTGTATATCCCCGTGACGATCGTGCGCAGCAACACCAACACCCTGGCCGACAAGTTCGGCCCCGAGTCCATCGTCTTCGTCCTCTTTGTCGGCGTTCTGATCGCGACCTTCATCGTGGACGCGCTGGTGACGGTGGCCACGACCCTCTTCTTTATCGAGGCGACGGATGCGTAAACTTTTACGGATGCCTAAACTCTTGACGGTCCTTTTGGCGCTGTCGGTGACGGGGCTCCTGGGCTGCGAGGGTCCGAGCTTCAGGGCCGAGCGCAAGATGTACAAGGCGCACAAGCTCGCCGAGAGGGTTTTCAAGAACCCCAGGTCCACGCCGCCGATGCAGTTCGAGGAGGCGGTCGGGGCCTACCGCAAGATCGCCTCCGAGTATCGGGGTTCGGTCCTCGAGGTGCAGGCGGAGTTCAGCATCGGCCACCTGTATCTCGTGCGCGGCAATTTTGAGGAGGCGCGGGCGCAGTACAAGAAGCTGACGCTCGATTGTGAGGAGAAGGGCAACCTCTGCGCCGAGGCGCACTTTGCCATCGGCAATACCTATGAGGTGGAACAGAGTTGGCCGCAGGCGGAGGCCGAGTACAAGTTCATCATGAACACGTTTCCGTTTTCGGCCAAGAGCCTTGACCTGCCGCTCTACGTCATCCGCCACTACCTCAAGGAGAAGGCGGCGCCGGACAAGGTCGGCGCGGCCGTCGACCAGGCCGTGGCGTACTACACGAACCTGAAGGCCGATACCGAACAAGAAAAGGGAGATTTTGTCTTGCAGGGGCTGGTGTCGCGTTCCTATATCGAGGGGCAGAGGTGGCTGGATGCCCTCGACAGCCTCGACAAGCTGACGCGTGATTATCCGGACTTCAATCCTGAAGAGGCGCTGTGGGTAAAGGCGCTCATCTACTCCAACAAGCTCAGGGACAAGGAGAAGGCGAAGGAGGAATTACAGAAGATCGTCTCCGACTATCCCGAATCCAAGCTCGCCCAGAAAGCCACCATCATTATCGACAGAATGTAACCGGGGGTACGAAAAATTGGGGGTTCGTATGACAAAGGTAAGCCTATCGGAACTTAATAAAAATCTTTTGAATGATACCCTGATGCGGCTCAAGACGCTCCTGCAGGCCGAGACCGCATCGCTCTTCGTCTTTGACGGCGAACGCCAGGAGTTGGTCCTGAACGCCGTCCTGAACGAGAAGAAGGTCCAGTTCACCGGCATGCGCCAGCGCCTGGGCGACGGCATCGCCGGGAGCGTCGCGAACCGGCGCGAGGCGGTCCTGGTCAAGGACATCCACAAAGACCCCCGTTTCTCCCCCCAGCCGTTCCACCGTTATCTGACGAATTCCTTTATCTGCGTGCCGCTGACGAGCCCCGAGGGCCTGCTCGGCGTCGTGAACATCTCGGACAAGAAGACGGGCGGGGCCTTTTGTGACGGAGACTTTGAGCTGGCGTGTCTGGTGAGCCGGCTGATGGCGCAGGTCATCGAGGTGGAGCTGCGTTGCGGCAAGCTCGCCGGGGAGATCAAGGCGCTCAAGGACGAGAAGGAGAAGAGTCGGCAGGAACGGCTCTTTTTGGAGAAGTTCGCGTCCCTGGGGCGTCTGGCCGGCGGCATCGTGCACGAGATCAACAACCCGCTGGACGCCGTGACGCGCTACACGAACCTCTTGATCGAGAAAGACCCCGAGAAGAATGTCGCCCGGGAGTATCTCGATGAGATCAAGGTCGGCTTGACGAGGATGAACAAGATCACCCGGTCGCTTTTGGAGTTCTCCCAGCAGCTCAAGGACAGCGAGCGGCGCGAGGTCGTCGACGTCAACGCGGCGGTCGAGGAGGCGTTGTCGCTCTTCCGCCACGGCCTCTTCGCGGGCAACGTCCGGATCCAGAAAGAATACGACGAGCTCTTGCCCCGCATCCAGGACAAGGGGCTGTGCCGCGTCTTTTCGAACATGATCAAGAACGCCTTCGACGCCATGCCCGAGGGCGGGACGCTGACGATCAGGACGGCCCGCGACAACGGGCATATCCTCATCGCGTTCCGCGACACCGGCACAGGCATGGACCAGGAGGCGCAGGAGAAGATCTTCACGCCGTTTTACACGACCAAGGCGATCGGCAAGGGCGTGGGCCTGGGGCTGCCGATCTGTTTCGAGGTCGTCCAGCGTTACGGCGGCAGGATCGACGTCGAGAGCGTGCCGGGCCTAGGCACGACCTTTTCGGTCCGCCTGCCCCTGGTGGTGGCGGCGGTGGCGGCGGCCTATTAATTTGAAACCCCGTTTGGAAACGGGGTTTGGAAACGGGGTTTGGAAACGGGGTTTCGGGGTCAAATGAGCCAAAACGGTATCCGCATATTGGTGGTTGACGACGACGCGCTCGTGCGCCGTTCGCTGTGCGAGGTCCTGTCTTTTGAGGGCTACGCGTGCAGCAGCGTCGAGGAGGGCACGGAGGCGCTCAGGCGCCTCAAGGAGATCCCTTACGACATCCTCATCTCGGACATGAAGATGCCGCGCATGAGCGGCCTGGACCTCCTGAGGGCGGTGAAGGCGCAGTTCCCGGGCGTCAACGTCATCATGGTGACGGGTTTCGGCAGCATCGACACGGCGGTGGCAGCGATGCGGCTGGGCGCGGTCGATTACATCACCAAGCCCATCATCGATGACGAGATCAAGATGGTCATCAGCCGGATCGCCGAGAAGAAGAAGCTCCTCGATGAGAACGTGTATCTGCGCATGAAGGTGGAGAGCGTCCAGCGTCAGAAGTGCTGCGATATCATCGGAAAGAGCCTGAAGATGCAGAAGATCTACGACCTGATCGGGGTCGTCGCCGCCACGAAGACCACGGTCCTGATCAGCGGTGAGAGCGGCACCGGCAAGCGGCTGGTCGCCCACGCCATCCACCTCAGCGCGCCGGGCGCCGAACAGCGGCCGTTCGTCGAGGTGAGCTGCGGGGCCCTGCCCGAGACGCTGCTTGAGGGCGAGCTCTTCGGCCACGTGAAGGGTGCTTTTACCGGCGCCATCAGGGACCGCGTGGGCCGTTTCGAGTCTGCGGAGGGCGGGACGATCTTTTTGGACGAGATCGACGCCTTCACGCCTGCGTTGCAGGTCAAGCTCCTGCGCGTCCTGCAGGAAGGGGAGTTCGAGCGCGTCGGCGAGACCAGGACGCGCAAGGCCGACGTGCGCATCGTCGCGGCGACCAACCAGAACCTGGAAGAGTTGATCCGTGACGGCAAGTTCCGCAACGACCTTTATTACCGTCTCAACATCATCTCCATCGAGATCCCGCCCCTGCGCGACCGCAAGGAAGACATCTCGCTTTTGGTCGAGCACTTCATCGAGAAGCATGCCAGGGATCTGAAGAAGACCATCAACGGCATCAGCGATGAGGCCCTGCAGAAGTTGCTCGGTTACTCCTGGCCGGGGAATATCCGGGAACTGGAGAACGCCATCGAGCGGGCGTGCGTCTTGACGCGCGGGGTCATGATCCAGACCGGCGACCTGCCCGAGAATATTTTGAACTCGGCAGAAAAGCTGGCGCCGGCCGTGGGGACGGCCGGCACCAACGGCGGCTCGCTCAAGGACGCGCTGCGGGACCCGGAGAGAAAGCTCATCGTTGACGCGCTCGACCGGGCCGGGTGGAACAAGAAAGAGGCGGCCAGGGCCCTGGGCATCAACCGCACGACCCTGTATAAGAAGATGAGCCAGTTCGGCATCGATGTGAGCAGGAAGAGGACGTCGTGACGACCCGACGGGACCTGCCCAACGGCAAGCCGGTCTTGACGGACCTGATCGGCCCGCGCGAACTGCAGGAGATGCAGGACAGCTTTGGCGAGGTGGCGAACGTCTCGATCCGCACCGTGGACCCGCAGGGGAGCTTCCTGACGCAGATGAGCCACGCGCCGAGCCTGTGCGCCGAGACCGGCAGGAACGCTTCCGGACGCGCCGCCCTGTGTTTGTCGTGCCTGCCGATGTTCCTAGGCGGTGAGGGGATCGTCGATGAGGAGCTGAGCTTCGATTGTCTGCCCGGCCTGCGGCATTACCTCGTCCCCCTGAAGGTGAGCCGTTCCCGCAGCGAGGCGCTCATCCTGGGCTACATGATCATCGGCCCCATCATCTTCATGAAGCGCCGGGAGAAGGTGGCCTATGCCGAGGCGGCCGAGCGTCTCGACATGAGCCTTGACCAGCTGTGGAGTCTCTTGCTTGAGCTGCGCGTCTTTTCCTATAAAGGCATCCGTTCTTTCATCGACATGGTCGAGCACCTGACCGGTCGCCTCCTGAACCTTTCCTTCGGCAAGTGGACGATCCAGGATAAGCTGCGTAGCGGTGTGAGCGATCGCGTCTTTCGCGGCGAGGCCGGCGAGGGACGCGACGGCGTGGACGAATTCTTGAGGCTTTTTTTGGATTTGGTGATGAATGTCACCAACGGCAATCGCGGCTCCCTGATGCTGTGGGACCAGGATAACGAGGTCCTGAGCATCCGCGCGGCGCAGGGGATACCGGAGGAGGTCGTCGCCCGGACCAGGGTGCGGCCGGGCGCCGGCG
>Ga0315545_1004501_pt1 | contig 11502 bp, 11 predicted proteins | sample SalMarSW160210MG_FD_203096 | JGI IMG/M metagenome (GOLD analysis project Ga0315545, IMG submission 203096) | Salt marsh sediment microbial communities from the Plum Island Ecosystem LTER, Massachusetts, United States - Salt Marsh Sediment SW1602-10 ...
CAAACGACGATTGAAATTTACGGCCAGTGTGAAGAGGTCTCATTTCTATGCCTGGATCTGATTTGGAAGCCGATTAAAGAAAAGATCCGCTTTGTTCTTGTTCGCGACGGCTCAGAGTGCTTCATTTTAATGTGTTCTGATTTGACCCTGTCAGCTCAAGATATCATACGGGCTTACAGTTACCGGTTTAAGATCGAGGTCAGCTTCAAGGTGCTAAAACACCTGATGGGAGTGTTTTTCTATCGCTTTTGGACCAGCGCCTGGCCGCGCATTGGTAAGCGAAATGCGAGTGATTTGTCTGCAGCCGGTGATCCGCGTTCTCGCAGATTAATCAGGCAGACAACAAACGCCATTGAAGCTTTTGTAAATTTTGGCTGTATTGCCACCGGCATTCTTCAAATTGTTTCTCTGAATTTCCATGAAACGATTTGGAAGAAGTACCTTGGATGGCTCCGAACAGTGACCTCAACGATTCCCTCAGAGGAAGTTGTCAAGTCAGTCATCCAGGAGGAGTACTACCATAATTTTCGCTTTTTCAGCAATAGCGCGATTTATCGAATAATTATGTCAAAGAGCAGAAAGCGCACGGTTGATGCAATGCTCTTAGCCGCATGACGGCACAAAACTTTGGACTGTTGAGATCGTAAATAAAATGGCAAAACATTATATGTGATTAATTTATCAACTATTTTGTAAATTCAACTGTATTTTTATAACTCTTCTATAAATGAGATATATAATTTTAAAAAAATACCATTTTATTTACCTTTCAGGAAAGCCGATGACACCCCATCTCCTGCGTTATCAACGCCTTGCGGTAGACGACTACAGCTGCGGCCTTAATGCCTTGGACCTGGGGTATCCTCGACTTTCGATCATTTAGGGTATCATTATCCGTTTGTCTAATTCATCGTTGAACTTTTTGCAAGTTTGCGTTAAGGGTTTTCGAAAAAATAAGAAAAAGCCGGCTTGTTCAGGTTAGGAGGTATGAGATGCATGGAAAACTGTCCGATGAGTTTTACAATTGGCTTGTGGAGTTGCGTCGCTGGTTTCACCGGTTCCCGGAACCGGCTTACAAGGAAAAGAAAACCTCCGCCAAAATTTGCGAAGTGCTCGAAGGGTTCAACGTTCCTTTCCAAGCAGGTGTGGGGGGGACCGGTGTTGTAGCAAAGGTCAGCGCAAGTCAACCCGGACCGATGGTGGCCTTTCGAGCGGATATGGATGCCCTTCCTCTGGAGGAAAAAAATGATATCCCTTACAAATCGCAAAATAAGGGATTCATGCATGCCTGCGGTCATGACGGGCATACGACCATTGCCCTCGGTGTAATACGATGGCTCATGGAAAACCGATGGCGTCAGAACGGTTCCGGTGAAATTCTCTTTATTTTCCAACCAGCTGAAGAAGGAGGAGCCGGCGCCAGGACCATGCTGGCCACCGGCGTTTTCGACTCGGAACCGGTGGAGGCAGCTTTTGCCGGGCATATGTATCCCGAATTTGCTGTGGGACATATCGGAATAGCTCCTGAAATCAGTAATGCAGCTGCGGATGCACTTTTTATTCGATTAAGAGGCAAAGGCGGCCACGGTGCTCATCCTCATCATTGCAAAGACCCCATTGTTGCAGGAGCCCATCTTGTTACACAACTACAGTTTCTTATCAGCCGGGAGGTTCCGCCCCTTGAAAGCGCAGTGCTGACCATCGGCCGTTTTCATGCCGGAACGGCTTCAAATATCATACCGGAAGAAGCCGTACTTGAGGGAACCCTCAGAACCCTGCAGCCGGACATTCGCAAACAGATCATAAGACGCCTTGAAGAACTGGTCAAAGGGGTGGCCCGGTCTTGCGGCATCCGGGCAACGCTTGAAGTTAAAAGGGGATATCCGGTTCTGATCAATGATTCTGAACTGGTCAAGCACACCGTAGCCTGCGCCGGAGAAGTTCTGGGGGCTGACAAAGTCCACAGCGGAGTTCCCAGAATGGGGGCCGAGGATTTTGCTTACTTTTGCCAAAAGTGGGGCGGGGTAATGGTAGGATTGGGATGCCACGATCCCCGCAAAGGCTTTCAACACGGTCTCCATTCTCCATATTTCAACATTGACGAAAGGGCTCTGGAAGTAGGAACCCGGCTTTTCACACATGTTCTTACTCAATATACAGAAAGAAAAAAAAGAAGGTTATGATTTTTACCGCTCATTTCTATACCCAGTCCCGGACCATTCAAAGGATCGGCTTCACCCCCCCCCATAAGCGCTAAGTTATTTTTTGCGCCGGAAGGACTGTGGAAGGTTTACTGAAAAAGATGAACATCGAACATCGAACGTCCAACATCGAACATTGAATTGAAAAGATGAAGAAACAGAAGAACAAGTTAGTTCACTTCGCTCACAATTGGAATGTTGGAATATTGGAACACTGGAATATTGGGTTCTGGGAAAATGGAAAGTTGGGTTATTGTAAAATTCCTCTTGACGGGAATTAAATAGAGTAATGTCATCTTTTTTAAATCATCATTCCAATATTCCATCATTCCATTTTTCCATGTCCGAGTTAAAAATATAAGTCTAAAAAATACCTTTATTTTCAATAAATTGTAGAATTACCGAGACGTTTAATTAAGATTTTTGTTACGAGTATCAAAATGGCTGAAAAGAAAAAGAAATAGCTGTTGAATGTTTGTTTTTCATTCGATTTTAGAATAATTTGAGGAGCGGAGCGACATCATTATTCGACGTTCGACGTTCAATGTTCGATGTTGGACGTTCATCTTTTAATATGCTCGACGTTTATCTTTCAAAACAACCCTGTACGGCATAAATGTAACCTGTGAATGTTTACAAAACAACTTAGCGCTTATGCCCCCCCCCCGGACCCATTGACACATCTTCGACGGTAACGTTTTTTTCCAGCAAGAATTCATCATATGAACCGTCACAGTATTCGGCATTACCGCAAACAAGGCATAAAATCCTGCCGGCGGCCCAAAGAATGCCGGACTCACCCAACCAATCGCACTCCTTTATTATTTCAAATCGGAACGATCCGGTATTTGATCCCATGGCAGGCGGTGGATTTTGGAAACTTTAAATAATTGACAACATATTAATAATATGCGAAATTATTTTATATTTATTTGTGAAACGTTAAAGATTGTATCTGGAATTCCGCTACGAAAAACTCCAGATATAATCTTTAACGTTCGCTGGCGGAATAATATGAACGATATACCAATTGCAAATACTGTTAGCATCCGAGATGCTGGATTCGACGAATACTGGTTACAAGAACAAATATATGAGGGAACTTAGGGACGTCCGAAGCCGTCCGCCATATGCTGGCACGGCCAGGCTGATGTGACCATGGCCCCAGCAGCAGCGCCTTCTTCAACCAGTGGGTTAAAGGCTCATTCCTCCAACCATCTGAAAACCGTAATACGGTTACCGTTGCCATGAACCTTCGTTATAGTGATGCTGTGTTAATCCGAGTCAATGGTTGAAGCATCAAGGGGCTGTATTGCCCGCCGACATGGGTAATTTTTCTCCCATGCCCCTTGAAAAGATACGGGAGTTACTGGAACATTGATAGCCGGCTGCGCTGCTGTATCCTCGACTGCCCAGAAAACTGTGCACGCTGCCCTGTTTTCTGTGCATCGAAGACTTCGCTCCCTGCCCCTCTTCTGCTGCAAACCCTCTTGAGACACGCCGTTTCCTGAGAATTGGCATATCATTACCTATTGATTTCATTTTAAATATTTTATCGACGCTTGTCGATGGCCGCCTTTTTATCGAATCATAATGCGATCCTTATGAAATGGCACGGAACTTGATAGTAGATGATTGATTTTACACTAAATCATCAACAATGACATTTAATTGGGTAAGTATTCGTTATGGAGGGTTTCAAATCCTATCTCTTATCCAGGCACCTTTCCAATGAGAAGCAAGCGGGTTTCTACCTGTATTGGGTGAGCCAGTTTTACAGCCATTGCAACAAGTCGCCCGGCGACAGGGTCGTATCAGAAGACATCGACCGGTATCTTAAGTCCCTGTCAAGACGCCGTGAAGACTGGCAGATCAAGCAGGCCTCAGAAGCCATAGAACTGTATCTGTTTTTCAGAAGAAAAAAACAAGCCACCCGGAATAGTAAGCGCCCGGATTTAAACGAACAGTGGAAGAGCGTCGTCGTCGATATGAAGAAAATGTTAAGGCTCAAGCACCTTTCGTTTCGAACCGAGCAGACTTACCTGGGTTGGGTGCGGAGATTCTATCATTTCTTGAATGGTCAACCTCCTAATAAATTGGACAGTACACACGTTAAGGACTTCATGACCCATCTGGCGGTGGATAGAAGTGTCGCTGCCTCCACCCAGAATCAGGCGTTTAACGCAATTCTTTTCCTGTTCCGACACGTGCTTGACAAACCGATCGATGACATCAGCGAAGCGATCCGGGCAAAAAGGAAACGGCGGTTGCCGGTTGTCTTGACAAAACCGGAAATAACTCGTTTGTTCGAGCAAATGTCGGGCACGAAACTTCTTATGGCAAAAACCATCTACGGATGCGGCTTACGGCTCCGAGAATGTACGAATCTGAGAATCAAGGATATCGACTTTTCAAGAATGGCTGTAACTGTGCGTGGCAAGGGAGACAAGGATCGCGAAACGGTTCTTCCGGGAAGCATCAAAGGCACCTTGAGAAACCACATCGAGTCCGTGCGCAAAATATACCTTAAAGATAGGGAAAACGGTCTCGCGGGCGTCCAACTTTCAGGTGCTCTGGAACGAAAGTTGCCGAATGCTGGAAAAGAATGGGCATGGTTTTGGGTGTTCCCTTCACACAAAATTTCGGTTGACCCAACAACCAATATCATTCGACGACACCACATTTATGCTGGAAATTTACAGAGACAGATTAAACAGGCAGCAATAAGGGCGGGAATACCAAAGCGAATAACGGTACATGCTCTACGGCACAGCTTTGCCACCCACTTATTAGAAAAAGGTCATGATATCAGGATAATACAGGAACTTTTAGGCCATGCAGACCTTAGAACGACGATGATATATACACATGTTGTTAGCAAAAACAAGCTTGGGATAATTAGTCCGCTAGATTAATATGTCTCAGGTTATTTTAGATTTGGAAATATGATGCAGCATCATAATTCCCATAACTAGAGCAAAATAATGCATTTATTACAGTTTTGTATTAGTTTGCCGCCGTCAAAAATAAGCATAGAAAATTAATATCATTATATATATTGACTTTTCTTTCGTTTTTCCACTATTTTTGTATAATTGTCTCATATTATTAAATCCTGTAAAAAAGATGCAGCCGTATAATATATAATGTTATGTGCAAAGGATTAGAGTGGAACAACTCGAGATTGTAGGAAGATATTTAGAACGAATAAGGCGAATGTATAGTGGCAACAATTCGCTGGAATGGGATGACAGACATTTTCATAAAGATGATGTCTATTCATTTTTTGTTCACTGCAATCATTTAAGAGATTGGGTTCTTCAACTAAATAAAATAGGTATCAAAAAAACAGATATAAAAAGTTTCATTTCGGAGAATAAACCAATACAGATTTGTGCTGATTTGGCAAACTATTCGAAACACTGTCGTTTAGAGCATAAAACTTGGTCCGGTGATACCCCACACATTTCAGGTTCTATTCATAAATCGGCGAATATGCATGATGATCTTGGGGTGAAGTCAGAATTTTTTATTGTTGCAGGCAGCGAAATTTTTGATGCATTAGAGTTGGCTGAGCAATGCTGGGACCTTTGGGGATTATTTATAAACAAGTATAAGGAAAATCGCACATAACCTGGCACTTCACCAGAAAGCCAGGGCGGGGCGGCCGTACAAAAGTGAAAGTCTGTATTGCCCTGTCTTCTGGTGAGTTCACCGTTATGAGGCAGTTAATTCAAATATTCAGTGAGGTGGACGGAAGGAAATTAGAATTTGCGAGATAGGCCAGCCTGTTTGCAAATCTCGTTTGCAGTGATTCGATCAAATTGTTTGTGGCGTTTGACAGGGATCACTTTTTTATCGTTGGTGTATATTGAATGATTCGCTCCTTCGCGAAGCAGATAAAAGCCGTTCTTTTCCAGATATCGAACCAAGTCACGACGCTTGACTGACACTTTCAACCTCTATTGGCAATTGTTCAATTAGTGCATTTCCGAGAGGGATTTCGTTTCCGAGCTGCTTGTATGCAGCAACCATTTCATAGAGTGCATCTCGGAGCATGGCACGGCATTCTTCGAGGTCTTTGCCTTCAGTAATGACCTCCGGCCATTCGATCAATTGCCCCATGTAACCGGAACTGATTTTTGTATATTTTGCAGTATAGTTGACCATAAGTACCATTATCTCCTAAAAATTTGAAAGTTACAATAAATTTTAACGCTTTTAAGTCTCAATGTCAAACTTTAAGCCAATAGTTTTAAAACTATTTGTATTTTATTGCTTTTTAGGCGTTGACAACATGCTTCAACCTCATAACATCACGCTTGAGCAGACGGGGAGAAACTTGCGGTTTATCGTTTAAGGCCTGTATTATTTCGAAGATATACAGCCCGCTGCTCAGCTTTTCGTTATAAATTAATAGGAGATCCATCAATGATATTTAAACTAAATCAGTTTGACATTCAGAACAATAAGAATGGCATAACCTTACGCTGTCCAGAATGTCGGCAATTGGGCACATTTGATGCTATAAATGACCAAGTCATCCGGATTACAACGACCCCAGATCTTATTTATCTTGGTCATCGTCGTTGCCCTAATCACACATGCCACGCACATGTTTTTGTAGCATGGGGCAAAGATAACAAGGCATTATTATCTTATCCGCCGGAGAGAATCGACTTTGATTCGTCGTCTATTCCTACAGCTGTTGTACGTTCATTCGAAGAGGCTATAACCTGTCATTCTAATAACGCGTTTACAGCAGCAGCGATTATGGTGCGCCGAACCCTTGAAGACTTGTGTGCCGACCAAAAGGCAGAGGGCAAGGATTTAAAAAAAAGGATTGCTGCTCTGGCTACAAAGGTTATTCTTCCTCCGGGACTCTTGGCTGGTTTGGACAATCTTCGTCTACTTGGGAACGATGCGGCCCATATAGAAGCAAAAGAATATGCTCAGGTTGGCAAAGAGGAAGTTGAGTTGGCAGTAGATGTTACAAAAGAAGTTTTAAAATCTGTTTACCAATTAGGTGATTTGGTTGCTAGGTTAGAGAACTTGAAAAAACCCAAAACCTAATGAAGCCCGCTTATAACATTTTTCTGCACCTGATCGGTGTTCCGCTGGTCGCTCCACACCGTCAGGTGAGAAATTCGTTATGTGTATGGACAAGAAGGATCAATATAATGCCCAAACTAGTTTTTGATAATATTTTCAAAAAAATAAAAGAACTTGGAGAGGGGGCGTCAGGCCTTGTCTGGTTAGTTGAAATTAAAGAAAGATGGAACGAACTGGAAGTAGGAACGAAATTAGCGATAAAGGAATACAAAGCTGAAGTATTTTCAAAAGAGGAAAAAAGCGCTGTTATAAGAAGACGTATCCGAGAGGCCACTTCGCAAAGCAAGATAAACCATCCCAATGTTATCCAAATTTATGACACTAAAGATTTTTGGATCGATGACCAACCAACATTTATTGTAATGGAATATTTAGGCGGTCATAGTCTCGAAGAATATATCAAAGATAATCCCCTATCTCCAACTGAAATATTCGATATTGCAACTCAGTTAACTGCTGGCTTAGCATGTTTGCACGAGAATGGAATAATTCACCGAGATTTGAAGCCTGCCAATATCCAAATATGTCCAGACAATAGGGTAGTTATTCTTGATTTAGGTGTATTTAAACCTGAAGATGAAAAAACATTTACATCTTCACAAGCATTTCTAGGAACTCTAAGATTCTCTTCACCCGAATGGCTTTTTAGAGAAGAATGCACTATGGAATCAGATATATATTCTTTAGGCTCAATTTTATATTACATGTTGTTTCGAAAACATATTTTTTCAGAGATAAATCTATATTCAAGACTAGTGATTGCCATAAAGGACGAAGATTTAAAAATTGATTTTCAAAATGAAAATGTTGCCCTTGCCTTTTTAACTCATGTTGTTAGCACTATGCTTGACAAATCCCCCTCCAAAAGACCAACACTCCACGATATTTCAATTTTTCTTCAGCAAAGAAAAGAAAGTCAATTTTGGAAAAACATAAGGGAAAAAGTAGTAAAAACATCTTTGGGTATTGATTTAGAGAAAGAGGACATAAAAGCGTCCGTTGCTGAACTATACGACCTTGATTTTATAGACAAGGCAATTTCATCAAATAATTTAGGCATGTTATGCAATAGGCCCCCATTCGTTAAAATATTATTCCCAAAGTTTAGCAATGAAATAATTCGTGGGTATTTATCCCTTTCAAACGATGAAAAAAACAGATGGATAGTTGACGTATTTTCATTGATTCATGAAGAACCTTATAGTTGGACTGGTGACTATATAGAGTTTGGCTGGTTACTTTCTGAGGGAATAAAAAAGAATGAAAAAAATAAAGACATACTTACAAACAACAATGAAATATTAGATGATGCAGAAAAACAATTCAACAATATGTTGGCTGACATAGCACTGGAAAACCCTTGAAATCACATAACAAATGCATTCACCAGACGGCAAGAAGCGCGGCGGCGCTGACGCGGCAAGCCTGGGTGGGCCGCTGGTGATGCACGGCGTTCGGTGTATGAAATGTATGCGGTAACCTTTTTTGTTTTTAAACTTCAATTGTGTTATAATTTGTTGGCTTGGCAAAAACCAATTTGAATGAGGTTAATATTATGAAACAATTTAAAATAGTTGTTGAGAAACATCCTGACACCTATGTTGCTTATCCACTCGGCTTAAAGGGCGTTGTGGTCGGTCAGGGTGATACATATGAAGCGGCTTTGGCTGATGTTAAATCGGCAATTAAATTTCATATCGAGACATTCGGGCCGGAACAAATTGATGTTGACCCGCCAATTCTGGAAGCTTTTATTGCAGAAGCAGGAGTATCAGTCTGATGTCGAAGTTTCCTGTTGATGCTCCCATTCGAAAAGTTGTTAAGTCCTTTGAGCTTCTTGGATTCAATGTTGTTCGTGAGGGCAATCACATTGCGATGTTAAGAGAAAATCCGGACGGAACCCGAACTCCCCTAACGATGCCAAACCATCCAACAATCAAGAAATCAACGCTGAGAACCATCCTTACACAAGCAAGGATATCAAGGGATGAATTCTTGGATGCGTATTATAAATAATTTGTTGTAATTTTATTTCACTTTCACCGAACATGGCGCTGCGCCAGAACTGCATTCCACTGCGCTCCATGCAGTCTGGTGAGCTTTCCGTTGGGCTGTGAGAGAAATTCTATGAACTTATTTATTATTGGTTCTGGTTTTACAAAATCTATTTTCCCAGAGGCTCCATTAAATAATGAATTACTGGCCACATTAGCAGCTGGTAAATCAGACTGTGCTTCTCAAGCACTTACGAAAAGATATCAAACAAATGATATTGAGATTGCCCTTACAAAACTTGATGCAGATATAGCTACAAGCTATTATGACAATAGGCAATTATACAATGAACTCAAAGAAATTCGTTCTAAAATTGAAATAGATTTAGGGAATTACTTTACGTCATATAGGGCCACTCATGAACTAATGGAGCAATCACCGTGGCTGAAAAATTTCATTCAATCTGCAATAGCTGACGGTGATGTGGCTATTAGCTTAAATTACGATTGCGTATTTGAAGGTGCTCTGGATTGCATTGGAAGATGGTCTCCAAAGGGCGGATATGGTTTTTTACTAAATCACCTAATCGATGAATCGGCATTTGACAAAAGCCCTATTACAGTTCTGAAAATACACGGATCAACCACATTTAAAATTGCCCCATATGCAAATAAAACACATTGCCGAGCAGTAAATTTCGTTTTCAATGAATGGTTTTTCCCAGTATCTGCAAAGAATACACATTTTGATTATGGCTTAGGGCAGGGTGAAAAATACCTGATTGCGCCAAGTTACGTGAAGGTACCTACAGTTGAAATAACATACTTCATGATCGATGCATTAAAAGCCGCATCTGAATCTCAAAATTTAATAGTTGTTGGGTGTGGTCTGCGCCCTGAAGATGCTTTTTTAACGTTGATACTAACCCATTTCTTGCGACAACCACAATGGCAAGATAGAAGAATCATAATCATAGATATTAATGAAAATGACATCGCTACTAAAGTAAAAAATTATTGGGGTGTTGATATTGAAAAATGCGTTGTTCCGATTGAAGGGCGCATAGAAAATTCACTTGAAGAATTGATAAAGGCAATAAATAACTAAAGAATGCCAGCCGTTAGGCACAAATTTAAACCGTGTTAATGTAAATGGGACATCATTACCTACCTCAATATTACCTGAAAGGATTTACGGAAACCGTTGATAATATGTTATGGGCGTATGAAAAAGGTACTGGAAAAAAATTCAACACGCAAATCAAAAGCTTAGCCAACATTACAGATTTTTATTCGCAAGAAACCGAACAATATTTGGCAAATGACATTGAAGGCCCCGCAAATGCGGTCCTTGATAAAATTCGCAGCCGGGATTTAATCAATGCTGATGATAAAAATACTTTTGCGGAATATATGGCAGTAATGTGGAAGCGAGTTCCGCGTGCTAAAGAAGACCTGAAAAAAATGGCACCACGCATAGCGAATGGGATAGCTGAAAAATTGAGTAGTGATTTAGACCACATTATCGCTAAAGAGCCTCAAAAGGCCAAGTTCATAGAAAAACGAAGAAGAGAGATAGATGATATTTTATCTATCTTTGCTGTAAATCCACCGAAAGACATTTGGTTAGAAAATATGCCTCCTGAACGAACACCCCGAATAGTCGAAGCAATCAAAGCAATGACTTGGTCATTTTGGGAATTCAACCAAAGACCTGTTTTTCTTACATGTGACAATCCGCTGTTCTATTTTACGGGTATGGGGGTTGGAAAACCGGATTCAGAGATCTCCTTCCCAATTTCAAGCCACATTGTTTTATGGGCAACATGGCGAGTAGATTTACCGAGAAAGTTCATTAAAGCATCCACACAGATAGTGAAGGAATTTAATCGTAGAACGGTCGATAATGCGAGTAGGTATATTTTTCACAGCAGAGATGAGAAATGGATAGTACCTTTTATAAAAAAGAAGCGGTGGAAACTTAATAGGATTGTGTAATTGATAATAATGTAAATTGCCCAACATGCTCTTTCAGCGGAGCGCAAAAACATGCGCCCACTGAAGAGCGGCGAACCCCGCAGTAAGATGCAAAGTTAGGCGCAATTAGATTGGCGTTTTCTGATAAAACATGATGATAAGAAATTATTTTTAAACAGTCTGCATTAATACTTCGGGCATTTCAAGAAAAAATTATT
>Ga0315545_1004505_pt1 | contig 11493 bp, 10 predicted proteins | sample SalMarSW160210MG_FD_203096 | JGI IMG/M metagenome (GOLD analysis project Ga0315545, IMG submission 203096) | Salt marsh sediment microbial communities from the Plum Island Ecosystem LTER, Massachusetts, United States - Salt Marsh Sediment SW1602-10 ...
GGCGAGCAGGAGAAAGACACCATAGATTAGGCTGCTCCTTCGCAGACCGAGAGTAATAGGGAGATGTCTTCTCCCGACAGATCTATCCGGCCCTACATCTGGAAACTGGTTTAGTAGCAGGAGGTTAGAGACCAAGAAGAAGGGCACAAGCGAGGCAACAAAGGCGGTGCATGAATAGGAGCCGGTGAGAACGAAATCAGTACCCATCACCATGAGGGTTCCAAAGCCCAGGCCGGGTGCAACCAGGCATAACAGCGGGTTGGACGTAAACCAGATCGTGTAGAAAAATATCACGAATAGGCCGATAAGGCCAAGGGGCAGGAGACGCCAGCCCCACACGTGAACGAAATAGATACCCACGATACCCGTAAGCACAAAGGTGACCAGTCCTATGATCAGGGCATGGCCTGCCATGTTTGGATTTCCGGGTAGGACCCCACTCCCGCCGCTAAAGGGGGTGCGTTTCGTCCTGAAATCAAGGCCGCTCTTGTAATCGAAATACTCGTTCAGGGAATTCACACTGATATGGGCGGATAGAGCGCCTATGAGCGCTAATACTACAAAAAGGAATCGTACCTCACCCGCTGTCCAGATGGCGCTTCCCACTCCCAGCGAGACACACGCCGGTGTCAGGCTCAAAAAGGGTATGCGCATCGGCCCTGATAGGATTTTTAGCGTGCTCATTATTCAGTGTCTATTCTCCTGAGAAACTCAATTCAATCGAGCATGTCGAAGCATGATAGGGCATGGCAAAAAAAGACATCTCCATGCTCAGCGAATAGTTTTTTTCACCTAAAATAAGCGCTTCCAGGTTCAGCGCTCCGGGTTCAAAATTCGAGTGCATTTCAACAGGGAACCGTGAACGGTGAACCGATCAACCCAGGTTTCACCGATAGCCCTGAAGCGTATCGCCGCGGTCATTTGCTAGCTGAATAGGTCCGCTTCCCTTGTGCCGGCATCTACATAGGTGGTTTCGAGCTCAGCGCTACAGTGCAGCTTGAGGAGCTCAGCCAGCTCATCCCTTGCCTCATTTCCTATACCAGGAGACACAGGGGGCAGGCAGTCGATGTTGATCACGATCCTCTTCGATTCAGGTGTGATTTTCGTCACCTCCCCGTTTCTCCAGTTCCATCTCCTGCACATCACGTTTTTGCTGTGATTATCGTAGTAGATGACCTCGCCGGGAAGGGGATGTTCTTCGGTTGCCTCACCGAGGGGGATAAACCGCTCCGTTCCGTCCGAAATACCCAATACCAGGTTCCCCTCAACCCTTTCCAGGTCGTCTCCACCGCACGGCGTAACGTACTTGAGCGAGATGTAATTGAACAGGGCAACCACTGAGTTGATAAACGGCAGGGCGCGGTTTGGCCTCATACTTTTCAGCAGGTAGGTGATGGAGGGCAAATAGGTGTCCGGATCCGATCCGAATTTCCGGTGGGCTTCATTCCAGGCCAGGATTCTCGGATCCTTCATCTCATCGATGGCGACTTGCCTGTCGATCTCCGTTTTTACCATCCTCCTGATCCTCTTATCCGATTTTTGGTTGGAGATGTCCTTTACCACGACAATGCCTCGATAGAAATCGGGGAACAGGTCGAATAGTTCGTCCTTTATGATGATCTTTTTCATCACACCCTACTGTTCTGCGTGGTAGATCTTTGATTCTGTCCTTTCTCTATGTCGGGCCAGCGATCGTTCCACGGTCTTTCTTGTTCATAGGCATACGAGACCTGGAGCACGAGGTCATCCCGGTGCCGGGGCCCGATGATCTGCAAGCCTGCGGGAAGGCCGTTCACCGTGAGACCTGCCGGTACTGAGGCTGCGGGATGTCCGGAAAGGTTAAAGGGGTAGGTGAAGGCCACTGCCCCGAGCAGGGGAATAGGATGCCCGTCGATTTCCCCAGGCGGGGGTCCCTTGGCGGCAAAGGCCTCGGTGGGCATGGTGGGGGTGAGGAGCAGGTCAAACTGCTCAAAGAGCTCCCCCATGATCCGGTTCAGCTCGGTCCTCGCCTCCTGGGCCTTTCTATGATCATCCACCGAAAATGACTTGGCCTGATACAGGGACTTCACCAGGGTTTTTCCCATTTTTTCCCGATTGTCCTCAAGGCTCTGGTGCAGCCTGCAATAGAGATCGAGATTCATGAGATCCGACCAGGTATCGCCCACATCAGGTATCGCCCCATCCCATATCTCTACCCTATGGCCCATGCCCTCAAAGCAGTTCACGGCGTCCTCAACCAGGGCCATCACCTCCTTTTGCACCCTGGCGTAGCCCAGGGTAGGGCTAAAGGCGATCCTGAGGTTGGCGGGCATGTTCTTCAGTTGCCCCAGAAACGAGGTTTCAGGAGAGGGAAGGGATTCGGGGTCTGATGGGTGGTATCCGGCAACGCAATCCAGATACTGGGTGGCATCCTCCACGGTCCTGGCCAGGGGGCCCATGCACCAGAGCGGATGAGCGTGAAGGAGAGGCAGGGGGCCCCTGGGTATCCTGCCGAAGGATGTCTTTAATCCGAAACAGCCGGAGTACGATGCCGGGATCCTGATGGAGCCGCCCGCATCCGAGCCTGTGGCCAGGGGAACCATGCCTCCTGCGACCGCTGCTGCTGAACCGCCGCTTGATCCCCCGGGGGTTCGCTCCGTATTCCACGGGTTCCTGGTCACCCCGAAGAGCAGGTTTTTCGTAAAGCCGGTGAAACCGAACTCAGGCGTGTTGGTTTTTCCCACCACGATGGCACCGGCAGCCTTGAGCCTTTCGACCTGGGTGGAATCGAATGTCGCAACATGGTCCTTAAAGGGAACCGACCCATAGCTTGTCACCATACCCTTTACATCCTCCAGGTCTTTCACCCCGATCGGTATTGCGGCGAGGGCCCCGGTCTTTTTGCCTGATGCCAGATCCTGGGCCATAGCCCTCGCCTCATCCATGGCCTCATCGGCCCGGAGGGAGACAAAGGCATTGAGGACGGGGTTCACCGCCTCGATTCTCCGTAGCGTCTCCTCCATCAATTCAATGGGAGATAGCTCCTTTTTGCGCATCAGGCGTACGAGTTCGACTGCGGATTGGTAGTGAAGGGATGACATACGCGCTCCTTATCAACTGTTCAGACTTTTATGAGAGCAGTTCCCTTACATCACTGATATTGAGCTCCAGCATCGTTACGTTTGACAGGATGCGGTCCAGGTTTCTATCTACCGCCTGGATCCCCCCTGATTTTTCCTTCAACTCCTCAGCAATGAGGCGCAGCCTTTTGATGAGCTCGTCCATCTCCTCTATGTTCCAATCAGCCATATCAATCCCCCTTCTTTCTCATGTCCTTGAACCGCTTGGCCTTCACCTCATAGCGTAGCAGGGAGCCGTAAGGATGAACCTCGATCTGGTAGCCCAGGTTGGTCTTTACCCGCAGCTGATCCTTCAGGCGGAAGAGGATAGCGTCTTGCTCCCGTTCCTTGCCGGGGATGATCTCTATTTTGAGGAGGATCGTGTCTATGTCACCCTTTTTGCTCACGACCACCTCGTACTCATCGGCAAGCTCAGGTAAACTCCTGACGACCTCCTCTATAGCAGTGGGGGCCAGGAGCACCCCCTTTACCTTGGTAATGTCATCGGCTCGGCCAACCACACCTCCTTCTATAAGGCGGAAGGTCCTGCCGCAATCACACTGGTGATCGGCCCATATGATTACGTCCTTCGAGTCAAAGCGTATGCAGGGCTTGGCAATTCTATCCAGGGCGGTGATGACCATCTTGCCCTGTCTGCCGGGCTCGGTGATTATCTCGCCTGTCTCAATGTCCTCGATCTCTACCAGATAGAGGCCTTCATTTACATGCAGTCCCCCGGGCTGCTCGGTGCACTCATAGCTCCAGGCACCTATTTCCGTAGCTCCGATATGATCATACACCTTGGCTCCCCATGCTTCCTCCATTCTTTTTTTGGTGGTGGGGATGCTTGCTCCCGGTTCCCCGGCACAGGTGATCTTCTCGATAAAGAGGTCTCGGGCTGGATCGATACCCAGCTTGCTCCTTGCGGTATCAGCCATGCCCAGGACGTAGGTGGGAGTAGCCATAAAAGCGGTGCATTTGAGCTCCTGCATCTTGAGGATCCTTGCCTGGGTATCCAGAACCCCGCCGGGAACCACCTCGCAACCCAGCTTCTCCGCTGCATAGTGGCCTGCCCAAAAGGCAACGAATATATTATACCCAAAGGGGATGAATACTCGATCGGTGTCCCGATACCCTTGAGCGTAGAGGATGTAGCACCACGATTCCGACCACCACTCCCAGTCCTGCCAGGTATCCGCCTGATACACCGGAGTGCCGGTGGTGCCGCTGGTCTGCCGGAATGCGGTCACCTTTTGGGTGGGGACGCTCAATATATCCCCATAGGGAAAGGGGGCGTGCTGCTGAACCTCGCGCAGCATATCCTTCTCGATCTTGGGGACCTTGCTGATGTCTTCGAAGCGCACGATATCCCCCGGTTCCATGCCGGCATCCTTGTAAAGCCTGCGGTAGAAGGGGGAGTTCTCAAAGGCCCATGCAACGATGCGCCTGAACTTCTTGAGCTGGAGTGCCTGAATTTTTTCACGTGGGAGGGTCTCAAGGATGGGATTCCAGTAGATGCTCTCATCGTGGGACATGGTTGCGATTCTCCTTTTGTGAGGTTTTTTATCGTTGCCCTTAAGCTGGAAGAGGCAGGGCGACAGGCATGTTCCCATGACTGCTGGCACTATAGGAGAAAGGCAGGCCGCCTGTCAACGAGAAACCATGGCATGATAGAGACAATTTTGATTGAGAAAACAGCAGGATAAGTAATTGTGCAATCGCTTGATATGTACTAGCATCGCCGTACCTAGCGGCACGATGTATCCAGGGACATGCAGGTGCTGTATAGTAAGCGCTCTTTAGCTGTTCCGATCATATCGGCAGAGAAAAGACCTATTAGGCAATCCCATTCATTCCGAAGATAGGGTGTAACCTTAAAGGCAATATCAGATAAAGGCTATGGCGTTGATCTCAATACGAATATCAAAGGGGAGCCTCGCTACCTGGATACAGGTCCTTGCAGGAGGATCCTCGGGGAAGTACCGCCGGTAAATCTCATTGAACCGGCCGTATTCCCTCATATTGATCAGATACGCGGTTACCTGTAAGACGTTGTATAATGAAGAGCTAATCTCCTCTAAGATAATGCGTATGTTCTCCAATGCAAGTTCCGTTTCTTGCTCGATTGTCCCATGAAGCACCTGGTTTGTCAGGGGATCGATCGGTCCCTGGCCGGATAGGTACACGAGCCCGTTATGGATAATCGCCTGGGAATAGGGCCCCCCGGTAACCGCTGCCTTTTCCGTCACAAAGGCTCTTCTCTCATTCATCGTTACCTCCATTGCGTCCATTAGGTGACACCCTTAAGGGATTCGCCTCGTCGTTACCCCGTTTGCGAGCAGCCACCTCATTGGTGGATGTCATCTTGGTCAAGGGGAAGCAGCCATTGCCTTATCATTGCAATAGTTCCCGTATCTTAGCAGATAGTTCTGTGAGGTTGAAGGGCTTCTGGATGAACCCGTTGCATCCCCTCTTCATGATCTCATGTGCCTGACCTTCAATGCTATAACCGCTCGAAAGGAGTACCTTGAGATCGGGGTTGATCTCCCTGAGTCGGTCATAGGCCTCACCGCCGCCCATTCCAGGCATGATCATATCAAGGATAACAAGGTCAATGGAGTCCTTTTGTTCTTTATAGAGCCCGACTGCCTCTGCCCCGCTTCTCGCTGTGCGCACCTGGTACCCCATTGCCTCGAGCAGCTCTTGTCCTACCTCAAGGATCATTTCCTCATCATCCACGAAAAGGATGGCCTCCGCCCCCTTTTGGATCGTATCTGATACCTTCTCCTCTTCCTTAATGCCCTTTTTGGAGGCGGGAAGATACATGGTAAAGGTAGTTCCCTCGCCCTTTTTGCTCGAGACTTGTATAATACCACCATGATTTGTGATGATACCATAGGCAGATGCCAGACCGAGACCCGTACCCCTGCCCATTTCCTTGGTGGTAAAAAACGGATCGAAGATCCTCTGCTGGGTTTTTTCATCCATTCCAACACCGGTATCAGTGATACACGCCTTTACATACCTGCCTGGCTTAACCTGGAAAGGCCTGACGAACTTTTTGCTGAGCCTGACGTTTTCCGTTTCAAGATAGAGCTCTCCTCCTCCGGGCATTGCCTGCCATGCATTGACATAGAGATTTAACAGCACCTGTTCGATCTGGCCCTGATCAACATCTACTGCCCAGATATCCTCTTGGAATTTCTTATACACGGAGATTTCCTTTCTGGTGCGGGCGAACATATCCGAGCTCCTGTTGAGCAGTTCATTGAGATTATTTGGTTTCACCTCGTATTTACCTCCCTTGGCAAACCCGAGGAGTTGCCTGGTGAGACTTGAGGCGCTTTGCACGGATTCCTCTATTCCCTTGAGGTGCTCGTAGTGGGGATGGGAGGGATCAATCCCCATGAGCATCAGGGATGTTCGCCCCTGAATGCCCATCAGGAGGTTATTGAAGTCATGGGCAACGCCACCGGCCAAAGTCCCGATGGCCTCCATCTTCCGGGCTTGCTGAAGCTGTGCCTCTAGTTGTTTTCTCTCCGTGATGTCATTGCCGATACAAAGGATCTCAAGGACGTTTCCGGCCTTATCGCGAATCTCCTTATTAGTCCATGCAACCCATACCCGCTCTCCATCGCGTCGCATGTTCTCATTTTCATTAGCGGAGTATTTCTCGGGATGGCGGCCTATGTCTTGGATCATCGCTGCCAGGTTTTGACCGGAGCTATCCCTCTCAGGCACGATGGTGCCGAGGACATTCTTGCCGAGTATCTCAGCCTCGGTGAAGCCGAAGAAATCCTGGGCAAATTCGTTAAAGAAGGTGATAGTGCCCTGGGGATCCCTTCGCATGATAATGCTATTGGCGTTTTGAACGAGCTCGCGATACTTCGCCTCGCTCTCGCGCAAGGCCTCTTGTGCCTTGAGCTGTTCGGTGATGTCATTGATGAAAACAGTCCTGATGTCGGAAGGAGACAAGGTTGAGGTAAACTGACACGTTCGTTTTTCTCCATCCTTACGCATTATTACTGCTTGCCTTACCCGAGGGCGTTCCTCTGCGCTAATTCGCTTATTCTCCTCGATAACTTTGCTGCGATATTCCTCGTCCGGGTATACCTTCATGAACCACGTCCGCACGTCACCTATCTCCTCTTTTGAGTAGCCCGTGAGCGCTTCCAACTGGGAGTTGAAGACTAGAAACGCACCATTTGGATCGATAACCAGGATTCCGTAGGGTGCGTATTCAATAGATACACGATATCGTTCCTCGCTTTCCCTAAGCCTCTCAAAGGAGAGCGCATTAGCAATGCTGACAGCCGTTTGCGAGGAGACACCCATAAGCAGGTTCACGTCGCTCTGGGTAAGGCTCCTTTTCGAGTTGACAGTATCCACGGCCAGGATGCCGAGGGATTCCCTCTCATAGACGATGGGGACGCATATGAGGGATTGAACGCCCGTCTTCCTCGCGAACTCCAGGCTTCGTTCGGAGAGGTTTTTCTCAATCTCATCCCTGCTGTTGAGGAGCAGGGGCTTCTGTTCCCTGAAAGACCTTACGAACAGACCTTGTGATCTGGGCCTGTCGAGGTGGAACACACTTGATTTCATGAGCTCGTGGTGCTCCCCGCTGAATCCAAAGCCAGCTATATAGACGAGCCTGGTCTTTTCGGGATTGGCGAGCATGATCATCCCGCGATCGTAATCCAGGCGCTTTTCGATGATGTTCATCACGATACGGATAAGCCTATCCCTTTCCAGAACCCTAGAGGTGGCCTGACCGATCTCCTGCACGAGCATTGCGCTGTTGTAACGGATAGTCGTTGCATCAAGGAGATCCTTGGCAGCATCTCCCTGGGTTTCAATTGTTTTGGTAAGTTCATCGTTTGTGAGAAGAGCGCTATAGAGGGAAAGCCCGAGGACAAGGGAAGCACATAGTAAAGCAAAAACAAGCCATGCCATGAACGGCAAGAAAGGGAGCATTGCGAGCGTGGTGGCAGCGCTTAGCACAAGGGCATAATTACGAGCCTTTTTCCAGGTAAAGGATCCAGCATGTTCCCAGGTAATGATGTAACGGCAGCGGTCGTCTCCCCTGTGGATGCAGGAGGGATGTTCTATCGTGGCGTATTGGTTGGTAAATACCTTGGAGAGCGCTTCTAATTGTCCCATGAGGTTGTCGCAGTGAAAGGGCTTTAATGTTACCCCAGGATTCGGGGTTGCAGTTACCTCAAACCTATTGGGGCCTAATTTCCTCGCCTTTAAACGTTGGGCCCGAGTCAGATGGGGGGCGATTTTCTCTATCACCCAGTAGGCGACCGCTGGTGTCATGAATCCCAGCGCATACTTCTTTAAAGCGCCTGACGCCGTGGCTGTAGCCGCGAATCGTCCGGCCTCCCTCGGGATATTTGGATCTTTTGTCTTTTCATCCAGGATCTCATGAAAGCGTTCGATCTGTTCCTGGGTAAACCAGTGACCCGGGTCTTCTACCTCATACCTCGTCATTCCAGCATACTGGAGCAGGGTATCGGTATCTGTATCGGGATGATACCTGCGGAGGTATTCTAGATAGGTCTTTATGTTTCGGCTGTTGTAGATGGGCAATTGTTCGCTCATGGCATAAAACCTCTCTTCTTTCGTGTGCATGTATAGAATAGAATCAGTCCCGCGTGGATTTTAGCATAATGCCGGCTACCTCCTCATCGGAGACGTCTGACCAGCTCGCATATGCATCTGCTACCGCAAAACTCAACCCATACCGGATATTGGCGCAATCGAGTCTTTCAACGTGATCGGCAATCATGCGAACTGACTTGTCATGTCCTGTAGGGACTGCCACCGCAATCTGAGGTGCCCCGGCATTTCGAAGGGCCTCGACTCCTACGAGCAGGGATTCCGAGCACTAATGCATTGGTGTCCCTGTGCTCCTCAAGCATCCCGGCCACCGCCTTGCCCGCATGTGCGCGGTCACGAAACACGTATATCCGATCAGGAAGCTCCGCTATGTCAACTACGTTTTCCCCCAAATCCGCGCTCATACCACTGCGATATCTCCTGTTGTCTCATCCCTTCACTTCCACCTACGATAGGGCAATGGAGGGAACTATCAATTGATCCGGTGCCTTCTTCTTGTCTTTTTCATTACCTCAAAAACCGGGTTCAAGGGCTTTCAAGATGGCGCGCTTCGTTCCCGAGGGAACGATCAGCCAAACCTTTCTGAGGTGCTTGCATTCCGTAGTTTCAAGCACCTCGCGCAGCATGCGGATAAAACGCTCTTTTTTCAGCTTCCCATGCAATGTGCCGATAAACGGTAGGGCCAGGGATTTGAGCCTTCGTCTCTCAACCTCCTGAAAGATCCCCCTCAAGGCGCTTTCCACCCATGCCTCCTTCCAGGTCGGCTCCCGGTTGAGATCGTGGACGACGGCAAGGATTCGGAGGGGGTGTTTACCCTTCACGAGCACGGTCCCCGGGATTTCAGGACGCGTCTCGATTACCTTAGTCATCACCCGCATGAGCGATTCCTTTGTCTCACGGACGGCGGTTTCGGCGCTCAGCACGAGAAAGGTGTCCTCCTCAAGGGCAACAGCATCCACCGGAAAGGGCTGATTATCCTTGGGCGCTGCGACGATCTTGAGGGATCCGCGCGAAATTTCATAGGGATAGCTGCCTGGATTCAAGCGTGTAGTTACAAACACCGAAACGGTTCCGGGGTTGAAGATTTCAGCAAGACAGGCGCGCCGAATCAGGAGGTATATCTCCCGATGTTGAATGACTCACATTGGCCTAAGACTGGAGGGGCAGGGGGCAATCAAGGCTTATTCCTGTTTCGTTTCCCTTGCTTTAGCTTTCTTTTTCCTGAGGCGGGCCTTACCGTGGGTCCCCCTATAGATTTTCCCCCGTCTTGTGCGCAGATCGCCTTTTCCCATGATAAACACTCCTTCTCGTTCGCAGAATCGACTCTGATAGTAAACATAAACAGGTTTTATCCATAGCAGAAAGAGCGCTTGAAATCAAACGCTAACTTACACTCTTTCATGCAAAAAAGGGATACATCTCCCGAAGATTAAAAAGGTGCAGCGTGAGGTGCGTTTCTCTCAAGGATTGCCGTGAATGGCGTTATGGGTGAGAAATAACTTGCATTCATGAAAAAAGAGCACCATTATCATTACGCTACACCTGGTTGTTTACCTCGTTTTTTTGGAGGGAGCGGCATGAAGTTCATAGGTAACGTGATCGTTGCGTTGGGCGTGATATCGTTGTGTGCCAGTTGCGCTATGTTTGGAAAAAACAAGGAGCATCACGGCTTTGATGCTCGTTGGCTCGATCAATGCACTGCGGGTACGACGACGGCAGCCGATGTGGTGAAGCTCTTCGGGGCACCAAGCCACATGGTGAAATTATCTAATGGAAATGCATACGTTTACGAATGCTCTGTCTCAAAAGGGATGGGAATCTGGCTGGTACTGTTGAGTTTCGGAAATTATGAAACACAGTACGACAGGGCAGTATTCTTCTTCAATAACAAGGATATCCTGACTCATTATGGATTGAGTAAGCATGCCGGAGATTCCTCCTATGGGCTTCCGTTTTAACGTCGCTCTTGTCTTTATCATGGGCTTCATGGCAGGGGTCATTCTACCCGGCTGTATATCCTATCAGTTCGTGAGGCAATTACGAGGGGCAGAGGTCATGCCCCCTGACAGTAGGCTGAAGGCGGGAAGGACAACGCTCAGTGAGGTTCTATCCCTTTACGGGGCCCCCGAAAAGATCGAGGCATTAGGCGATCATGACCTCTTGATTTACGAAAGAACCCTTTATAGCAATAGCGGGATTGCTATTGGTATTCCTCTTGGCGATTTCGCTATGATCAATCCTGAGATTTCAGCGCGTGGGAGGCTCGGCCGATATGATACCCTTGCGCTTTTCTTCACATCTGACGGTATTCTTCGGGAAATGGTATATACGAAAGGTTCCGGTTACCCCTACCTGAAGACCATACTTGAAGAACAGAGCACCTCAGAGGCTTATATCAGGGACTAACGTAAGCATGGGACTACCCGCCCCGGATGCGAGAAGGAAGTCTCAGCCAGGGCCGGCAGGTAAGAAGGATTCGCCATCGTGGCGATGACATAAATCGCCACGGCGTTCTCCATCGGGATAGGGGCCGGAGGGCACATCTACCTGTTTACCGAGTATTACCTACCGTGGCTCCCCCGCAGCAGCTCTGTTTTTCCTTGACAGGAGGCTTCCATTCATGTTCAATGCACCGGAAGCCCGCCTTCCATGTGGGTTTGTTACTGTTTTCAGCTGGTCCAGGGCCGGTCCGCGCTCGAGGATGCCTCTTCTCGGGGCAGGGGGGAAGGCCGAGGGCCACAGGCAAAAGGAGATCGAGTGCATGGCAGAGGGA
>Ga0315545_1004506_pt1 | contig 11490 bp, 6 predicted proteins | sample SalMarSW160210MG_FD_203096 | JGI IMG/M metagenome (GOLD analysis project Ga0315545, IMG submission 203096) | Salt marsh sediment microbial communities from the Plum Island Ecosystem LTER, Massachusetts, United States - Salt Marsh Sediment SW1602-10 ...
TTGAATTCGTCTGCAATAGTCCTGCTGCCATTCTTTATCTTTTGCATACCAGGAATAGTCCATGGCAATATTCATAGGGACTCGCCAGGAATCAAAACAAAAGTTTGAAGACCAATTACGGAATTTTCGCGGGGAGCCATCGAACTCGGTGGCGTCTGCATTCAAACCGGTTTTGTTAATACAAGCCCTGTGAAGAAAGACGCGTGCAGTATCGGCACAATCCCTGTAAAACTGTTCCTTGCCGTCTTTGGCATATTCAGCCCATACTTCAAAAAAAGCCGGTAAAAAATAGGAAGGATCCGTCCATTTGTACCCGCGTATATCAGGCGTAAAGGTAATCTTTTTTTGTTCAACGTTAAGAATATTCATTATTCCCTCTGTACCATCCTTACTCCACATTGCATCAAGTATTCTTCGGGCTTCGGCGTAATAATTGATCCCGGTTTCGTTTCCCCAGCGATTGGAGGCAAAAAGCAGAGCAGTTATAAAATACAATTCTCCGTCGGAAGCAGAACCTTCTGCTCTGTGTTTTCCGGTTTCCGGTTTTACACTCCATGCAAAATATGCATCCCGGGGTCCACCCTGATGCTGCATATTTCTTTTTGTCCACCGCCAGAGCCGGTCGAATACCTCCTTTTTATTGAGCTGTACCGCTATCATCATACCGTAGGACAATCCTTCAGTTCGGGCATCATGGTTCTTTAAATCGGAAACATATGCCATGGAATCACCCACTTCAAAATATACTCTGTTTGGTCCTTCAAAGAGATCGCTATATGCCCTGGCAACTTTCGCATCAATATCTTCTTGTTTATACCCGGCTTCTAAAAATATATTGCGATATTTACCTGTTTCCCAAGCACCTCTTTCCCAAGGTTTCATTATTCCACGAGGATCGTTAACGTCTTTATCGCCATCATCGGCAAGTGTTTCCTTCGAAATAAAAAATGCTGCAAAGAGTGCAATGAGATAAATATATTTTTTCATATGTAATCCCTTGTTTAAATAAAAGTTCTTCATCTCTGTATAGTTATCCGATTCGCAAAGATCGGTCGACGTTCGGATAAATATTAAATTTGATACTGTTAATATATGGCTTTTTTGTGAATCTGCTATTGTTTTAAGCGTTATATTTTTACTTCATCAATACACCGAAGACTTGCGTATACGTTAATAAAAATTATTTTCAATTCCGACGAGGTTAAAAACCACCCAAGAATATTGCATTGACGGCTAGAACAGGATACTACTGTGTCACTTGTTTTATTTCAGTTTTCTGCCGAACTTGTGGCGGAGGAATTTACATCTAATCAATTGAAAATGAGGCGAAAATGAAATTGCGTAATTGTCTAATTATTTCGTGCCTGCTGGCACAGAGCCTTGTTTTGGGGCAACAGGCTAATATCAACTTGGAACACAAACCTCAAAAGAACAAAGAAAATCTCATTCCTTTCAGCGCACCGCTCAACTCGCCGGATGTTCGCGATGATAGGATGGTTACGTTTCGGTTGAAGGCGCCCGCTGCGAAAGACGTGAGACTCTCGGGTGTGGCTATTCTTACTGCACTTGGAAAATCAGGCCAGCCTGTCCCATTCATGAAGGGGGAAGATAATGTGTGGACCCTGACCGTAGGGCCTCTCAGGCCGGATATGTATATCTATTATTTTAACGTTGACGGAGTTCAGATTGCCGATCCCAGCAACTCCGTAGCAGGATTTACTGCTATGCCGCCCTATAGCCAGTTGGTTGTGCATGACAGTATCCCTGCATATTACGATGCCCGCAACATTCCGCATGGTATGGTGACGCGCCACATTTATCATTCAGACGTTACGAATGGAGAACGTGAACTCTATGTTTATACGCCTCCAGGTTATGATCGCAATAAAAGTTATCCTGTCCTTTATTTGGTGGGAGGAAGCGGCGATTTACCATCAAACTGGGTATACGATGGACGTGTGAATTTTATGATGGACAATTTGCTGGCGGATGGTAAGGCTCTCCCGATGGTTATTGCCATTCCAAACAATCAGGTCGTTCATCGTAATCATCCAAGGCATGCCGAGTTGACGTTCAAGGTATTCGAAGATGAACTGCGGCAGCATATCATTCCGCTGGTCGAGCGTGAGTATAGTGTCTGCCGCGGTCCAAAGGGCCGTGCGCTTTCGGGTTTATCCATGGGCGGGCGCCACACCATGTTCGTCGGATTCAATTCATTGGATATGTTCGCCTCTTTTGGAGTGCTCAGTGCTGGTGACGTCAATAGCGAGAACTCGATTGCTAAGTTCCTCAATGATCCTGACGTTAATAAGAAAATCGATTACCTTTTTGTTGGCCAGGGTACGGTTGAGGCTGAAGGTCGGATGGGGGCCCGCTGCATAGCCCTGCATGAAGCTCTTTTGCACCACAATATTCTGCACGAGTATTATGTTGGCGGATATGGCGGTCATGACTGGGCCACGTGGCGCCACTTGCTCTATTACCGTTTTCTGCCGAACTTGTGGCGGAATGATTAACATTTATTAAAAGGAACCATTCTTATGAAGAAGATAGCTTTATTAGTTGCAATGCTGGTGGTTTTCAATTCAATACAAACAACCATCGCCCAAACTGTAGAAAAAAAACGGATTGTTCCAGGAGAACAGGCACCTCCAGCAGATCCGGGACAGAAAAATTTCGGCGGACCACGCCCCGCTGTCGGCGCTGGTGTACAAAGGCCGGCAATTCGGCCACCACGCCCGGTACCAAAAATTCAGACGATTTCGCTGGAGGAGATATCAATGAGCGATCCCTTTATCTATCCCGACGAAAAATCTCATACTTATTATCTGACTGGCACAGGTGGCCGTCTCTACAAAAGTACAGACCTGAAGATGTGGACAGGTCCTTACCCGATCATAGACCTTACGGGAACATGGATGGATGGACTCTGGGTAGCAGCGGCTGAGATTCACCCAATAGGGAATAAATACTATTTAGCCGGCACCTGGAGCGACCACAGCAACTTGATTGAAAATGTTCCACGCCGTTACAATGTGCCAACTAACCAAACACAACTTTTAGTAGCCGATTCGCCCGAGGGACCTTTCAAGTCGTTGGTCGCCGACCATGACTTCTGTCTCGGCCCTGAAGATTGGGATATCATAGATGGTACACTCTATGAAGAGAATGACACCACATATTTAGTATTCGTTCATGAGTGGACGCAACTAATTGATGGAACCATGGCTTACATGCCTCTTTCAAAGGATCTGACTCATCGTACAGCTGAGCCAACAACCATCTTCCGAGCCAGTGAGGCTGCATGGTCCAAAGAGATGAACAGCATTGGTGAAGCCACCTTTGGGTTGAAGATGCCCGGATGGGTGACCGATGGGCCTCAAATGTTCAGGACAGGAACAGGTAAATTAGGCATGTTATGGTCGAGTTGGGGCGAGCATCGGTATGCTCAAGGTGTAGCGTATTCCACATCCGGAAGCATCAGAGGTCCATGGATACAGGAACAAGAGGCTTTCAAAGGAGACAATTCCGGTCATGGTATGTTGTTTACTACTTTCGAAGGTAAGCGTTTATTTGTTATTCACCATGCAGAAGAAAAAGGTCCTCGTAAACCACAACTCTATGAGATTGATGATTCAGGTGATAAATTGGTGCTCGGGAAAAGATATAATCCGTAAAGATGCTGGTGCTTGTTTAAAAGGTTTAAGCTAAAATAATTTTTGGACAGCCAATTTTATTATCATTACTCGTAACAGTTAGAATAAAAATCTTATGAAAAAAATATTTATTATTCTTTTGATTTTAATAGTATCAAAATCGGCTTATTCGCAAAATATCAAAATAGACAGTACAAAATATTCAAAGATTGTAACATATACTACACAGCAAGATCACGCGGATATGTTGAAACAACTGGGAATTAAAAGTATAAGACCCGGTCCGAGTGGCAATGAAAGCGCTCCCAATCATGCAAATTACGATGAGGCAGTTGCCAATCCATGTCCACAACTGCCCGATGTGCTTACACTAAACAATGGCAAAAAAGTAACTTCTGCTGATGTTTGGTGGAAGCAGCGGCGACCAGAAATAATTGAAGCTTTTGAACGTGAAATGTATGGTAGGTTGCCAAAAGTACTTCCCAAAGTTACCTGGAACGTAAAAATTATCGATCGGGAGTTTGTTGGCCGTACTCCGATAATTGCGAGGCAGCTAATTGGACACGTCGATAATAGTCAATATCCCTTAATTAATGTCGATATTAATATGATGTTGGTTTTACCTGTTAATGTTAAAGGGCCTGTTCCTGTTCTAATAATGTTTGGTCGACCTTCGTTTCCTTCTCCTGCTCAACCTTCACTTGAGGACATGGAAAAAATTAATACCACTTTTAAACAAATGATGATTAAAAGCAATCCAGAATTAAAAACAATATTTGAACAATATCCGGCCTACTCGCCAATTACAAGATTGCCCGGACCAAATTGGTTTGCACCGGCAACCAATGGCGATTCGCCTCCAACAGAGCAGTTGCTGGCCGCCGGTTGGGGATATGCAACATTAGACCCCAATAGTATTCAGGCCGACAATGGCGCGGGACTTACAAGAGGTATAATAGGTTTGGTAAATAAAGGCCAACCTCGAAAGCCCGATGATTGGGGATCTTTACGTGCATGGGCATGGGGAGCCGCTCGTGCACTCGATTATCTTGAAACAGATACCTTGGTCGATGCAAAAAAAGTAGGGATTGAAGGTGTATCCAGATATGGAAAGGCTGCATTGGTAACACTTGCTTTTGAACCTAGGTTTGCCATAGGCTTAATAGGCTCATCAGGAAAAGGAGGCGCTACATTACAACGCCGTGTATTCGGCGAAGCAGTTGAAAACCTCGCTGGTAGTGGTGAGTATCATTGGATGGTTGGTAATTATTTGAGTTATGCTGCTTCAGAAGCAAGTGCTGGAAGTAAAACCGGTTGCGACTTATCTGTAGATTCCCATGAACTAATCGCCCTGTGCGCTCCAAGGCTTACTTTTATTAGTTACGGAATACCAGAAAAAGGTGATGCAAAATGGTTAGACCAACAAGGAAGCTATATGGCTACAGTTGCGGCAGGTTCGGTTTTTAAATTAGTAGGTGCAAAAGATTTAGGTGTTTCTAACGATTATATGAAAGAAAAAATGCCTCCAGTTCTCACTGGTTTATTGGACAGCGAATTAGCATGGCGACAACATGATGGAGGACATACCGATGCCCCAAACTTTCAGTTTTTTATACCTTGGGCAAGTAAATTACTAAAGTATAACAAAACTCCATTACGATAAATATTTCTATAAAAATTAATGATAAAACTGTCTGCGAAACACACAAGCTTAGAGAGAAAATTTTTATGATTATTCTATTGATATAATAATTGAAAAATTAACATTTAATAAAGGGAACCATTCTTATGAAGAAAAAAACCTTTTTAATTGTAACGTTTGTGATGTTTACTGCCGGACTTAGCTTTGCGCAACAGCCCGAGCAGGTTAAAATCGAAGAAGGATTATTGCAAGGAACGTTAGAAGACGGATTAACGGTTTACAGAGGTATTCCATTCGCTGCACCACCGATTGGTGATCTCCGATGGCGCGCTCCTCAACCGGCCGCTAAATGGGATGGCGTGCGGCAAGCTACCAAGTTTGCTCCAGGCCCCATTCAGGCCTGGGGTGCTCCAACTGGTAAGAGCGAGGACTGCCTGTACTTGAACGTCTGGACGCCGGCAAAATCCGCGAGCGACCGAATCCCCGTGCTTGTTTGGATATATGGTGGTGGATTTAACGGAGGGTCTACCTCCGTACCAAATTATAGCGGAGAGAATCTGGCAAAGAAGGGAGTAATACTTGTCAGCATCGCCTACCGAGTTGGCCAACTCGGATTTATGGCACACCCAGAATTGAGTGCAGAAGATCCAAATCATGTATCAGGGAATTACGGTCTTCTGGATATGATCGCTGGTCTCCAATGGATTCAAAAAAATATCTCAGTATTCGGCGGCGATCCCAATAAGGTAACGATTTTCGGTGAATCAGCTGGAGGAATTGCGGTCAGCATGCTTTGCGTGTCACCGCTGGCAAAAGGACTGTTCCAAGGAGCCATTTCACAAAGCGGAGGTTCTTTCGGTCCTCCGCGACCCAACACTTTTCCGGGTGAAAATTTAAAACGCCTTCCCGATGCAGAGCGTGCCGGGAAAGCATATGCAGATAGTGCGAAGTTTTCATCCATAGCTGAACTGCGAAAGATAAGTACCGACAAACTTCCGGCTATACGTGGACTTGCTTGGCCGATCATCGATGGATATGTTATTCCCGATGATCAATACAAACTCTATGAAGCGGGCAAGTTTAATGACACACCAATTCTTGTGGGTTATAACTCGGATGAAGGTGCAAGCTTTTCTCCTCCAAAAACGCCAGAAGAATACATCACTGGTATCAAGGCACGTTATGGAAAATTTGCAGATGACCTCATCAAAGCTTATCCCGTCGGTACAAACACGGTACCGAAAACAGCACGAGACCTGGCCCGCGATGCAGCATTCGGTTGGCATACGTGGAGCTGGGCTCGGCTTCAAGCGCAAATGGGAAAATTCAAAGCTTTCTATTATTATTTCGATCAGCATCCGGAATATCCGGAGGATTCACCGCGGGCAGGATACGGCTCGCCGCATGGTCAGGACATAGCCTATGTATTCCAACACCTCGATACCTCGAAACCTCAGACTACGAAGACAGACTTGGATATCTCGGAGGCGATGGCCACCTATTGGACGAACTTCGCAAAGCATGGCAATCCAAACGGCAAAGAATTACCTGCATGGCCGAACTTTAACGATGCCAGCCCTGTGGTAATGTACTTCAGCCAAACACCGCATACGGGACCGGTGCCAAGCGCCGAATCACTTAAGATCCTGGATGCCTATTTCAAGTGGCGACGGACCCCGGAAGGAAATGCGTGGGCAAAATAACTATTATGACTATGAAAAAATTCATTATTTAATGGAACCATCGTATGAAGAACACACTTTTTTTCGTTGCGATGTTTGTGATGTTTGCTGTTGGACTTACAATCGCACAACAGCCTGCACCGGTGAAGGTCGAGTGTGGATTGTTGCAGGGAACATCTGAAAATGGAGTAACAGTCTATAGAGGTATTCCATTTGCCGCGCCACCTGTTGGTGATCTCCGATGGCGTGCGCCACAACCTCCTGCAAAATGGAAAGGCGTGCGAAAGGCAAACACATTTTCAGCAAATCCAATCCAGGTCATGCATGAAACATTTGGACCTTGGACAGCAGAGTATCAACCTCAAGGTTCGGTGAGTGAGGACTGTCTGTATCTCAACATCTGGACTGCAGCGAAATCGTCAAAAGAAATGCGCCCAGTGATGATGTATATTCCAGGCGGCGCCTTCACAGGAGGATCGGGCAATTGCCCGGTGTATAACAGTGAGAGTCTTGCGAAGAAGGGACTGGTTGTTGTAACAATCAACTACAGGGTAGGTGTTATTGGATTTCTCGCACATCCAGAGTTAACGAAGGAATCGGAACAAAACTCTTCAGGAAACTATGGGCTGTTGGACCAGTTAGCGGCACTCGAATGGATTAAAAAAAATATCACGGCATTTGGTGGAAATCCGGCTTGCGTGACGATTATGGGACAATCGGCAGGGGCGGCATCTGTACACTACTTAACGGCATCACCACTCGCCAAAGGACTGTTCATTCGGGCAATCGCTCTAAGCGGTTACAATGCCCGGCTCGGCCCGGGAGTAAATCTGGCGTCAGCGGAACAGACAGGAGTAAGATTCGCCAAAGCTCAGAATGCCGCTTCATTGACTACATTACGAGCAATGCCCGCAGCCGACTTGCTCGCTGCTACGAAAGATGAGTTCCGCTTTTCCCCAATCGTGGACGGATGGTTTCTGCCAAAGAGTGTGGATGAAATCTTTACAGCAGATGAACAGAGTGATGTTGCTACACTCACCGGCTTTGTCGCAGACGAAGGAAGTTTCAGCGACGGTTATGGCAAGGTTCCAGCGGAAGAGTTTCGGAAACGGGTGAGACAACAGACGGGCGCACAGGCGGATGCGATGCTGAGACTTTTCCCGGCTTCGACGGAACCTGAAAGCGCAGAATCGCAGAAGGCGTTTGCACGTGACATGTCTATGGTCTCGATGTACCGGTGGGCCATGAAACGCGAGAAAACCGGTCAAACAAATGTGTACACATACCTATTTACGCATCCACAACCTGGAGTCACCAAAGAGCGCTATCAGGCATTTCACTCATCGGAATTGCCGTACATCTTTGACAATCTGAACCAATCACACCGGCCATGGACGATGGAAGATGAGAAGATCGCGGAGACAATGTCCAGCTATTGGACGAACTTCATTGCAACGGGAGATCCGAATGGGAATGGACTGCCAAAGTGGCCGGCATTTAGAGATGCGCCAGAGGAGACGATGGAATTGGGCGACAAGACGGGGCCGCGACTAATTACCAGCCCGGAGAAATTCGAAGCACTGAAGAAATTGTCGCAGGATGCAGAGCAGTAAAAACGGGATGAGAGTCTCACAGGAGAATTCAAAATGAAAAGAAAGGTTATAATCACAATCATATTGATATTACAGCTTGCTATGAATCTCACAGCGCAAGTAACTATTGATGTCGGCAAAACAGGCTGGGATATAAAAAGGCCGATAATGGCTGCGGCATGTGAATGCGGATGTCCTTGGGGAGAACTGGGTGACTTTATCAAAGAATCAATGAAATCATATGGTTATTCTATAATTCTTTGCCGTAACTGTAACCGGTGGTACGGTCCGCGTCTTGTCTCCGAACATGATTATCCGCCGGCGCTTGATGAAATAAATCTTCATGAAGGTGTTAATGTTCGCGTTGATGCTCGAGTTGATTTTGGTGTAACATCAAGTGCAATGTTGAGTTCAGCCTATAGCAGAACACTTGCCGGTAAAGGTCCTTATCGTAATCTTCGTCTAATCGCAAAAATTGAAGATCCGTTTTATTATCTGGTTGCCGTGAAGAAAGAATCAGGAATTAAAGACTTTGTCCGCATCAAACAACAACATCTGCCAGTAAGAATTATGGGTTCTGATGGTAACATGGAGGCCATCCTGAAATATTATGGTATCACTGCTGATGATATTAAAGCATGGGGCGGGAAAATGGGAGTAACAGCAGAAGAAGCTTTAAAAGGTGATTTTGATATTGTCGCAGGTTTTCTGGCAAGTCCATCCATGAACCCTGAATCTTCCTACTGGACAACTTTAAGCCAAAAATTTGATCTTTATTTTTTAGAATTGCCTGAAGATTTGTTGAAACTCATTGCCGGGCAAAATGTTGATGCTGAATTTGTCGAAGTGCATCATAGTTTACTCAGGGGCATTAACCGGCGGATAAAAACTCTGGGCAGATCAGGCGAAAGTGTCTTTGCGCGTGATGACACTCCTGAACAGGCTGCATATGATCTTGCTAAAGCCATCGATGAAAATCATGGAGCACTGAAATGGTTCATCAGGGTGTATACATACGATCCAAAGACTGTCTGGCAAAATTTTGGCGTCCCCTTGCATCCGGGCGCTGAAAAATATTACCGGGAAGTTGGATACATAAGGGAACGTCAATAACGATGGTACAAAATTCAAAATATTAACTTAAGAGTATTTCATTATGAAGAAAATATTTCTAATTCTTTTCCTTGTATCTCATGTAACCGTTTTCGGTCAATTCCCTGAATTTGCCCAAACGCCTCCCATGGGCTGGAACTCCTGGAATGCGTTTGGTTTGGATATCAATTCGAAGATTGTTAAGGCAGTTGCCGACTCGATGGTTAGTAAAGGTCTTGTAGCAGCAGGCTACCAATATATAGTAATCGATGATGGCTGGCAGATAGATCGTGATAAAAACGGAAAAATTATTGCAGACTCAACTTGTTTTCCCGAGGGTATTAAATATCTTGCTGATTACGTCCATTCAAAAGGGTTGAAATTCGGAATATATACCTGTTGCGGCACAAAAACTTGCGGAGGGCGGCCTGGCAGTTACGGTTACGAAACCATTGATGCAAAAACCTATGCAGAATGGGGTGTGGATTTTATAAAAGAAGATTGGTGTAATACTGATGGCTTAGATACCCGGACACAATACAAAATAATGAGTGACGCAATAAGAGCGACGGGCAGACCAATGATATTAAGTCTTTGTGAATGGGGCATCTCAAGCCCTTGGGAATGGGGCAAAGGTATAGGAGTTATGTGGCGTACAACGAATGATATTCAGGATTGTTTTGATTGTGTAAGAAATTGGGGAGGTATGGGTTGCATACCAATTCTTGAGAAAAATGTAAATCTAGCTCCATTTGCAGGTCCGGGTCACTGGAACGACCCCGATATGCTTGAAGTCGGCAATAAAGCGTTAACTCCTACTGAATGCCGTTCACATTTTGCGATGTGGTGTATGCTGGCGGCTCCTCTTATAGCAGGGAACAACATAAGCACCATGAATGATACTATAAAAGATATACTCACAGCACCGGAAATTATTGCAATTGACCAGGATTCTCTCGGTATCCAGGGAACCCGAATCAGAAATAACTCAGGGTTGCAGATTTGGCAGAAACCTCTTAAAGATGGGTCTATTGCTGTGGCTTTACTTAATGTGACAAATTATGCTGCCGATATGTATGCTACACTTGAGGAGATCGGTTTCAAAAAAGGTGTAGCTTCCAGTGTCCGCGATTTATGGAACAGGAAAGACCTTGGTGCGGTCAAAGATATATTCAAAACTGAAGTTGAAGCTCATGGTGTGGTGGTGGTTAAAATAAAAGGGGAAAAAGCTCCAGTCTCTTTTTTAAAGTTCGATCAAACCTCAATTGAAATGAACAAAGACAACCATAAGATAGTGCAGCTTACCGTTCTTCCTTCAATTACACCGGTTACCGTCACCTCCTCCAACGAGGAGAGTGTCACTTTGTCGTTAGCCGGGGTGAATACTTACAGACTATCGGCCAGGAAAGAGGGTAAAAGTGTAATAAAAGCTTCAACAATAGACGGTAAATGGACGGCATCCTGCAATGTGCGCATCTTCCCTTCCAACATTCCTGCTCCCTGGAAATTGGATGACATTAGGGACGATAAAGCATCCGCCCTCTATGACAACGGCGTTTTCACCATTGAAGGCGGAGGCGCCGATATTTGGGGTTCGAGTGATCAGTATGCATTCGTAAATAGGGAGGCCGGTGAAAATTCGACCATCTCTGCCCGCGTAATTTCTCTGACCAATACTGACCCCTGGGCGAAAACCGGTTTGATGTTCAGGGAGAGTAAAGCTCCAAATAGTGCATTTGTTATGCTGTGTGTTACACCGGGAAATGGCGTATCGCTTCAGTGGCGCGAAATTACCGGCGGTATTTGCAGTAAAAAGGATTTTAGCG
>Ga0315545_1004507_pt1 | contig 11489 bp, 7 predicted proteins | sample SalMarSW160210MG_FD_203096 | JGI IMG/M metagenome (GOLD analysis project Ga0315545, IMG submission 203096) | Salt marsh sediment microbial communities from the Plum Island Ecosystem LTER, Massachusetts, United States - Salt Marsh Sediment SW1602-10 ...
TCGAGCCCGCGAGCACCTTACGCACGATCGATTCGGTGACATTCTCACCGGCCATGATGGCAGCGTTGACGATGGCAGCAAGGGCGTCTCGGGCCGAGTTGGCGTGCACCGTGCAGGCGAATCCGCAGCCGGCATTCACGGCCCGGGTCAGCTCGAAGGCCTCGGCGCCGCGTACTTCTCCCACACAGAGCAGGTCGACGCGCTGAGCCAGACTCACCTTCACGAGGTCACGCAACGAGTAGCGACGCGATCCCTCGAGCGTCACCGGCGAAGCCTCGTAGTAGCTGCTGTGGGGCGAGAGCGGGATGTGCAGCTCGCGCACCTCCTCGCAGATGCGAATGCACTGGTCGTCGGGTACGGCGCGCAGCCAGGCGCTCATGAAGGTGCTCTTGCCGGCGCCGGTCGCTCCCGAGAACAGGACAGACGTGGACGCCTGAGCCGCCGCCCACAGGAACGTCGCCGCGGTTCGGCTCACCGAGCCCAGCTCCACCATCGACGCCAGGGTCTCGTCGGCGACGGTGTACTTGCGGATCGTCGCCGACAATCGCGCCGAAACCGGCGGGACGACGGCGGTGAGGCGGGCCGTCCCGTTGAGCACGTGTGCCTGCTCGATGGCGTTGGAGCTGTCGAGACGCCGGTTCGTGCCCGCCAGCAACCGGTCGACGACCTGGCGCAGCTCCCCCTCCGAGGTGGAGGCGATCAGCGAACGCAACTCGCCCGAGTCGTCGATGTAGGAGATCCGATCGCCTTCGACGAAGACTTCCTCCACTCTTGGGTTCTCGAGCAGTTCCGTCAGGGGTCCGAACCCGGCAACCGCCTGCCACAGCCTGCGTTCCATGTCGGCCGGATCCCGCAGTGGCTCGGCGAGGCCCTTGTGGGCGTTCGATTGATAGTCGCCGACCACCTCGCGGATGACCCGCTGCACCCCCTCGGATTGGGTGCGAACATCGAGCTTGCGGTCCTCGATCCGTTCCACGGCCCGTTCACGCAGCCGTTCGTAGGCGCTTTGAGGACGCGTCGAAGGCGCGGTCACGGCGGCCCCTTCCCTGACACCGCGGCCGCGCGACGCCCGGCACCGAGTGTCGAGACGAGCACGTCGAGGGCCTTCGAGAACCGCCCTGCCGGGACGACTTCACCCTGCCATGCCGCCTTTCGGACTCTCGGCTCATCCGGCAGGAAGCTCACCGACGCCGCATGAAAGCTGCGGGTGATCTCCTCGACCAGCTCACCCTTCTGGTAGATGCTGCGCGTGCAGCGGTTCATAACGACGTGCACCGGAGCCGCCGAGAGCGTACGCGCTTCGCCGATCCACGCCAGCGTGGCGGTCACACCGCTGGGCGAAGGATCTCCCACAACAGCCAGGAGATCGGCGATCGCAACCAGGCCGCGCGACACCCCGAACCTGCCCGCACTGCCGAACGATGCCAGGTCCTCGAGATGCCGATCGACACGAACGATCACATGCCGGAACGCCGTGGCCAGCTCCGTCACGAGATCGGTGGCCTCATCGTCGCGGCACGCTTCCCATTCCCGTGGGCTGGGAAGGCCGCCGATCACGGCGAAGCCCTCGGGATGGACGAGGAACGAGCCGTCGAGCGGTCCGCCGAAGCGCAGACTCTCGATGGCGGTGAGCACGTTGGGAGTGAGATCGAGGCCGAGCCGCTGACTGACCGCCGGTTCCAGGGTGTCGAAGTCGACCAGCACCACGGGTTCTCCTCGCAGCGCGAGGCGGTCGGCGATGCCGACCGATACTTCGGTGACACCACCATCACCGCTGATGACGATGATCCCGCGCCCGGGAACGTCGCTGTCGGACTCCACGCCCAACGCCGTGCGGCCGTCACCAGGATGGAGGCGGGTCGGGGAATCCTCGGGAAGGGCAGCCTCCGCAGACTCAACCTCCACCATCCCCGTGAACGCTCTGTCGAATTGGCGCTGCTCGGTGATCGACCGTATCCGCGCCAAGAAGTCGCGTGGGGCTGCATCGGCGCGCAGTGTGTCGTCAACGCCCGCCGCCAGCAGCTTCTCCTTGCCGATCTCGCCTCGCTCGCCGTCGTAGACACCGATGACGATGCGATGACGCGCCTGCACGCGCCCGACGAGCCGCTGGCTGAGGAAGCTCGATGAGTCGTCGATGATCAGCACGTCGTAGTCGCTCTCGAGCGCATCACGACCCGAGAGCACGGTGCCGACCACCCGTACCCCGGCGTGATCGCGGGCATAGCTCATCAGCTCGGCGACCCAGCGACGCTGCGACGAGCTGAGGGCGACGGCCGGCTCTCGTTGCGTCGGCCGCATGGTCACGACCCGCTCCCCGTCTGCGAGAATTCGGGGACGACGCCATCTGCGGTGGCCTGCTCCAAGGTGGGATCGGGAGCCCCGGTGCAGCGTATGAGATGGACCTGGCCCGAGTCGAGAGCCGCCGCGATCCTCAGTGCGTCCTCGTCGGTCACCGCCAACGTCGGCGTGAAGGTCGACGATGCTCCGAGGGCGCGCGAGTCGGTGGAGGGCACGTCGATGACCTCGATGTCGACGGCGACGAAACGGGCGAGCCCCGACTCGACCACCACGACGTCGACCCGGTCGCCGCTGCGGAGACCTCCCGCAACCGCCCGGCCCTGGTCGATGGGAACGCTCATCGCCCGCAGGCCGTCCTGGGTCTCGATTGCCCTCACGTCCGAGAGCAGAACCGGCTCACCGGCTGCGATCGACCGGGTGGCGACGCTGCCGATCACCGAGGCGACCTCGTCGGCAGGCAGCAGGCTCGCCGAGAGGAGATCGTCGGCGGGTATCTGGCGGATCGAGAGGAGCCCTTCGGTGATCGCCACACCGGAGCGGATCTCGCCCTCGGCAACCGCGACGTCGATCGTCGCCTGATTGCCGCGGATCACCGCCAGGTTGAGGGCAAGAGCGGAGAGCCCGGCAAGGACCATCAACACGTGACCCAACTTGATCCGCGACAGCGGATTGCGCTTCGGCGGTTCCTGCGACTCCAGCGCAGTCAGCCGGCCGCCCGGACCGGTCGATCGCTCAACCACTTTCCCCTCCCCCGTCGGACTCATCGGTCCGCGGAACCCCTCGGAATCGGCGCCGGGACGGACCATACCAAGCTATGGAAAACCTCACGAATCAACTCAGCTACCGCTGAGAAGTCCGTACCCGATGGGTAATGCTATCCATCGTTCCTATATGCTAGCAGCCCACGAGTAACCCTGGCAAACTCGGGTAGATCGACCGGTCTTGGTTCGGCGAGGCAGCAACCTCGGTCCGTCTCCCGTCCGAGCACGGCCGGCTCCACACCACGGAGTCCCTATCGAGCCCCCGCGGTTCAGGCAGCGACCTGGAACCACTCGCCGGACTGCCGGCGCCGGGGGATGCCTGTCTACCGTGGGCCCCGTCGCTGAGCCAACACCATGGTCCAAGGCAGCGGCTTCCTCACCTCGCGGACGTCGAGCACCTCGCTCACGAGGGCAAGCAGGCCTCGGCGACTGAAGTGCTGGATGTGGCCGGGCGTGTTGCCGAGGGCGTGCCAGTACTTGCCGCGAGCGAGATTGAGGACACGCCACAGGGGCTCCCGCGGCGTGCTGAGCAGCACATGGCGCCCCGTGACGCGTGCCACCTCGGCCAGCCCGCGCTTCGGATCCTCGAGATGCTCGAGGACCTCGCAGCAGATGACCAGGTCAAACGAGGCATCCTCCCAGGGCAGCTCGTAGATCGACGCTTCCCGGAACGAGAGCAGGGGGTCGAGGCCGGGCGCAATCTGCCCGAGCTCGAGATCGCAGCCTTCGAACCTGTCCGGACGCGGCCCCTCGCCCAGTAGGTGCTGAGCCAAGAGACCCTCGCCGCAGCCGACTTCCAGCACGGATCTTGGGGCGGCCTGCCGGTACAGGTCGCTGGCGCCCCGAAGGAAGCCGCGCATCAGGGCGCGCGCGACGGGGTTGCGCGTGCCGTACTTGTCGTAGGTGTTGCCGATGGGCACTCCCTCGGCATCGAGATGGGCCACAATTCACCTCATTGGGCGAGGATTCGGTGCTGATCGCTTCGGGCACCGCAGCGTGCTCCGAGAATCACCTGGTCACGACGTCCAGCCGAACCCTATCACTCAGCAAGGGGCGACCCGGATTGACCACAGGCGGCCCGCACCGGCTTGAGCCCCTCGACTACCGTCACGTCGTTCCGGACAAACGGCCGGAGCCCGTCACAGAGCCGCCATGAAACCCGAAGCAGTACAAACTCGTTACGTCAAGCACTTCGCCGGCCCGGTGACCACCATCTCCGAGGGCTCGCCTACCACACCCACAGCCGACTTCGGCGCCGCCGTCGTCAGCGGCCGCCCGTATTGGATGGCTACCCCGATGCCGATTGATCCGGATGGCTCGGACGCGAGCATCCGCCGCGGCCTGCGAGGACTCGACGGCAAGTTCTCGATCCTCGTCTTTGGCGCCACCAAAGCGGTGCTGGCGACCGACGCTCTCGGCTGTGGGGGTGCGTACCTGGCCGAGCGGGACGGCTCCGCCTTCGTTGCCTCGCACCTGGGGTGCATGGCCCGAGCTCTCAGCGGTCCCTTGGAGATCGATACGCAGGGTGCGGCGGCGGCTCTCGCCGGCAGCATCTCCATTTTCGGCAGCACCCCCTATCGGGGAATCCGACGGTTGCGAGCGTGCGAATACGCCGTCATCGACATGGCGTCCGGCGCCGTTGACAACGTCGGCACCTACGGCACCGTCCGTGACATCTTCGACCTCGACGGCGAATCACCGGGATCGACCTCCGAGCTGGCAGCACTTCTGCGAGCCGCAGTCGAACGCGAGGTCGGAGTCGATGGTCTCTTCCTCTCGGCAGGCAAGGATTCGCAGGCGATCGCCCTGTCCCTCTCGCCGGAGCAGCGGAGCCGGGTACCGGCGCTGTCCTACGGCGGCTGGAGATCAACGGATCGCCGCGGCTCGGTTCGCGTTGCCGCCCAGTATGGGATGCGGCACCGATTGCTGCCGCCGCTTCGCCTCCGGCTCCGCGACTACACGGACCCGATCATTCGCATCGGCGGGGGAACGAGTGGGATGCAGACCGCGCAGCACGTGGCCGGCGCCCGCACAGCCCGGGCTCACCGCACCGTGGTCCTCAACGGCTTTCTCGGTGATGTTCTCAGCGGCAAGAACTTCAGAACCGGAGCGGCGGAACAGGCGAAGTCCTGCTGGCTGCGTCACACGCCGTGGATGACAAGGGCGAACGGCGCCCTGGAATCAATGTTCCCAGACGAGGTCGCCGCCAATCGCACGGCGCTGCAACGGGAACTGGAGAGTCATCTCGATCTCCCCCCGGGCCGGGCACTCATCATTGCCAATCTCACTCACCGGCAGGCAAGCTTCATCTCGGGAACGTTCGACATGGTGCACCAGGAGATCGAGACCGCCACCCCCTTCTTCTACCGCCCACTGATCCACTACTGCCTCACCCGAACGGTGCACGACCTCGCCGACACCAGGCTCTACGAAGAGACGCTGGCCGACCTCGGCTACGCCGGAGCGGGCGTCTCCGGCTGGATCGGCCACGTAGCACGGTCGGTCGGCAAGCGCCGCGGCAAGTATTCGACGGTTGACTGGCAAGCCGTGATCCGCCGGTCCCGCCCCTGGCTGCGGCGCATGGTGGAAGACCATCGCGGCGAGCCGATCGGCCGGCTGGCTCACGACTCGATCGATTCCGGGAGCCCGTTGCCACTGGCCCTGTTCGCCATCCCGATCCTGAAGACCGCCCAAGGACCCGCCACCCACGAAGAAACCCCTGTGAACCCCGGCTGAACGGATCGGCCCTCTCCCTCAATACCGCTCTCTGTGCACCAGCTCGTCGAGCGGTTTGCGGCCCCCGATGCGACGCGGCCCGGCGCCGGGAGCCGCGTACCCGAGAGCGACGGCGTAGCGGCAGCGCTGCCCCTCACCCAGGCCCAGCACCTCGGCGGCGACATCGCGGTGGTGCAGCGTGATCGGGCAGCTCGCCACCCCGACAGCATCGGCGGCCAGCATGATGTTCTGCGCCAGGCGGCCCGAGTCGAACTCATTGCCGGCCGGCTCCTCGACGATGGCGATCGCCGTCGGAGCGTTGTGGATCGGCTTGGTGTAGTGGCCAGCCCGGCAGAGCCGTTCCTTCTGCTCGCGATCCTGCACCACGACGAAGGCCCACTCCTGCTGGTTCTTCGAGCTTCCCGTCCAACGAGCCGCCTCCAAAATGGCGGCAAGGTCGTCGTCGGAGAGCTGATCGGGCTGGAAGTCACGGATCGCCCGCAGGCGAAGAATGCGACGGTATAGATCGTTCACACCGCCGAGGCTACCCGCCGACACCATGGGCAGCCCAAACCGGCCGGGGCTGGGTCATCGAGTGCCCCGGCGTCCACGTATGGGAACGCCGCCCCGTGGACGATGCTGTTACGGTGGCGAGTCGAACATGAACAATGCCGTGCGCGCGCTGGTCGTTGAGGACACGCGGATCCTCGGTCGACTCATCGCATCGACCCTGCGAGAACTCGGGTGCGAGATCGAGAGTTCACCGCGATACGGTCACGCCCTACGCCGCCTCGAGACCGGATGCGCCGACCTCGCCATCATCGACATCTACCTGCCGGACGGCTCGGGCATCGACCTGGTGAAAGCGGCACGCAAGCTGCCCGAGCCACCGGCCATCATCGTGCTGACAGCGGACGCTCGGCCTGCGACGATCGAAAAGGCCAAGGCGGCCGGGGCCGACGTGGTCATGACCAAGCCATTCCGAACCGACGACCTCCACGAGACGGCCCAGAAGCTCATCGACCAGATGTGAGAGGCCTCGGCGGTGATTCCCCCTGCGGGCGGGCACACCGTGGCCGCCCATGGCACGGCCCCCCTCGGGCACTGCGGTTCGGCGACTGTGCCCTCTTTCTTGAGCAATCGTTCGAGATCTCCCGCAGCATGGCCCCCACGGTCACCCGAGAGCACCGGGAACTCCCGCTCTACCCTTTCGCCACCTCTTCACGGACACCGGCGGACTGCAGGTGGAAAGGAACGCTCGTGACGGCGATCCCAGGTTCCGGGGCGAGCATCCCCTTGATGGCCAGTCCGGTCTGGTTGTGAAGGAGCTGGGCGATGCGGCCCGGAACCACGAACTCGGGGATCACGACGTTGATGATCGTTCCCGGGAGCGCCCGACGTCGCCGGTCGCGCAGGTAGGCGACGAGGGGCTCGACGATCGCCCGGTAGGGGGACGGCACGACATCGAGCGTCATGTCGAACCTGGATTCGCCCCAATCGCGGAGAATCCGGTCCCGCTGGCCCTCCTCGACGTCGACGTGCACCGCGCTCACCGGCGTGCCCAACCCAACGGCATAGGCGAGTGCTTCTCGCACCGGCCGGGTGAGATCCGAGATGAGGACGACAGTCTCGAGACGTTGCAGCGGTACGGGCGTGATGCCGCGCCGGCGCAGTCGCCGTAGCAGGGTGAGATCGGTCACCGCCACGTTCTGGGCAAAAAGGAGGCGGGCCCTGACGGCGAGGCTGTGACGGTGACGGAACAGCTCGGTCATGGTCCGGGTCCGGAATCGATCGGACATGACAACGGTGACACGGTCCGCGGGGTGGGCGTCGCGCAGCGACAACACATGATCGACGATCCTGCGCGTGATGGGCCGCCCCTCGCCGTACAGGAGCGTGAGCGGATGGTCGGGGTGCAGGCTCTGCCAGCTGAAGATCACGTCGTCCGATCCGGCCTCCTCGGCGTGGACGCACTCCACGCTCGCCGCTCGAATCAGGAGGGCATAGGTGAGCGCCCGCTCGGTGGCCTCGTCGGCGTGGTTGACCAGCAGCACGACCCGATTCAGCCGGGGCTCGGCAGTGACCGGGATCTGCCGGAGTTGGGCGGCAACCGCCGCGTAGTGGCGCCGTACCGCCATCATCGCCGCCACGATGAACGGCACCGTCACGATGACGATCCAGGCTCCGTGCGCGAACTTGACAATCGCCACCACGACCAGCACCACCGCGGTCGTCGCCGAGCCGACGGCGTTGATCACCACCGAGTGGCGCCATCCTGGCTCCCGGGACCGCAACCAGTGGCGGACCATTCCCGCCTGGCTGAGGGTGAAGCTGGTGAACACGCCCACCACGTAGAGCTGGATCAGGCGGGTGACCTCGGCGCCGAACACGACGAGCAAGAGCGAGGCGAGCACTGCGAGCGTAATGACGCCGTTGGAGAAGACGAGCCGGTCGCCCTGGTTGCGGAACTGCCGCGGGAAGACACGGTGGTTGGCGAGGATCGCCGAGAGGCGCGGGAAGTCCTGATAGGCGGTGTTGGCGGCCAGCACGAGGATGGCCGCGGTGAACACCTGCAAGGCCCAGAACGCGGCGCCGCCGCCGAAGACCACCCGCCCGATCTGGGAGATGACCGTGCCGTGGGTCTCGAGAATCTGCTCGCTCACTCGCACCCCGAACAGGCGGGCCAATGTCGAGATCCCCAGGAACATGGTGATGGCGATGCCGCCCATCACCGCCAGCGTGGTGGCGGCGTTCCTCGCCTTCGGCTCGCGGAATGCCTGCACACCGTCGGCGATCGCCTCGACCCCGGTGAGCGCCGTGGACCCCGAGGCGAACGCCCTCAGGATGAGGAAGAGGCTCACCGCCCCCACCTCGGGTGCAAGGTCGAGATGCGCGGTCGCCGCCTGCGGGCACACTCCGTCGAGGCACTTGGAGAAGCCCATGACGAGCATCACCGTGACGGTGGTGACGAAGGCGTAGGTCGGGATGGCGAACAGCGTCGATGCCTCCCGGACGCCACGCAGGTTGGCGAGGGTGAGCAGCAGCACGAACCCGAGCGCGAGGAGCACTCGCCGGTGGAGCAGCGAAGGCGCCGCCGAGGTGATGGCGGCCACACCTGCGGCCACCGACACCGACACCGTGAGGACGTAGTCGACGAGCAGGGCGGCCGCCGCGGTCGCCCCGACGCCCAGGCCGAGATTCTCGGACGAGACGATGAAGGCGCCGCCGCCGCCCGGATAGGCGCGGATGGTCTGGCGGTACGAGACGATGACAATCACCAACAGCACCGCCACGGCGAGACTGATCGGCGTCACCAGCGAAAGTGCCCCGGCGCCGGCGAGCGCCAGCACGAGCATCATCTCCTCGGTGGCGTACGCCACCGAGGAGAGCGGGTCCGAGGCGAAGATGGGCAGGGCGAGTCGCTTGGGCAGCAACTGGTGAACGGCCTCGTGGCTGGCGAGCCGCCGGCCGAGGAGGAAGGTCTTGAGCTTGCTGGGGGTCACGTCATGTTCCTGACCGTCCGCTGCCGCGCCGTCCTCAGGAGCCTTCAGACGGAGTTCGATCGGAGTCGCTCGTACACTATCGGCCGCACACAGTGTCTACGGCGCAGCCGGGGACAAGCACCCCTACGTTGCTGCCGCCTCTTTGCGCCGCGCACGGCGACGGCGGTACGCCTTCTCTCCCTCAACGACCCAGAAGATGCCGGTCGACGCCGCCAGCACGATCACCAGCTCGAAGAGGGAGAGCGGGTCCACCGTGAACATGGTCTGCGCAAACGGCAGGTAGATAACGAGGAGCTGGACAATCAGCGTTCCCCCGACAGCCCACAACAGGGGCCGGTTCGACATGATGCCGAGCGACCACAACGACTCGGTCTCGGAGCGCATCGCCATGGCGTTCCCGAGCTGGAGCAGGGCGAGCGAGACGAACACCATCGTCTGCCACGGACGATCGGTGGCCTCGCCCCAGACCCCGAGGCCGAGCGGGATCAGACCCATGAGCAGGCCCACGAAGATGATGTCGGACGGCATACCGTGGGCGAAGATGCTCTCCGACGGCGGCCGGGGCGGACGTTTCATCACGTTGCGCTCGGCGGGCTCGACACCGAGAGCGAGGCCGGGAAGGCCGTCGGTGACGAGGTTGATCCACAGGATGTGCACGGGCAGCAGGGGCAGGGGCAATCCGAGGAAGGGGCCGAGGAGCATGACCCAGATCTCCCCCGCGTTCGACGTGAGCGTGTAACGGACAAAGCGACGGATGTTGTCGTAGATGCGGCGGCCCTGCCCGGCGGCGGTGACGATGGAGGCGAAATCGTCGTTGGTGAGCACCATGTCGGCGGCTTCCTTGGCGACCTCGGTGCCGGCGACGCCCATGGCGACCCCGATGTCGGCAGCGCGCAGCGCCGGGGCGTCGTTGACCCCGTCGCCGGTCATGGCCACGATGTCGCCCCGCTTCTTCCACGCCTGCACAATGTCGAGCTTCTGCTCCGGAGAAGTCCTGGCGTAAACGCCCACCCGGTCGACGTGGTCGGCGAGGCCTTCGGAGTGCTCGCGGGCGAGTTCCGCCCCGGTCATGACCTGCTGATCGTCGAGGATGCCGAGGCGGGATGCGATGGCGGCGGCAGTGGCTGGGTGGTCGCCGGTGATCATCACCGGCGTGATCCCGGCGGTGCGGCACGCCGCGACCGCGGCGGCGGACTCGGGACGGGGAGGATCGGCCATCGCCACCAGGCCGTACAGGGTGAGGTTGTGCTCGGCATCGAGGACGCTCTCGGAATCCCCGTCGTCGATGCGCCCTGCGACGGCGAGGACGCGGTAGCCGGCCGCGGCGTAGTCCTCCGCCTGAGTGACGACCTTGCTGCGGTCGGCCTCGCTCATCGGCCGCGGCTCGTTCCCCTCGGCGATGGACGAGACCGTCTCGAGCACCGCTTCGAGCGCTCCCTTCGAGGCGATGAGCCGCCCGGACCGGTTGGGACCCCGGTGGACGGTGGTCATGCGCTTGCGGTCGGAGTCGAAGGGGATCTCAGCGAGACGGGGATGGGCGTGTTGAAGCTCGTCGCGCGCCGCGCCTCCCTTGGCGGCGAAGGCCAGCAGCGCGCCCTCGGTCGGGTCGCCGGCGACGGCCCAGTCGCCCCCGGCGGCGGTCGGGGCAACCAGCACCGCGTCGTTGCACAGGGCCGCGGCGACGACCATCGAGGCGAGCGAGTCGTTGTCCCCGAGAGCGAGCGGCTCGCCGTCGGCGAGGAGTTGGCCGCCGGGCTCGTAGCCGGAGCCCGTGGTGGTGACCTCACCGCCGGAGGTCCAAGCCTTCTCGACGAGCATCCGCCCCTGGGTCAGCGTGCCGGTCTTGTCGCTGCAGATCACGGTGACCGAGCCGAGCGTCTCGACCGCAGGGAGCTTCCGGACGAGGGCGTGCTGGTGAACCATACGCTGTGCGCCGAGGGCGAGGGCGATGGTGACGACAGCGGGAAGAGCCTCGGGGATGGCTGCCACGGCGAGGCTGACCGCAGTGAGGAACATGAGGCTCACCTCTTCGCCGCGCGCGACGCCGACGGTGAAGACGATGGCGCACACGGCGACCGAAGCGGCCGCGAGCCAGCGGCCGAGCACGGCGAGCCGGAGCTGGAGCGGCGTTCGCGGAGACTGGTGGGCCTTGAGGAGCCCGGCGATCTCGCCCAGGGCGGTCGACATCCCGGTGGTGACCACGACGGCGCGA
>Ga0315545_1004510_pt1 | contig 11486 bp, 11 predicted proteins | sample SalMarSW160210MG_FD_203096 | JGI IMG/M metagenome (GOLD analysis project Ga0315545, IMG submission 203096) | Salt marsh sediment microbial communities from the Plum Island Ecosystem LTER, Massachusetts, United States - Salt Marsh Sediment SW1602-10 ...
ATCCGCGATGTGGATCTTCTTCTGTGCCCTGGCAGTCAATGATAGTCGCTGCCACGACATCAGGATCATTGGGATCGATGCTTTTAACGGTGATGGCCTTGCCTTTGAAATCAATATCGCGGTTGCCGTCGCCGGTATAAGTGCCGGGTGCGATGATGACCGTATCGCCATCAATAGCTGCATCTATCGCCGCCTGGATCGTGGAATATTCGCTCGGCACCAATAATTCTGCAGCAAAAGTGGTTGAACCGATAGTGAGAATTCCGACCCCCATCAAGCAAGCAAAAGCATACCTCCGCATAGACATTTCCTCCAGCACAAGCCTCAGGCTCTACATTGCTTAATCGTATTAATTATCCAATTCAACAGGCTAAAAGTCAAGAATTATCTTGCCGTGGCTCATACACACTTGCATTGTCATACCTTCAGCACATAATATATAAAAATAAGATTGAACTTTTTCAGAGGTATTACTATGGAATTTATAGAAGCGATTCGCAAAAGGTATTCCTGCAGGGCTTATGAGGATAAATCCATAGAAAAAGAAAAACTCGATACGGTTTTAGAAGCGGCACGACTGGCACCATCAGCAAAAAACCTGCAGGATTGGCGGTTTGTCGTGGTAACAAATGAGAAAAAGAAACATCAATTAGCACAAGCAGCAAACAACCAGATGTTTATTGCGAACGCTGGGGCTATAATAATTGCATGTAGTAAGACTAAGGAAAAAATGCGGTGCGGACAGGCGATCGGACCGATTGATGTGGCTATCGCGCTTGAACATATCTCCTTGCAGGCAACACGGTTACAATTAGCAACCTGCTGGATCGGTTCGTTCTATCCGGATAAGGTCCGGCCTATCGTCGGTATACCCGAAGACGTAGATATTATTGAACTTATGGCAGTCGGCTATCCGGCTGATAGTCCTAAAGAGCCAAAGCGCGAGCCGATGGAAAAAATTGTCTGCTACGAGAAATGGCAGTTTTGACATTGTGTTAAGTTATGTGCAGATAAATACTTAGTATGAGGTTGCTTTTTGGTTCAGCTAAGGTAAAATAACGTTGAATAAAGGGGACGTGGTGTAACGGGAGCACACCGCGGTCGCATCGCGGAAATGAGGGTTCGATTCCCTTCGTCTCCATTTGTTCGTATCTCGTGAAGCGTGAAACGTATCTCGTTGGAGGGATCTGCACCACTTAGCTTTTGGACACTTGGTTTGTGAGAAATTTCTGCAAAATTTTTGTATGTGTTTGAGTTACAAGTGCTTAAGAGCATGGGGGCATAAGTGTAAAAGTAAGCAAAAATTAGCAGAAATTTGCAGAAATGCGCGCGTTTTGAGCAAAAACTTACAAAAAATGCGCACTTTTTAACAAAAATAGAAAGGACATTGAAAGTGTTCTCTTGACAAGCTCGTTTTTGCACGGATTTACTCTTGACAGTAAGGGACAATTGTGCATCGGTAGGTGAAGGCGGGTAAAGACAAATGACAACAGATCTAAAGTCGGAAAGAAAAAATATGGATAGGCCAATGCCAAATTTATTTTTTAGGTTCATGAAGCTACTTTTTTGGCTGCGAGATTTATTGTTACCACGTGAGAAGATCCTCAGAGAAGTAAAGTTTAAGCCGGGCTCTATAGTTCTTGATTTCGGCTGCGGGACGGGAAGCTATACGGTAGTAGCTGAGCAAATGGTTGGGCCCGGCGGGAAAGTCTATGCTGTAGACATAAATCCACTTGCGGTTGAATCAACAAAGAAAGTCGCGATGAAAAGAGGTCTCAGCAATATTGAGACTATCTGTTCGGATTGTGCAACAGGTCTAAAAGATGAAAGCGTCGATGTTGCGTTGCTCTATGATACGCTTCATACGTTAAGTGAGCCGCAAGCAGTACTGCAGGAATTACATCACATCTTGAAGCCTCAGGGAGTTTTGTCGGTCAACGACCACCATCTAAAACAAGAGCAGATAATATCTCGCGTAACAAAGAGAGGCTTATTTAAACTTTCTAAGAAAGCCAAGTACACGTACACCTTTGCGAAAGTCTGAATTGGTGAATTTCGACAAAATGGGGCCAGATTTCAGGTTGCAAAAATGCTTTGTATGATATATGATTGTAGTGAATCAAGCGAAGCATGAGGAACAGTAGCGATTGAGATAGTTGGTAGTTCACAGTTTTTAGTTTTGAGTTGCTGATGCTATAACATGAGCGAGTTATCTCAGCCTCAAACTTTCCGTTGATCAGTTTGAGAATGCAAAAATAAAACTTAAAAATGCAAAATTGTGGAATCCCGAAGCTGTTGGAATGGCTATTTTATTTTTACTTTGTTTTCCATAATTATGTATCGCATAATGGTCTATATTGTTTCCTGGCAAAAATTGGTTTCCAAGATTCAAAAATACATATAATAAGAGACTAATAATAAGTGAAGGTAATATTATGGAAAGAACTTTAATTCAGAAAAATACAAGTAATATAATGAAAATTTTAATTGAAAAAGCTAAGGGTATATCTGACATACATCATAAGGGTATAAAAGGCAGATTGAGAGAACTCTTTATTACTGAAATATTAAACTCTTTCCTAACCGTTCAATTTGGTATAGGTACTGGATCAATCATTAACCAAAAAGGAGTACAGAGTAACCAAACAGATATAATAATTTATGATAAACGAATCTTGCCACCTTTCATAAAAGAGAAGAATTTAGCTGTATACCCTGCTGAAAGTGTGATTGCTACAATTGAAGTAAAAAGTGTGTTAGACAAAAAACAATTATTGGCAGCTGAGAAATCAGCAAAAATGTTAAAAAACAAAGTATTCAATCCTGAAGAAAGCCTTTTTGATGGGTTCTCTATATTTAGGGCACAATATCACGTTATACCTTTGTGTGCTGTATTTGGCTATTTTGGGAATGGCGTAAGGGAATTGGCAAAAGAAAACTCTGGTAAAATATGGTTGAATAATAACATTAGAAATACATTTGCCATTTGCTTGGCCAATAATTATTCGTGGCTTAATGTAGGGGGGAAAGGTTGGACAATTTGTAAAAATGACTTAGAAACAAATGAGGAAATTAAAAGATTTATTGCAGTTATTCTAGATAATGTGAGAACATATGGGGAATTACGTTTCAAGGTTTTTACTGATGAAAAACACAAAGATTGGTTGTCTGTTTATATGAGAAATTAGGTTGAATTGTTTAATTAAAGATGTCCGGTGATTTCTAAGGTCTGCCTGAAAAACGAATATAGACTATTGTAATACAATTATCTAGATTAGCGCTTATTAGCATAATGCCATTATGAAGTCAGTGTTTAACCTTGAGATGTTTTGACCTTCCCCCCGAAAACTGTGCCAGTTGTAATTAGAGTGCCGGCATGTTAGAAACCCATAAAAAGGAGACAAACAATGCGTGGCACAAGATTCAAGCAGGAGCAGGTCATAGCAATACTGAAAGAGGCCAGGGCCGGGGTAAAGTTGTCGGAGCTGAGCCGCAAGTACGGGGTAAGTGAAGCGACGATATACAACTGGAAGGCAAAATACGGCGATATGACGGTAAGCGAGGCACGGCGTCTTAAGCAGTTAGAAGAAGAGAACGGTCGATTGAAGCACATAGTCGCCGACCAGACGCTCGAGATAAAGGCGTTAAAGTATGTGGTATCAAAAAACTTTTAAGGCCCAAGGCGAAGCGAAAGGCAGCAGGTCTTATCATTGAGCACTTTGGGCTGAGTATCCGCAGGGCATGCAGGTATATGGAGTTATCGAGGACCAGCTTTGGGTATAAGCCGGTAGTAAGGCCTGATGAAGAGCTGATTCGCAGGCGATTGAAAAAGCTGTCGGAGACGAGAAGACGATTCGGCTGTCCGAGGCTGCATATAATGCTAAGACGAGAGGGGTTTATGATAAACCACAAGAGGACCGAACGGATTTACAGAGAGGAAGGGCTTCCATTGCGTATAAGGCGGCGAAAGAAGATGGCGTCGCTTTTGAGGACACAGATACCAAGACCGAATAGTCCCCATCATATATGGAGCATGGACTTTATGTGGGATAACCTGGCCGATGGACGAACGATAAAGGTGCTGTCGGTGGTTGATGAATGGACGCGTAAGTGTTTCAGGATTGAAGTTGATACGTCGATTAACGGCGTGCGGGTGGCAAGGGTATTGAGTGAGATAGCGCAGATGGAAGACCTGCCGGAGATTATTGTCATCGACAACGGCCCGGAGTTCATCAGCAATGCCCTCGACGCGTGGGCATATCAGCGAGGCGTAAAGCTTACGTTCATACGTCCCGGCAAGCCCGTTGAGAACGCATATATCGAGAGCTTCAATGGCAGATTAAGAGATGAATGTTTGAATGAGAACTGGTTCTTGACGCTTGAGCAGGCCAGAGGGATTATCGAGGACTGGCGTATCGATTACAACACCGCCAGGCCGCACAGTTCGCTGGGATACCTTGCGCCGGAGGAGTTTATCCGGCAGGAAGCTAAAATTTTTTCCACAGGCATGCCTGTGGAGGCAGAGTCAATTAACGCTGGATACTCTAATATGTAGTGGTACAATAAACGGGGGAAGGTCAGTTTACCACATGGGATATCGCTTTTCTTATCTAACAGTAGTCGGCTTTGATTATCTCACGGGCTGAATCGTGATGTATATATTATTATGTTGGTAATAATGAGATCGCTATGGAACCTGGAATGATTATAGATGAGCGGTTTCGCATAGATCAAAAAATTGGATCCGGTGGACAAGGCGAGGTATACCAAGCCACTGATCTAACAAACAAGAGTTCACCAGTCGCCTTAAAGATATATCACCGCAGATCATTCCCTAAAGAGAAGTTCCTATCGAGAGTCCAACAAGAGGTAGAAGCTCTACAAAAAGTCCTCTCTCCCCAAGTGATTCAGTTAATTTCAAGTAACATAGAAAGTCTAAAGGAAAACCCTTCTTCTATTCCATACATTGTAACTGAATTTGCAAAACACGGCAATCTTCGTCAGCACGACTTCTATGTCGGAGAGATTGAACTCTCACTACGTCTATTTCGGTCTATTTGCCAAGGCGTACGTGACATTCACAGAGCTGGAATTCTCCACCGCGACTTGAAGCCGAGTAACATCCTCATGGTCAGTTCAGAAAAGGACATAAAGATCGGCGATTTTGGTATATGCCTCATTGGACTCGACGAAGATAAGGATCGGGCCACTAAGTTACGGGAAAAAGTAGGCCCAATTTACTTCGCTGCTCCCGAGCAAACGACACTACCACCAACATTCACAAAAAAATCCGACATATACTCCCTGGGCCGCATTCTTCATTACCTAATTACCGGAGACTATGAGTTCACGCCTACCGAAGAATACAAGCCTGTTACTGTATACATCGGAGGCACCGAACCGCAGAAGGTCGACGATTTAATACAGAATATGATAAGCTTCGATCCTAAGTACCGACCAGCAGACCTAGACGCGGTTATCAAAACTGTTGATGAGCTTCTCCAGACTGACACTCTCGAAAAGGAGAAGCTACAGCTAACACAACTTCAGCAACGCGCCATAAAGTACCTTCGCAGCGATTTCACCAACGAAGCCACGATACATGAGATTCTCGACTACCTCTCAGCCTTCTATGATGTAATCCATCACGCTGGGCCATTTGACTACTTTATTTCTGGAGGCAGCATGAAGTGGTCCAGCTTCGCGTCCCAGTGCGAACAACAGCTGAATCAACTCGAAGACGCAGGTGTTGTTTACTTCACCAAAGGCCGATACAAGCTGATCAAGGAATGATGATTAAAAATAACATTTATAGAGACGAGGTATGACGTACGGGTGCGCCATAATTTGCGCCTAATGCGTATAGTTATGCATTGGATTAGACAAGATTTTCGTGAAGCTTGAATGGGTAGATGAGCATTGAGTGAAGCGTGAATGAGTGGATGGGAGGAAATGATTATTGATTATTGATAATTGATGATTGATTATTACAAAATTCATTGTTCGTGAATCGTGGCCCGGGGCCCGTCGCTCGTGACTCGTATTGCGTCATAGGAGAACCCCGCAATAAACCGCGGGTTAAAAACAATCCTCGGCCACAGGTGCCGAGGCTAAACAAAAACCACCAGATAAACCCTTCGACTTCGCTCAGGACAGGTCTGGGGGCTAAATATAAAGACGAACCCTGCCATAGTGATGGCAGGGCTAAATATAATTTAATAAACCCCCAATATAAAATTGGGGGCTAACCAATTGTTGGATGGATGGGAAAAAATCCTTAACAAAGGCCAAGAAAAGGCCGAAAATATGGGACAGACTATATTACAGGTTATAGCAAATTCATTTAGGAGACAATACGATGAAACGATACGTTTTGATAGCCTTGCTAACAGGCATGTTCCTGCCGATAGTAGCGCTAAGTCAGGAATTTGAGCCGGGACCAGAGCCGGAACACCAAATGCATCTGTGGGAGATGGAACTCGAACTGCAAAATCGTGAGGCAAGAATGGACATCGAGAGAAGAATGGCAGAGCTTGAGCTGGAAAAGCGAAAGATTGAAATAGACCGTATGCGAAAAGCACATCTAAAGAAATTGCACAAGAAAGAATTGCATCCACTGCTACTTCTATGTGCAGTAGTCCATATCCTTGCAGCGGTGTGGGTGTACCAGGATATAAGAAAGAGAAACGCAGGCTCGGGCATATGGATTGTGATTACAATTTTGACCGGCCTACTCGGCGTTCTGGTATACGCTATCGTGCGGCTTGGCGAAACAGGCGAAAAGAAATAAACAAGGTGAGAACTTCATAATAAATTGCAACAATTAATCCCGCAATGAACTCACAGTAAACCCCGCGATAAATCGCGGGGCTAAATATAACGACAGACCCTGCCATAGTGATGGCAGGGCTAAACAAAAATCCCCAATGTAAAATTGGGGGCTAACCAACACCGCAACCTCGCTTCGCTAAAACTGATAAGCAAAGGTAAGCAAATTGCGGAGCTAAATATGCTTTCGCACCGCACATTAAGTACGTAAAATAGCTACATTCGAATTTAATACGACGATGTAGTTCCCAAGGATGCCTAAAGCTATCTGCAGCGCAGCAGAAAAAGGAGGTCTGATATGCCGGCAAGTATAGCACATATGGTAATAGCACATAAGGCGTTATTATATTTGAAGGAAAACGGCTTTACGGAGCTGGCGGAGTTTTCGGGGATGCTGGATGATGTTGGTGGGCGAAAGAACCTTCAGGCTTATATGAATTTGGGCAGTATCGGGCCGGATTTGTATTACTATGAGAGCCTGAAGGATTCAGCGCTGGATATGCTGAAGGAAGGATTTGTGCAGGCCAAGGGGGTGACGCCATGGGCGTATCATTTGCATTCGCATCGGCCAAACGTGTATCCACTGAAATTAATTGAGATACTTTTCAGAGATGCGGTGAGAAAAGGCAGTAAGGTGATGCTGGACGACGACGATGAACGTAAGTTAGCATACATTGCGGGACACCTCAGCCATATAGCGGCGGATCAAATTATTCATCCGGTGGTCAACGCGATTGCAGGGCCCTACTACCGCAGCGGAGACAATCGCAAGAAGCATCGAGAATGCGAGGTCTTTCAGGACTATTTTCTATACGAAGAAATATACAGGCAAAAAAGAGAAGAGCTAATGCGAAAAAGAGAAAAGAGAAAGTACGACTTTTTCGAGCAGAAGTTTAACAAATGGGCGGACTGTGTTCGCGGCTTAACGACAAAGAATACGGAAGATTGGTTCAGGTACTTTTTGCAGCGAGGATTTGCGGAGACATACGGGGCGTTTCCAGATGAAGATATGATAGAGGATAGTGTAGATAATCTGCTGCTGATTCTGCGAGGGTGCACTCGGCTGGGGCCTTACGAGAAGGCAGCGAAGGAATATGAGAATGAAGGAGAAAAAGGCGAGATGTACCAGGAGTACATCAAGAAGCCCCAGTACGTGAAGTACTATGAGCAGGCGGTACTGCTGACAGGGGTTTATGCTACGGCTTTGTATGAGGTGTACTCGTTGCTTGTGACAGGAGGTGATTTTGACGAGCCGCAGAAAGAGCGGTTCCTGAGTATCGTCAATGATGCGGATTTGTCGTGTCCGCTGGAACATAACATATTAGAAAAAGCGTACGCGGCATTGGCAGAGACGAAAAAAGCACTGGCGGCCAAATATAAGAAAGTGTTTACGATGGCGTAGGAGTTGAGTTGGGACATGGATGTTTATAATTTCGTGAGCTTTGCAGGATTGTTTGTTTTGATGGGGTTGGCGTGGGTGCTGTCGCGAGATAAGCGGAACGTAAACTGGAGAGTCATCGGGTGGGGGATTAGTCTACAGATACTAATTGCGCTATTTATCTTTGTAGTTCCGGCTGGGGCAAAAGTATTCCTTGCGGTCAATGACGCGGTAGTGAAGGTTCTTGAATCGGCTTCGGAAGGGGCGAGATTCGTCTTTGGACGGTTAGCCATTCCGCCTGGGCAGGTGAGCGAAACAGGTGAGGAGTCGCTCGGATTTATCCTGGCATTTCAAGGTTTTCCCACCATCATATTCTTCTCGGCACTGATTGCGATTCTGTACTACCTGCGAATAATGCCTTTGATTGTTCGAGGCTTCGCGTATGTGTTCACAAAACTGATGAGAATATCAGGTGCGGAATCCCTGGTCACGGCGAGCAACATATTCGTCGGAATTGAATCGATGCTGACAGTCAAGCCTTATCTGGCACGAATGACGCGCTCAGAGCTATGTACGATTTTGACAGCCGGCATGGCAACGGTCGCATCAAATGTGCTGGCACTTTATGTGTTCAGTCTGCAAAAAATGTTTCCAACAATAGCGGGTCATCTGGTCTCGGCTTCACTGCTTTCTGCGCCGGCGGCGGTTGTTATGTCAAAGATGATATTTCCCGAAGGTGAAAGACCCGAGACGCTCGGTGTGCAGGCCAAACCGTTCTATGAAAAAGAAAACAGTTTCTTTGAAGCCATCATCAATGGGGCGAACGCCGGGGTCAAGATGATTGTTGGCATAGTGGCGCTACTTATTGCGGTTTTGGGCATAGTGGCACTGATGGACATGATATTGGGCGCAATCGGAACACGATTCAATCCACTGATGGGTCTCGAAGGCCAATGGTCTTTGAAAGGAATTCTTGGCTACATTTTTTACCCGATTACGCTGGTTCTCGGAGTGCCGGTAGCAGATGCAGGTGTGGTCTCAAAGATTATCGGTGAGCGCTTGGTCGTCACCGAAGTTGTCGCTTATAAAGACTTAGCTGAAGTTTTGGAAAAGAGTCTATTGCAGTATCCACGTTCAGCGGTGATAACCACATATGCGTTGTGTGGATTTGCGCATTTAGCTTCCATGGCGATATTTGTGGGCGGAGTGTGTGCACTTGCGCCGCAGAAAAGCAAAGACATCGGCAGCGTGGCTGTTCGATCGCTTGTAGCAGCGACACTGGCATGCCTGATGACAGCCTGCATAGCGGGAACATTTTTCACTAAAGGTTCGATTCTATTAGGAACGTAAGTATGTACATTAAGCGTTTGGAAGAGTGCGAGGAATTTATAGCTCGTGACGATTCGCCATTGCGGGAGCTGTTGCATCCGGACAAGGCTGATGTGGCGATTCGGTACAGTCTGGCACAGGCAAGAGTTGAACCGGGCCAAAAGACGAAGTCGCACAAACTACGCTCGACGGAGGTTTATTACATCCTTGAGGGACAAGGCATGATGCATATTGGCCAAGAGAGACAGGAAGTTGGGCCAAGTTGTACGGTTTATATTCCGCCGGAGGCGGTGCAGTTTATTGAGAACACCGGAAGAAAGGATTTGAAATTTTTGTGCATTGTTGAGCCAGCGTGGCGAGAAGAAGACGAAGAAATACTTGAATAGATGTAAACCCCACGTGAAACGTGGGGCTAAATAAGACCCTGTTTTTTTTCACTATTGTTTTTCATGGCAACTCCAACCCTGTTGACATTTATCATTTACTTCGTCCTTCTCCTGGGCATCGGTTTATACTTCTATCGCAGGAATGTGAGCATTGAAGATTATCTGCTTGGCGGACGGCGGATGGGAGCGTGGGTGACGGCTTTTTCGGCTCAGGCGAGTGACATGAGCGGCTGGTTACTGATGGGCCTGCCCGGCGCAATCTACATTGGCGGCATGGGAAATATCTGGATAGCAATTGGTCTTTTCATAGGAACTGTGCTTAACTGGAAGCTCGTATCTGCACGACTACGTGTATATACGCAAACGACCCGTACAATTACATTGCCCTGTTTTTTTGAGCAGCGTTTCGGTGACCCAACAGGTTTGCTACGTGTGGTCTCTGCAATCGTTATCTTGATATTTTTCACGATATATGCGTCGAGCGGTCTCGTTGCGACAGGAAGATTATTTGAATCGACCTTCAGCGTGAAGTACCAGACCGCTGTAATTGTGGGCGGAGCAATAATAATCGCATACACGTTCCTTGGCGGATTCTTGGCAGTCTGCTGGACGGACCTGTTTCAGGGTTCTCTGATGGTCATCGCTCTGGTGGTTGTGCCTGTACTGGCATATATTGATATTGGAGGAACCAAGCCGATAAGTGAAGCCATGACATTAAAAGGAATCCAGAAAGGCCTTATAGGTCACGCAGACGGTTCAGCCATTGTCGCAATTGTCTCTTCTATGGCATGGGGCCTCGGATATTTTGGCCAGCCACACATTTTAGCGCGATTTATGAGTGCAAGGTCGCTGACCAAGCTAAATAAATCAATGATTATCGCAATTGTCTGGGTGTTCCTGTCACTTGGTGGAGCGGTGGTTATTGGCTTTGTCGGCATCGGGATGTTTGAAAATTTAGCGGTGGCCGAGGGTGAACATGAAAAAGTCTTTATATATATGATAAACAAAGTGATGCATCCCTGGCTGGCGGGGATAATGCTGGCTGCGATCCTCTCGGCAATTATGTCAACTATAGATTCGCAACTTCTGGTCTCGTCCTCGGCTTTGACGGAGGATTTCTACCAAAAGGCTATAAGAAAAAAGGCTACGGAAAAAGAAGTCGTCCTCGTAGGAAGAATATGTGTGATAATAATATCAGTGATAGCACTAATTCTGGCGCTGCCCGGTGACGAGACAATACTGTCGATAGTTGCTTATGCATGGGGGGGCTTTGGAGCGGCGTTTGGGCCTTTAGTGCTTTTTGCGTTGTTTTCGCGCAAGACAAGCTGGCAAGCTGCTCTGGCCGGAATGGCGGTTGGGACCGTTGTGCTAGTAGTGTGGAAACAGGCTGGATTAAGCCAGTATTTGTATGAGATCGTTCCTGGATTTGCTGCAAATTGCCTGACGATATTCGTCCTCAATCGCTTCACCGAACAGACAAAAAGAAAAATTCTAAAGCAATATGATGAGGTGGTAAAAACAGTGGCAGCAAAAGAACTATCAGAGATTCGAGCAGGAGAATGAAA
>Ga0315545_1004511_pt1 | contig 11481 bp, 8 predicted proteins | sample SalMarSW160210MG_FD_203096 | JGI IMG/M metagenome (GOLD analysis project Ga0315545, IMG submission 203096) | Salt marsh sediment microbial communities from the Plum Island Ecosystem LTER, Massachusetts, United States - Salt Marsh Sediment SW1602-10 ...
GGTGCAGGCATCCGCCGAGATGGGCTGGCCGGCGAGGATCGCTTCCCGCAGGAGGGGACAGTGGCAGGCGAAAAAGCGCTTCTTGGTGGGATCCTTCTCGTGCAGGTAGGCGACTGCGTTGTAGGGGATCTTGGTGATGAAGACCTCGTTTCCTTCTCTCCGGCCCACCTCCATCTCGGGGTCGCTCTTGACGAACTCGAGCACCTCGTCGTCGATCTCGGTCGTGTACCAGGGCTTCTGTTCATCCCGTAGTCGGGTGAGCAGCTCGTCTCTCTCGGCGCGCTTGACGGCGAGGAACTCGTCGATGTCGGCGCAGCGGAGATACGTGGCGCGATCGGCTGCATCGGACCGCTTCCAAGCTTCTGCCGGAATGCCGTGCTGGACCTGGAACCAGGCGGCCCGTGCCCCCTCCCGGGAGAGCGTTCGCTCCATTCGCCCCGTCGCGGCGCGCGTGAATCGGCTCCTCGATTCCTCATCGGCACCCAGCGGTGGCGGCGGTTCGGGGAAGACCCGATCGCGGACTCGGCGACCATGATCCTTGTCGATGACGCTCGCCAGGACGTCCAGTGCATTGTGGCAATCCATCAGCTCGCTCGATGCCACGGTGAGGCTCCGATGCCCGAGCCAGTCGGCGTAGTCGCGGAGAGCAGAGAAGGCGGCCACCGTGTTCCGCCCCTGCTCGACGAGCAGCCGAGCGAAGCCCTCGACCTCCTTGCGTCCCGCTGTGGAGGGGATCCCGCCGTCCGGCCCGGCCACGACGGTCTGGAATTCGGCGATCATCCCCATGCGCCGGGCAATGTCGTCGTCTGTGTGGCCCAGCTCGTGGAGGTGCTGTCGATGGGCATCGACCTGCGTGAAGGCACCCTTTTTTCCCATGGCTCTCCGCGCCGGAGCCACTCTCGGGCCCGGAGCGTCGGCCGCGCGCCGGCCGACGCTCCGGGTTCGCTTCCCAACCAGGGTACGTGGAAGCTGTGACACGGAGCTCCCGATGACCGTTCGTCTGCTTCGGAGTCGCCCCGCGGAACGGGCCGTCCATGGCACGGGGGACGGCGAGCCTGGTCTCCGGGAGCGGAGGCACCTAGCCTGGCGGCGTCTCCGCGGCGCCGACGGCGTCGCGGTATTGGCCGGATTGGATGGGCGCGCCGAGGCGAGACAGGAGGTGGGGCGATGGCGAGCATAGAAGACGTCCGGTGGTTGCAGCTCAGGTCGTACCCGGATGCCCGAGGGGTCCTGACGTCGATCGAGGGCGAGAAGGATGTCCCCTTCACGATCAGGCGAGTCTTCTACATGCACCACGTCACCGCAGATCGCGGGGGGCATGCCCACCTCGATACCGATCAGGTCGTGATCGCGTCGTCGGGGAGCTTCACCCTGGAGGTTGCCGACGGCAAGGCATCGGCGCGCTACTCGATGGACGATCCCACGCGAGGGCTCTTCACGCCGCGGATGATCTTCGTCCGTATGACCGACTTCACGGCGGGCGCCGTCTGCCTCGTGCTGGCGAGTAGCGGATACGACATGGCCAGATCGATACGGTCGTGGGAGGAGTACCTCGCTCGCGTGTGAGCGATCGCTCAGCCGCTCCCGGACTGGTCCCAGACCACTGCCCGAGGGCGTGAATCGACGAATCGCGACCTTGCCGGAGAACAAGTTGATGTCGCTCACCGGGATCCTGTCGGGGTCCTCCGGTACGGTGCGGAGATGTCGATTTGCATCGCCTGCGGGGCCCTGGGGGGCCGCAATGGTGAGCCTTGCGGCCCGTGCCTCGCCACGCTGGCGCCGGCGCCCGAGGTGAGGTTGGCGTCGGGTCTCGTCGTCCGTGGTGCTTTTCTTCATGCGGGAGCGGCGCGCCGGCTCGTGCACCGGCTCAAGTACGGCGGCCTACCGGGCGCAGCCCACGTTCTCGGCCGTGCTCTAGCCGCACTCGTTCCCTCCGATGCCACCGCGTTGGTGCCGGTTCCGCGGGCATGGGCGAGACGCGCGGTGCACGGCATCGATCCGGCGGTAGTGCTCGCCCGGGAGATCTCGTCGCGCTGCGGTATTCCCGTCGTGGCCGCCCTTCGCGCCGGCGCATGGTGGCCGCGTCACGCAGGCAGCGATCGCTCACGGCGCACCGCACCTCACTACCGGATGATCCGACGGGCCGATTTCGGCCTGGTCCTCGTGGACGACGTGCTCACGACGGGCGCCACGTTGGAGGCCGCCGCCGCGGCACTCGGTGGGATTGTGTCTCGTGGGCTCACCGCCACGGTGGCGAGTAGAGTCGGAGGGGGCCCGCCAGCCAGGCCGAGCGGACTCCTGGAGACTGCGTGGCGGCACAATCGGGGATGCGGCGGCGATGAGAGTCCTGAATGTCGCCTGCCGTGCGAGACCCTGCCGCAGTCTTCTCGACAATGGTTTGTCACCTGATTCAATTACCGGCCCGGCAGTGTCGATGAATCCAGGCAGAAAAGGAAAGGAGCGTTTGTGGACGTTCGCGTACACGGGAGGAACATGCGCGTCGCCGAGGACGTGGGAGAACTCGCCGAGGAGAAGGTGCGGCACGCCGCACGCATATTCGACGACGGCGCTTTCGCCGACGTCGAATTCTCCGAGCGTCAGAACCCGAGTGCCTCAGAGGAACGCTTCCGCGTCGAGATCACGACCCGGGTCGCCGGCCAGACCGTGCGCGTAGAAGCGGGTGGCGTCGATGATCGATCCGCCCTGGACGTCGCCGTTGACAAGTTCGAACGCCAGCTTCGCCGGCTGAAGGAGCGGCTGATCCAGCGATCCCGCAAGGCAGGCGACAAACGCCTCAATCAATCAACGGGGCTCTCCGATGAAGAGGAAACGGGCCAGTACCCCAGAATCGTGCGGACCAAGAGGTTTGCGATGAGGCCCATGACGTCGGAGGAGGCCGCGTTGCAGATGGAGATGCTCGGTCACGACTTCTTCTTCTTCCTCGATGCCGAGAGTGGGATCCACTGCGTTCTCTACCACCGACACGACGGAACGCTAGGACTGATCGAACCCGAATGACCCGCCTACTCATCGTTGATGACATCCCGCTCTTCCGGGCCGGGCTGGCCTCCGCTCTCACGGATGCCGGCTTCGATGTCGTCGGCGAGGCCGGTCACGCCGAGGGCGCCGTCGGCCAAGCCGAGCATCTGCAACCCGATCTGGTGTTGCTCGACGTGTTGATGCCGGGGCTCTCAGGCCTCGATGTCGTTGAGAAGATCAGCGCGGTGTCTCCGGGGGCCAAGGTGATTCTCCTGACCGGAAGCGAATCCGAGGAGGATCTCTTGACGGCTCTGCGTGCCGGGGCGCGCGGCTACATCGTCAAGGACACGCCATTCGACATGCTCGTCGATGCCATCCAGGCGGTAGCCAACGGAGGTGCCTCCCTGTCACCCCAGATGGCCGGCAAGCTGTTCGATGTGTGCCGGCAGCTCCTTCGGCACCAAGAGCTGCTCCAGGCCCGCAAGCCGACACTGACCGGGCGGGAGGTTGAGGTGCTTCAGCTCGTTGCCAAGGGCATGACCAGCAGGCAGATCGGCGAAGACCTGTTCATCTCAGAGAACACGGTCAAGAACCACATCCGCAATATTCTCGACAAGCTTGGTCTGCATTCACGCAATGAGGCGGTCCTCTATGCGGTGCGGGAGAAGCTGGTCACGATCGGTTGAGTGAATGGCCTCGACATCTGGTCGCGCTCAAGATCTCGCAAACCGGGTTGTCGATGCCCTGGGCGTGGCGTGGACGACGTTCACCCTGTACCCGGAACCAGCAGCCCAGGCGCCGTTCTCATGGGCAGTAGATGCACTGTCGGTTGACATGAAGCACCCGATCACCCTCGTGATCGGGCCGGGAACATTCTTCAGTGAAACCGAGGAGGTGCGGGCGTCGGAAGGGGCGACTCGTCTCGCACGGGAGATGTTCCTCCACGACATCGAGTACCTCCGTTTCAGGGGGAACACGACGGCCGAGGGGCTCGTCGGGTTCTTCAGCACCATCGCACTCGACGACGAGGAGGTGCGCAGGCAGGGCGGCGTCGTGTCCCTGCTCGAGAAAGTCCCGGGAACCGGCATCGAGGTGTACGAGCGAGGCCTGCTGGTGATGGGAGGGGGACACGACTCCGGTGAGGAAGCCGAAGCCGAGGCGACGACGCTGCGACTCTCCACGGCGGCAGCGGCGGCAGCCCGCGGCGTTGCCCCCGACGAGATCGCCCGCATTCTCGTTCAGGACGACACAGCCGCCGGGACCGTGGCGGCGGAGTTCCTCAAGACGTACACCGATCTGTACGAGCACGCCCTCGAGGTCGCCGCCAGCGACGAGGGTGCTCCCGCTCCACTCCACCAGGGAGCGCACGATCCGTGGCGGGGCTTCAGGGCGTTCGTCGAGGCGTTTTTCTACCTTCCACGGCTGGATCAGCTCGAGGTGCTCGAGTCGGTGCTCAAGGACACGTCGGACGACGCGTACCGCATCTTCCTGGGCCAGCTGTCCTCGGCCGATTTCGCCGACTTCATACCCGATCTCTCCCGTGCCACCAGTGAGAGGTTGTATGCATTCGCCTCGGTGGTCGCCGCCGAGACGGGGCGTCCGGCTGCCGAGCTGATGGAGGGTATGCAAGTACCCGCCTACAGAACTGCCGGCAGGGGCGCCGTGACCGAACGGGTACGGGAGGTGCTGGCGGCGGCCAATCGTGATCCGGTTGCCGCCGAAGGCCTCACCCGTGATCTGGTCAACAGATTGAGCCAGGCGGAGGATCCCGAGGTTCTCGGCACGGACATCCTGCGGGGGCTGCTCCAATGTGAGAATCGCGACGATCGGTTCTATCGCGTGCTCAGAGTGTGGGCGGGCCGCGTGTCACGGGCACTGCGCGATGGCGATTTCGACAGGGCGCGATCGCTGCTGACCTCCGTGCTCGATGATCCCCCATACGGCGAATCACGCGGCGACATGGTGCAGGAGGCAATGCGGCATGTCGCCGGCCGTGACACCCTCCAGGTCGTGCTAGAGAGGCAGCAGGGGTCGGAGATCCCGCCCGAGGTGCTGGAGATCTTTGAGACGATGGGCCTCGTGGTCGCCGACGCGCTCGTGACCCAATTGGCCGAGGCGTCCGATCCGCGCAGCCGCAAAGTGCTCACCGAGCTGGTGACGAGGGTCATCCGTGAAGACCCCACCGTGGTGGTGCCCTACCTCTCAGACCGACCCTGGTATCTGCTGCGAAATCTCGCCACCGCCCTCGGCAAGACCGGGCAGGCCAACGCCGTTCCCGGCCTGCTCCCCATGCTGAACCACGACGACCATCGGGTACGTACCGAGGCACTGCGGTCGATCTTTCGCATTCAGGGCCGAGATGCGATTCCCACGCTCATTCGAATGCTGGGTGATTCTCACGAGCGGGTCAGGCAGGCCGCAGCTGGTCTTGCCCACACCATCGACGGCGAGGAGATCGACAGCTTGCTGATCGGCGAGATCGAGTCCAAACGGCCCTCGATTGATGCGGCCCGCGGCATGATCGAGTTGCTTGGATGGCTCGGCACGCCCTCCGGCGCAGAGACGCTCACCAAGCTCGCGAGCCGCCGATTCGCGTTCGGAGGCAGGCGCCGTGCCATACGAGACGCGGCCCGGGCGGCGCTGGCGGCGGCCGAACGATGAATGAGCGACTGAGCGCCGCGTTTCTCCGCTCCCTGAGGCGGCTGGTCCGCCAGGTGATGCTGTATCCGGAGCGTCACCCGCTCACGACGGAGGCCTTGATCGCGTGCCAGGACGCCACCCAGGATCTCGGGGTCGTCGCGCCTGAGTCCATTATCTCGATTCTCGAGGATGCCTTCTACTACGATCGCAGCCTTCTCGCCCATACCTCTCTCGAGTTCCACGTACTGCTCGGTGAGATGCAGCAGAGGGACATCGAGTCGATCACGCTGCTCCATCCGGTCTCGGGGCCGGATCTCACCGACCTCGCCAAGTTCATCGGGAACGTCTCGGGCGACCTCCCCGCCGACGGAACCATCCGGCTCAACGAACGCCACCTCAGCCACGCCGACGTCACCACCAATCCGATGTCGGGACTTCGTGGTGCCTACACCGAGTCGATCGACGCCGTTCGTTTCTCGGTCGCGATGATGTCGACCGATCACGAGATCGAGTTGATGCCGGTGGTGGCTGCGGTCGAAGGTCTTTTCGAGTACGCAATCTCACAGCCGGGACCAAGTCTCTTGTTGTCGACGGTGAAGAGCCACGACGAGTACACGTTCTTCCATTCGGTCAACACGGGGATCCTGGCGCTGGCGTTCGGGAAGAACCTCGGTATCGATCGTGCGCAGTTGGTGCCGATCGGAGTCGGAGCCGTGCTCCACGACATCGGCAAGGTCGCGGTGCCGACCGCCACGCTCAACTACCCGGGGATCCTCGACGAAGAGCAGTGGCGCGAGATCAAGCTCCATCCGCAGGAAGGCGGCCTGGCAATCATGGCCGCAGGCGGCCCGGGGCACGAGATCGCGGCGACGATCGCCTTTGAGCACCATGCCCACTATGACGGCAAGGGCTATCCCGAGATCGATCGCGGGCAACGACCGCGGCTCTTCAGCCGCCTGGTGACCGTCGTCGACACCTACGACGCCATGACCTCTCGCCGTTCCTACCGGCGAGCCGAGACTCCTCACCGGGCGCTCAAGGTGCTGCTCGATGGCCTCGGGAGCGCCTACGATCCCGATCTCGTGCAGGCGTTCATTCGCATGATGGGCATCTTCCCGCCAGGCTCGGTCCTGGAGATGGAGGGCGGCGAGCTGGTGGTTGTCGTCGACCGAGCCAAGTCGGAGGATGCTCCACTGCCGGGACTCGTGGTCAAGGCTCCGAGCGGCGAGCTGATCGAGCCCGAACCATGCGAGATCGTCGTTGACCGAGTTGTCCGGCAGGTGCTTCCCCCGCAGGCGGGAGTCGATCCGGCATCCCTGGTCGAGAACCTCGGGGAGATGGAAACAGAGGGAGCGGACACTCGGATCACCTGATCTGAGGGCGGCGCGACCGTGGGTACGGCCACGTCCCTCTAGTATGAGTGCCCCATGTCCATCTTCAGCAAGGTCCTCAGAATCGGGGAGGGCAAGCGGCTGAAGGAACTCGAGCAGCTGGTCGGCTGCGTCAACGCATTGGAGCCCGAGTATGAGGCGTTGAGCGACGCCGAGCTACGGGCGAAGACCGTCGAGTTCCGAGAGCGGCTTGATGCCGGCGAGACCCTCGACGACCTCGAGAGCGAGGCATTCGCGGCTGTGCGCGAAGCCGCAAGGCGGGTGCTCGGCCAACGTCATTTCGACGTCCAGGTCATCGGCGCCGGAGCCCTCCACCGTGGCATGATCGCTGAGATGAAGACCGGTGAGGGCAAGACCCTCGTGGCGACCATGCCCTCGTACTTGAACGGGCTCGGCGGAGCAGGTGTGCACCTCGTCACGGTCAACGACTACCTGGCGAGGCGTGACGCCGAGTGGATGGGCAGCATTCACCGTTTCCTGGGGCTCGAGGTAGGGCTGATCCAAGCCGACATGACCCCCGCCGAGCGTCGCCCTGCCTACGCCGCCGATATCACTTACGGGACCAACAACGAGTACGGCTTCGACTACCTGCGCGACAACATGTCGATGCGGCCGGAGGACATGGTCCAGCGAGGTCATGCCTTTGCCATCGTCGATGAGGTCGATTCGATCTTGGTCGACGAGGCGCGGACGCCGCTGATCATCAGCGGTCGGGTGGGAGAGACCGGCAAGTGGTACCGAGACTTCTCCCGTATCGCGGCTCGCCTCCAAGCCGGCATCCACTATGAGGTCGACGAGAAGAAGCGACAGGTGATCACCACCGAGGAGGGTGTGCATCGTGTCGAGCAGATCCTCGGCGTCGACAACATGTACGACTTCGCCAACGTCGACCTGATCCACCACCTCGATGTCGCCCTCAAGTCCAAGGAGCTCTACCAGCGCGACGTCGATTACCTGATCAAGAACGGCGAGATCAAGATCGTCGACGAGTTTACCGGCCGGGTCCTGGAGGGGAGGCGCTACTCGGAGGGCCTCCACCAAGGGATCGAGGCCAAGGAGGGAGTGAAGATCAAGGAGGAGAACCAGACGCTCGCCACGGTCACCCTCCAGAACTACTTCCGGATGTACGAGAAGCTGGCGGGCATGACTGGCACCGCAGCCACCGAAGCGGGGGAGTTCGCAGAGATTTACAGGCTCGAGGTCGTCGAGATCCCCACCAACGAGCCGGTTGCGCGTGACGACAAGGCCGATCTCGTGTATATCGACGAGGACGCCAAGTTCGATGCGCTGGTCGAGGACATCACGGCCCGCAACGAGGCGGGCCAGCCCGTGCTCGTCGGCACGATCTCGATTGAGAAATCCGAGCGACTCGCGGAGTACCTCAAGCGCCGCGGGATTCATCACGAAGTCCTCAACGCCAAGCATCACGAGCGTGAGGGGAACATCATCGCCCAGGCAGGCCGATTCGGTGCGGTGACCGTTGCGACCAACATGGCCGGCCGAGGCGTCGACATCAGACTCGGCGGCAATGCCGAGGACCTCGCCAAGGCGGAGATGCGCAAGCGGGGAATCGAGCCCGAGTCGGATGAGTACGCCGAGGAGTACGCCGCGGCGCTCGAGCGCTTCGAGGCGGAGGCTGCGATCGGGCGGGAGAAGATCCTCGAGTTGGGGGGTCTGTACGTGCTCGGCACCGAGCGTCACGAGTCGCGCCGGATCGACAATCAGCTGCGCGGCCGGTCGGGTCGTCAGGGTGATCCCGGCGAGTCTCGTTTCTATCTGTCGCTCGGAGACGATCTGATGCGCCGATTCGCCAACGAGCGGGTGGCGTCGATCATGAACCGTCTCAGAATCCCTCGCGATGTCCCCATCGAGCACAAGATGGTTTCCCGCGCCATCGAGCGCGCCCAGTCGCAGGTCGAGGCGCAGAACTTCGAGATCCGCAAGAACGTGCTCAAGTACGACGAGGTGATGAACACCCAGCGGGAGATCGTCTACAAGTGGCGGAATCAGATCCTGCTTGGCGACGGCACCCACGAGCTGATCGAGCAGTGGCGCGACGAGATCGTCGAGAGCCAGGTGCTCGAAATGACCGACGGCCACGACCCGGAGGACTGGGACTGGGACGACCTCTCGGCGCGCATGGTTGTCATCGATGGATCGACACTCACCCGGGGTGCCTTCGATCATCCGGAGGACCTCGACGAGCTCGAGGTGATCGAAGCCTTTCAGGACGAGGCTGAAACCCTCTACGCGGCCCGCGAGGAGGAGATCGAGGTCGACGTGATGCGCCGTCTCGAGCGTACGGTTGCCATGTCGATCATCGACAACAAGTGGCGAGAGCACCTCGCCGAGATGGATTACCTGCGATCCGGGATCGGGCTGAGGGCGATGGGACAGAAGGACCCGCTCGTCGAGTACCAGCGAGAGGGCTTCGATCTCTTCTCGGAGATGGTGGACTCGGTCAAGCTCGACACCCTTCGGTACATGTATCACGTCCAGGTGGTCAAGAAGGAGGCGCCGCCTGCGCCGAAGGTGGTGCAGACGTCGGGGCCGACCGTGCCACACCGGCCGGTGCGCAGCGCAGGCAAAGTAGGGCGGAACGAGCCGTGTCCGTGCGGCTCGGGCAAGAAGTACAAGCACTGTCACGGCAGACCCGGCGCCGAGCAGCTCACGACGTGACTCCGCTCGTCCCTGAGACGCGGCAGGGGTAGCCTGCCTGCCATGAACGACACCGACCCTCGCGCCCTCCTCGAGGAGCTCCGCTCCCGGCTCGATGATGCCAGGAGGTTCCTTTGACGTCGAAGGCAAGACCGCCGCGCTCGATGAGCTGAGGAAGTCCGTTTCTGTCCCCGATCTCTGGGACGACCAGAATCGGGCCCGCGCCGTCACCAGGAAGCTGGCTCGCTACGAGACCACGATCACACGGGTCGACCAGCTCGCCGCGGCTCTCGATGATGCCGGGGTCCTGCTCGAGATGGCTCAGGAGGAGGACGATGCGGCATCGATGAGCGAGATTGCCGACGAGCTGGTCTCCATCGAGTCGAATCTCAGTGATCTGGAACGCGAAACGCTGTTCTTCGGTGAGTACGACGATCACACCGCCATCGTGAGCGTGCACGCCGGGGCGGGGGGCGTCGATGCCCAGGACTGGGCCGAGATGCTGTTGCGCATGTACGTTCGCTACCTGGAGCGGACTTCGTTCGACGTCGAGATCGACGAGATCCAGCCGGGAGACGAGGCAGGGATCAAGTCGGCGACGCTCACCGTGCGCGGCGACTACGCATACGCGACCTTCGAGGGAGAGCGTGGGGTGCACCGGCTGGTGCGTATCAGCCCGTTCGACGCCGCGTCACGCCGCCACACCTCGTTCGCCGGGGTCGACGTGATACCGGAGGTCGAGGTCGAGAGTGTCGAGATCGACCCCGACGACCTCCGCGTGGAGACATTCCGCTCCCAAGGCGCCGGCGGACAGCACGTCAACGTCACCGATTCGGCGGTCCGTATCACGCACGATCCGTCCGGGGTCGTTGTCAGCTGTCAGGCGGAGCGGTCTCAGATCCAGAATCGGGCGCGTGCTATGCAGCTCCTGGCGGCTCGGCTGGCGGAGCGGGCCCGCCTCCAGCAGCTCGAGAAGGTGGATGCCATCCGCGGAGAGCAGACCGAGGCGGGATGGGGTCGCCAGATCCGCTCCTACGTGCTTCAGCCCTACCAGCTCGTCAAGGATCTCCGGACCGATCTCGAGGTCGGCAACGTCCAAGGCGTGCTCGACGGTGACCTCGACGGCTTCATCGACGCCTACCTGCACTGGCGGCGATCTGAGCAGGCCGAGTGACCGGCGACGAAGCTTTGTCTACGTTCCCCTGAGGGGTAGCATGCTGGCCGGCGGCGGAGGGGCCCCGACAAGCGAATCACGAGCGTCATCGCACGTTTCGTGTTCTGAGGGAAATCCATGATCCGTCTCCAGAACGTCACGAAGGTCTACGACGGCAGCGTCGTGGCCGCCAAAGACGTGAGCCTCGATATCGCCAAGGGTGAGTTCGTCTTCCTCGTCGGCCCGTCGGGCTCTGGCAAGTCCACGCTCATTCGGCTCATGATGCGTGAGGAACGCCCCACCAACGGTGACATCTGGGTCGCCGGCAAGCATGCTTCCGATCTCCCGTCCTGGAAGGTGCCGCATCTGCGGCGCTCGATCGGCACGGTGTTCCAGGACTTCAAACTGCTGCCGCACAAGACCGTGTACGAGAACGTGGCGTTTGCCCTCGAAGTCACCGGGCGCCCCCGCAACGTCGTGCGCAATCAGGTGCCCCAGGTCCTCAAGCTGGTGGGGCTGTCCGCCAAAGCCGACCGCTATCCCCGTCAGCTTTCGGGTGGCGAGCAGCAGCGTGTCTCGGTCGCCCGGGCGTTCGTGAACCGTCCCCTCATTGTCTTCGCCGACGAGCCGACCGGGAACCTCGATCCGGCGACGTCGGTG
>Ga0315545_1004514_pt1 | contig 11474 bp, 9 predicted proteins | sample SalMarSW160210MG_FD_203096 | JGI IMG/M metagenome (GOLD analysis project Ga0315545, IMG submission 203096) | Salt marsh sediment microbial communities from the Plum Island Ecosystem LTER, Massachusetts, United States - Salt Marsh Sediment SW1602-10 ...
CCGCTCCCCTATTCTCCTTTCTTCCCTTTTAGCTTCTTTTCTCTCTTCACCTCTCGCTTCTTTCCTTTCCTCTGCTGCCAGCTCTTCTCTTTTATCTTGTTTCTTAGCTTCCCTTTTCTCTGCTCTTCCCATCTTCCTTCTTTCTTTTTTTCTTGCTTCTCGCTCCATCTTTTCCCGCTCCCCTATTCTCCCTTCTTCCCTTTCAGCTTCTTTTCTCTCTTCATCTCTCGCTTCTCTTCTCACGTTTTCTCCTAGTTCCACCAATTTCTCATTGTAGAACTTGGAAGCTACGTTTATTATGTCTTTGGCTCTTTCGCTCATAAAGTTCTGATTTTCAATTCTTCTCCCAAGGGAAGCAGCCTGGTCGGTGAGTCCTTCCTTCTCTACCTTTTCTTTCTCTTGTTCCGTCGCTTGTATGGTCTTCGACGCGAGGTTTTGGATAACTTTGATGTATCTTTCCCTTTCCTCCGGGTTTTGAGCGGCCTCGAAAATGGCCTTATCCACTGCCGGTCTAAAGTTCCCGCTTTTTTCCGCCTCCTCGGTGAGGATATCGAGATCCTTTTTGGATATGGCCTCTAATGGATTTAAATACAAACACTCACTGAGAAAAGCATATAGTGCTGCATCATCTCCGCACACGTCCTTCAACAAATGTTCCGCTTTCGGTTCTTTCTTCTCCTCTCTCTTCTCCTCCTTCTTTTTCCACATAATTCAGTATCCCTCCTTTGTTGTTCTTACCTGCCTAATCATATGCTGATTGAACTCTTAATTCCTTGGGGGGAATCGTCTTAATTGGGATTTCCCATTTCAATTCGCAATGAGGTAGTTCTGTCCCTCATCGCTTCTGTAAATAACAATATATCCATGATACTTGGTTGTCAACCTCCATCTCGTAGCCCTGTAGTAGTCCTCGACATGCGAACTATGTACTGCAGCCCGTAAAATCCGATGGTAGACCCTGAGCCTTTTGATGAGCCTTCCCGTTGAACCCTGAGTTCGCTCATCCAGGCGGTCTCGTCTACTGCTCAGAGCCACGACTGGCACCATCCCGACAGACGCTCCTGGATGGCACAGACTACGGGGGTGGCATTTCAGAGCCAAGCAGTCAGAGACCGCGGACCTCGCGAGCCAAACCCCCGTCGAAGTCAGTCTACTTCAACGGAGGTGCCCCTGTCTCCGTACGAAATCCGATGGCAGACCCCGTGTCCTCCACTAGCTCTTTGCGAACAGGAGCACATTCACAAGCGCGATAACGCAACCGATAGTCAAGTACAAGGGCCAAACAGAGAACGATCGTAGCGCAACGAAGAAGAACTCCCAGAGGTTGCCGTAAGGAACAACCGCAAACAGGTCCTCGGCCTGAACGGATTCCTGATGCAGTTTGCGAATGAAACCATTGTAGGATTCCCGAAACCTCTTCTCAAGGGCAAGGTAGTAGGCGTCTAGAATCAGGAACAGAACCGCTGGGATCAAAGCGATGAATGCATATCTCGGCTCTCCCCTATCTGCCACAAGCACGAGGATTGCTGAAACCAGGGTGATGCACCAAGCCTTGCAGGCAGCGCTGTTTGAGGCCATCCGTTGAATGACAGACTGCGATATGTCAAGATGTGCTCGTATTGCCTGTGAGTTCCCTCTGTACGGCCCATGATCATTCATGGCTGCTTATCCCTCCAGTCTAGTGTTTGTTTCTTATCGATATTGCTTCCTCCACCCAGCCTTCCAGGTGCTCCTTGATGTCGTCGTAAACGTACGTGCTGGTCGAATAGGGCGGGTTGTATGCCTTCACAATGCTGGAAAGCTTCGTTCCGTCTTCGCCTACTGTGAAGTCCTCAAAGGGATTCTGGCCCTTGTCGGATTGATTGTCATCCTTGTCCTTGAGATTATGGATGTATACTCCCACAACTCCCTTCCCGTCGTTCCAGGCCTTCTTGATCTCGTACTTGATCCACTTTCTCCCGGCGGTTTTCGCGCCGATCAGAACAACCGCACACGACTTCCCCTTGAGTTGATCATCGATCCAGTTCTGGATAGCGCTATCACCGCCTCGGGTGACTTCCTCCCAGTCATTGTCTGAGACAGGCTTGTTGCCCTCAACGACGCCCATGTTCCTCACTTGGCCCGCTCGCCAATTGTCGGGCTTGTAGTGAAAGCTGAAGAATACCTTGCGTGCCATGACTAACCTCCTCCACTTATGCGAACTGCAATCCACTCCTCAGTATCATCTGTTCCGCTTGGAGTGACGGTTTCTCTTGACTAGGGAATCTCCCTTTTCCCGATTTACGCGTGTGTTCAACGCTTGCAGGTTTCGAGTCGCATCCGATCCGCCTCTGGTGACAGGCTTGATGTGGTCAACTTCCCATCCTCTCCCGGAATCCTTCCCGTATGCATCGCGGTATATGAGATTGCCGTACGGGTCTTGCCGGTACTTCGCCGGATTCTTGCCGCGTATCTCCTTGGCATTTGTCCATGCTTTGTCGATCTGCTCTCTTGTAGCCATAAGTCCTCCTATATGGTTATCATTGTAAGGATCTGAGAACGTAAGTGCGAATCGGAACAAAGCAGGGGTTCCCACCCTTCACCTCCTAAGGCTGGGCGATGCTCTGGCGGAGAGCGCAATCCCAGAGGCATAAAATCGACACCCCAAGGACTGAGGCGTGAAGAAGCCGCCAGCACGCGGCGGAGGCGCGCTACTCCTCGAGCTCTTTCCGCTCCAGTTCCTCCCACCGGGCGAACAGCCGATCGAGCTCCTGTTGGGCCTCTCGATGCGCCTCGTACGTGGCATGCAGCCGTTCGTGATCGCCGGCCACGTCGGGATCGTTCAGCTGGGCCTGCAGCTCATCGACCTTCTCCTCGGCGGCGAGGATGCGCTCTTCCATGCCGGCTAACTCCTGCTTCTCGTGGTAGGTCAGCCCCTTCCGCAGGGAGCTGACGCCGGGATCGGAAACCGCTTTGCGGCTGCGATCCAGGGCTCTTCCAGCGGCCTGGGCCGACTTCTCTGCAACTGCGCTGACGTCCAGCCACTGGGCCACGCCGGCGTAGGCGCCCCAGCGCCCGTCTCCGTGGAGTCCGACCAGTTCAGTGCAGATCCGGTCGAGCAGGTGGCGATCGTGGGTGATGACAACGACGGCGCCGGGAAAGTCAAGCAGTGCTCTCTCGAGCACCTCGATCGACGCGATGTCGAGGTCGTTGGTCGGCTCGTCGAGCATCAACACGTCGGCCGGCTCGCGCATCATCATCGCCATCAACACACGAGCCTGCTCTCCACCGGAGAGTTTCCCCACCGGCATCTCGAGCTGGTCGGGCGCAAACCCAAACCGCTTCGCCCAGGAGATGACGTGGGACGCCCGCCCGAGATAAAAGACGGTGTCCCCGCTCGGGGCGAGCGTTCGGCGAAGCGTCTCGCTTTCGTCGAGTTGGTTTCGTTGCTGATCGAACAGCGCAATGCGTAGATCCGTGGCGTGCTTGACGTGCCCGTGATCGGGCGGCAGGGTCCCAGCCAGTGTCTTTAACAGCGTGGTCTTGCCACTGGCGTTGTTGCCGACGATTCCAAGCCGTGTGCCGGGGCGCAGATGCGCATCGAGTCCTCGGAACAACAGGCGGCCACCGAGACGCTTGGCGACGCCGTGGGCGGCAATCAGATCGTGCGTGCGCCGCCCGCTGGCGCGAAAGTCGATTGCCAGATCCGTTTCGCTGTCGTGGCGGCGCTTGGCCTCCGACAGCTCGCCGATCTTGCGGCGGGCCTCGGCGATCCGGTGGCCGGCCTTGCTCGACCGGGCCTTGGGCCCCCGGCGCAGCCACTCGACCTCTCGCCGGACTTCATTCGCGAGCGCCTGGCGCTTCGCATCCTGCATCTGGAGGAACGCTTCGCGTTTCTCGAGGAAATCGCTGTAGAGGCCGTTGACGCTCAAGAAGCCATCGGGGTAGCGAGGATTAATCTCCACAATGCGATTGGCGACGCGTTCGAGGAAGTACCGGTCGTGGCTGGTCAGGATGAAGGAGAGCTTGGATCGAGCGAGGACGCGCTCCAGCCACTCGATGCCCGCGAGGTCGAGATGGTTCGTCGGCTCGTCCATCAATAGAAGGTTGGGCTCCTGAACCAGGGCGCAGCCGATGGCCAGCCGCTTGCGCCATCCGCCGGAAAGGGTATCGACCGATTGGTCACCGGTCTCAAAGCCGAGGCGCCGCAGCATCTTGCGTGCTCGTACGGTGTACTCGTACTCCTCGAGTTCGGCGGATCGCACAGCAGCAAGGAGCGCGCTCTCGACGGTGGCGTCGGCGGGGAAGACGTCGACTTGAGGACAATACGCCAGGCGTGCGTCGTTGGAGCGCTCGACGAACCCGGAGTCGGCGCGCTCGGCCCCAGCGAGGATCTTCAGCAGCGTTGTCTTGCCGCCTCCGTTCGGGCCGATCAGCCCAACGCGTTCGCCGGGGTGAAACGTGATCGATAGGCCGTCAAACAGGGTGCTCGAGGCGTGCGTCTTGGACAGATCACGTGCCGCAAGCAGGGCCATCGTCCACACTCCTTTGGGGCGGCCGCAGCTGCAATAGGTCCGACCGGCCGGATGGGTCCAGATGGTACACGATCGGCCATGCATTCGGAGGCGGATCGAGGCCCTGACCTGGTGGAAAAAGACTGAGCGGTTGCACAGGTTATTGCGGTGGTCCGGGCGGGGCCTCTGGCGTGGGACGTCGATCGATTGGTAAATGTCGGGACACAACACCTATTTCCCGCCAGCCCGAAATCGGGGGGAGCACGGTCATAGCTTCGTTGTCGGTGTTGTCTTCTAGCAGCCTCAGCCCAGAATCCCCTCCTCATTGAGACACACGGTCACGGCGTTGTGGACAAGGCCGACGAGCCTGGGGTAGTCGAGGAGTCGTAGCGCCTTGAAGAGCGGAGCCGTATCTTTAGGTTTAGCCTTGGGGTCGCTCGAAGAGTTTTCAAGGAGGAAGCTAATGAGAGAACCACCGGGTAAGGGTTTGTTTCTTGCACGGCGTAACGACGAAATGCCGGGTAGCTCACAGGGGGTCGAGCATCGTGTAGGGGGTCGGCATTTAGCCGCCTTGCCGAACTTGAGGGAACTCGGCCGGGAGCGCACGGCACAGTGGGGCGTCCGACCCTGCCGCATCTTGACGCCCCCTCCCAAGAGCGGCTAAAGTGAATGGAGTCCAAGGAAGGGGTTTGTCATGACGAACGTGGAAGAGCGTGCACCGAGCAAGACCATCGCCATCATCGGCGCAGGCATCGCGGGCCTCTCCGCCGGCTGCTACGCCCAGATGAACGGCTATCGCGCGAAGATCTTCGAGATGCACACCACGCCCGGTGGGGTCTGCACGGCGTGGAAGCGAGACGGTTACACCATCGATGGCTGCGTCCACTGGCTGGTCGGTTCAGGGCCCGGGGTGAACTACCACAAGCTCTGGAAGGAAGTCGGCGCCGTGCAAGGGCAGACGATGCTCGACCTCGACGAGTATCTCCGCATCGAAGGCCCCGACGGACACGCTTTGACCCTGTACAGCGATGTCGAGCGACTCGAACAGCATCTTCTGGAGCTCGCCCCGGAGGATGCCCGGACAATTCGAGCCTTCACGGGGGCGATCCGGAGGTTCACGCGGTTTGATCTCCCGGTCGAGAAGGCCCCCGAACTCTACGGGCTCCGCGACAAGCTGGCCATGACCTGGGGCATCCTTCCCTTTGCCAGGCAGTTCATGCGGTGGCGAAAGATCTCGGTCGGCGAGTTCGCTTCGCAGCTTCGGAACCGGTTCTTGCGAGAGGCTTTCGCGTCCGTAGCGGCCGATGCGCCGGAGTTTCCCATGCTCGCGCTGATCATGCCCCTCTCTTGGTTGAACAAGAAGACGGCCGGGTATCCGTTGGGCGGCTCGCTCCCGTTCGCTCGCGCCATCGAGACGCGGGTCCTCGACCTCGGAGGCTCGGTCCAGTACTCGACCCGGGTGTCAAAGGTCCTCGTTGAGGGCGATCGCGCCGTGGGCGTACGGCTCGACGACGGCACCGAGCATCGCGCCGACGTCGTCGTCTCAGCCGCGGACGGACACGCCACGATCTTCGACATGCTCGACGGACGATACGTGAACGACACGATCCAGGGCTACTACGACAACATGAAGCTCTTCCCACCACTTCTGTACATCGGTCTCGGGATCGCCGATCCCCTGAACGACGTGCCGTCCACCATCTCGGGCATCAGCTTCCCTCTTTCGCCACCGATCGAGATCGACGGGAAGGTGCGCAATCGGCTGACGGTGCAAGCCTACAACTTCGATCCGCAACTAGCGCCGGAGGGGAAGTCCGTGCTCATCGTCTCGATCGGCAGCGACTACGACCGTTGGGAGGAGCTGAGCCACGATCCCGAACGGTACCGAGCAGAGAAGGAAGCGGCCTGCGAAGCCGTGATAGAGGCGCTCGAACAGCGGCTGCCCGGCGTCCGTGCCAAGGTCGAAATGCACGACGTCGCCACGCCGATGACATGGGAGCGCTACACCGGCAACTGGCGCGGCTCGTACGAAGGCTGGCTGCCGAGCGGGAAGAACCTCATGATGCAGATGAGCAAGACGCTCCCCGGCCTGGAGAACTTCTACATGATCGGCCAATGGACCACGCCCGGCGGCGGCTTGCCCCCGGCCGTCTCTTCCGGTCGACACCTCGTCCAGATCCTATGTAAGAAGGACGGCCGGGAGTTCGTGACGACGGAACCATAGAGCGAGCGCAGGAAGAACGAGCGGTCCCCTTTCTTCCGTACGACAGGACAGAACAACTCGCAAGCCACTCAGCCCCGATCATGGAGATGCGTGAAGCTGCATCTCCCAAGCTACTCGGCTCCTGCCGAGTAGCCAAGGTTCAGCCAATCGCGAGAACTCAAACAGAGGATGCAACAGCGACGGGTTTGACCCCGTCATCCCCCTATTTTAGGGTGTAGGGGCTCGCCGCATATTGACGCCCCCTCTTGAGAGCGGCTAGGGTGGAAGCACAAGGTCAAGTTTTGCAAATGAACAACCCCTGTGCTAGATTACCCTCATGACACGGCCTCTGCGAATCGAGTATCCTGATGCCGTCTATCATGTGGCAAGTCGCGGCAACGCGAGGCAGGAACTGGAGAAGTTTTTTGGCTTCGCTCCCGAGGCCAGCTTGGAGAAGATCCGCAAGGTACTATGATAAAAGTAATCACTTGCGAGGTGACCATTGGAGAGGACAAGAACTTTTGAGAATGTCCCGATATGGATGGTCATCTCTTGCAGCTTCGTTTCTCTGGCAATCGTGGCCATCGGAGCAGCTATTTTCGCAGGGTTTACAATCTGGCTGACAATCCCCTATCTCGTATATTGGCTTTGGATCGAGATAAGAGTCCTGAAGCGAAGCTGCGTCAACTGCACCTGCTACGGAAAAGTGTGTGGTTTTGGCAAAGGCAAGCTTTGTGCCCTGCTGTTCAAGAAAGGGGATGCGAAGAAGTTTGCCGAAGCCAGCATTTCCTGGTCTGACGTACTGCCGGATTTCTTGGTCTTCGTTTTCCCGATCATCGGTGGTATTGTGTCCCTTGTCAGAAGCTTCTCTTGGCCTGTCTTGATCCTGTTAGTGGCCTTAGTAATGATCTCTTTTGTTGGCAATGCTATGGTTCGAGGATCGTTTGCCTGCAAGTACTGCCGGCAGCGCGAGATCGGTTGCCCCGCATCGATGTTGTTTGCAGGAGAGACGGAAGGAGCAGGATCGTGAAAGACATACTCATTATTGTCGGAGTTGGGGCTCTGGCCGTGGCGATTATCGCTGGCGCCTTCTTTTGGTACACGTCAACAAAACCATTGTATGAACCGGGGATGGTTCGTTCTGGTAGGAACCTCAGGGCCTCCTTGACACCACCACAACAGCCGGATGATCCGAACGTTTGGAAAGTGGAAGAGGACATCCAACTCCATCACTTCTCCGATGGCACGGGACCGGCTGTGCTGGTGGTCCACGGGGGTCCGGGGATGCCTCCGTCTTCGCCCTGGCCAGGCTTGAGCGCGCTTTCCGAGCAGTACACGTTTCACTACTACCATCAACGCGGATGCGGCCAGTCGACCCGCCCCATCGATCGCTTGACATCGAAGAACCCCTACGAGGCGATGCAAGCCCTAGACCGCACGTTGGGGCTGGGAGCGCAGATTGCCGACATCGAACGGATCCGCCGAATACTGAACGAAGAAACGCTAATCCTTGTCGGGCACTCGTTCGGAGGCTTCCTCGCTTCGCTGTACGCGGCGGAGTTTCCCGAACACGTCGAGGCGATGGTGCTGATCGCCCCAGCGGATGTCCTGGTCATGCCGCAGAAGGGCGCTGATCTCTTCGAAGCAGTGAGAGAACGCCTTCCGGAAGAGATGCTGGAGGAGTATGACGCATTCCTCGTGGAGTACTTCGACTTCGGAAGTCTCTTCACGAAATCGGAGGCGGAACTTGCCGCATTGAACGAGGAGTTTGCACGCTACTACGCCGCTGTAGTCGATGTCGCTGTCGAGGAGCAGGGAGAACCGGGCGGATGGATGGTGTCCGCGATGTACGTCAGTATGGGCCAGCGGTACGACTACCGAAAGGCGCTTGAGGGTGTGCATGCACCGGTGCTCGTCGTTTACGGTGAAGATGACCTGCAGCCAGAATCGGCCAGTCGGGTCTATGCCAACCTCTTCCCGAGCGGGCAGTTTGCCGCAATCGAGGGAGTGGGTCACTTTCCTTTTTACGAGCAGCCCGAAGCCTTTTCCGCGATCGTCGCTGAGTTCTTGCAGCAAGCAACGCTGGAGTAGGAAAAGGACTGGCGAGGGCATGGAGTCAGGTAATACGTGAGACGGCAGGACAGGGTAATCGCAGACAAGTCGGCATTGGAGGCCATTCTAAAGCGGGCAATGGTCTGCCGGATCGCGATGTGTGATGGCCAAACGCCGTACGTGGTTCCGATGTGTTTCGGATACGCGGGTGATCGCCTGTATCTTCATTGTGCACCCGAGGGGAAGAAGATCGATATCCTCAGGCAAAATCCACGGGTCTGCTTCGAAGTGGACGTCGATCAGGAGCTGGTTCGTGGAACACAGCCGTGCAAATGGAGTCTCAAGTATCGCAGCGTGATTGGGTTTGGCAACGCCGTCCTTGTCGAGGACTTCAAGGAGAAACAGCAGGCGCTCGATGTGCTGATGGAGCATTTCGGCGGTGAAGCGTCTTCATATCCTGAAGACGTCCTGGATCGGGTCACGATCATCCGCATCGACATTGAATCGTTGACCGGGCAACAGGCCGGATACTGAGTGGCTGGTGTCGGAGGCGACGACGCCCAACGGACATGAGGAAAGGCTGGCCGAACTCATCGATTGGCTCTCGGGACCGGAGAATCCTTCGGTCCGGTATAAGGTGTCAATGTTCGTAATCTCACGTTCGATGTGATGCCTTCCGGCCTGATTACGGCGATCATCACCGAGCAAGGCGCTGATCCTCGCCCGCCATGGGGTAGTCGGCTTCGGGCAAAGCCTCAATGAAGCCCTGCTCATCTGCCAGCTGGTCGAGCGGAATGCCAAGATATATCTTCTAACACAACCTTCATAACCTTTCGAGGGTTCTGGATAGGAGACTTCAATGTCCTCTCGACACCCCTAGATCGCGCTAACTTCTGGGTGGGAGTTCGATCTTGGGCGCTTTCGTTTGTGACATACATCACGTTCAGTTTCATACGATTTGTGTGATGTACGTTACCTTCGCATGGATGAGGGGTCCTTTAACGCGCCAGGAGGGCTCTATCCCGAAGTAGAAAAAGTCGCCTTTTTGAACTCCTGCGTGGCTCAGGCCGATGAACAACGACGACGAAGGAAGCGGCTCCCGACTCTTAACGACAATCTTATTCCTGCTTGGTCTTTGACCTCTCCTTCCACAAGTGAAATCCGGCTTTCTTGATGTTCGCGATGAGCTTCTCACTTTCTCCTTTGATGAACTCCGGTGTGTAGTGGCCGAGGGTGATCGCCTGCGCGTAGTTGTGGATGCCCTTCTTGCTGAGCTTGTCTTTTCTTTTATCACTCACCTCGTCCCATTCCCGATCCTTATCGCGATAGAAGGAACGGATCTCATCGTCGGTCGGCATGTGGTAGTCGTTTCTATGCACCACCGCTTCAAGCGGCAGGCGTGGCCGCAGTTGCGGCGATTCGTCCGGGTAGCCGAGGAAGACCAACCCGGCAGGGGCCACGTACTCCGGCGCTCCGAGAAGCTTCTGTACGTCGGTGGAGAGGATCATCCCAACGTATACTGTCCCCAGGCCGAGGCTCTCCGCAGCGATGACGATGTTATGAAGCGCGATCACCGCATCCCAGTACGAGATAAAAAGGTTGATCGCCTGATCGTTGTAGAACGGTGCATCGTTCAGTTCAAACCAACGCTTGAGGCGGTACTGGTCGACCAAGGCGATGATCGCCGCGGGTGCCTTGGCTTCCATCTTCTCTAATCGGTTCGGGTCGTCGATGACGACAAGTGCGTAGGGTTGAAGGTTACCTGCACTGGCAGCGCGCGTTCCCGCGCGAAGGATCAGATCGAGCGTCTCGGGTTCGACAGGGTCGGGTTTGAACGTGCGGATCGATCGATGGTTCATCAAGCAGTCAATCACCGGGTTTGGCATTGAAATTCCCCCTTTATGGCCTTTAGTATCGGTCGTTAGCGTAAACAGTAACCTGATCGTTCGCAACGAGTACCTACGTGATCGGCAAGCCGTAGGGACTGCGGCAGCCCTAGGTGTGGGCATTTAACAGTCCTTAGGGTTTCACTATTGGTGGGGAACATGTTCCCTTCCTGGTGGTAACCAGTGCCTCCACCAGTAGAGCGGGATCGGATATCAAGCCTTGGGCAACAGGTAGAAGAGGACGGCAAAGTAGTGGCAGATGCTTCCTCCCATGACAAACAGGTGCCAGATAGCGTGATTGTAGGGAAGTTTCTTCCACGCATAGAAGATGATACCAAGCGTGTACACGATCCCCCCGGCGATCAACAAGATCAATCCACCGGAGGGAATCCTTGCCAACATCTCCTTGAAGGCGATCACACACAGCCATCCCATCAGAACGTAGGTCAAAACGGAGAGCTTCCCAAAACGGCCGATGAAGAGGGACTTCATGACGATGCCTACAACAGCTAATCCCCAAATAACGCCAAGCAACGCCCATCCCCACACTCCCCGCAAGCTGATCAGGAGAAAAGGTGTATACGTGCCGGCAATCAGTAGATAAATCGAGCCGTAGTCAATGATTTTGAAGACAAGTTTAACACGGGGGACTTGAAAGCTGTGATAGAGCGTCGATGCCAGGTGTAAAAGTACAAGGGTGGTGCCATAAATACTGAAACTAACAATGTGCCAGACATCGCCGCTGCGCACGGTGGCCAAAGTGACCAGCAGTGTCAACCCGGCCACACTAAGACCAGCCCCGATACCGTGGGTAATGGCATTGGCGATCTCTTCTCCCAG
>Ga0315545_1004517_pt1 | contig 11465 bp, 10 predicted proteins | sample SalMarSW160210MG_FD_203096 | JGI IMG/M metagenome (GOLD analysis project Ga0315545, IMG submission 203096) | Salt marsh sediment microbial communities from the Plum Island Ecosystem LTER, Massachusetts, United States - Salt Marsh Sediment SW1602-10 ...
TTTCTCTTGGTGGACTGAACGATGCACCCCGGACCGGGGTCAACCAGTATTTCAGTGCCACCCAGGCTCAGCCACAAGCCACCTGAAGCCAGAAGCTGGCTAATCACCACAAACCTGGCACCAGCCGTTCCCAGAAAGGTTATGGTGTCTGCCATAGCCATATAACTATAGACTATAGCTTTGTTTTTTACAATCAGTTTAATTACCCTCACCCCTAATTCCCCAATCTCCCCTTTTTAACGGTTCTTTCTCTTCCCATATAAAAATTAAAAACTAAAGGGGGTGGGGGCACCAACTGAACGGGGGGCGAAGCCCCCCGTTGACGGCTGAGGTCTAGCCGACTAAAATAGCACTAACCGGCTGATAAGGAGAATGAAATGGAGCAAATTTGGGCACCGTGGCGGATAAAGTATATCCAGATGGAGAAACCAAAGGGCTGCATCTTATGTGACAAGCCTAAAGAAAATAGCGACGTCCAAAACTACATCCTGCACCGTGGTGAAAAAAACTTCGTCACTATGAATAGCTATCCCTATAACCCGGGTCACCTGATGATAGCCCCCTACCGCCATGTGGCTAACCTGGAGGAGCTAACCAGAGAAGAGCTTCATGAGCACTTTGAAATGGTCGGCCGAAGCCTCAAGGTTCTGAGACAGGTATTCGACCCCGCCGGGTTTAACATCGGCATCAATGTGGGGAGGGTGGCTGGAGCCGGCATAGACGACCATTTTCATACTCACATCGTGCCGCGGTGGCAGGGTGATACCAACTTTATGCCGGTAATATCTGATGTGAGGGTAGTGCCTGAAGCCCTGGCTGAGACCTATGACAAGCTAAAAGGCAAATTCTGAGTCTCAGTCTGGGGATTGCTTTTTGAATTTGGCTTTCAGCGCTTCTGCTTCCTGCATTCTCTGAAATTCTTCCTCGGTGAGGGGTTTCCAGCCCTTGACCTCGTTACCTTTTATGGTGATGACAAAGAGCTCCCGGCATTTCCAGCAACGGTACGGACCTTCATAGTCGGGCTTGAGCAGAGACTGGCTGCCCTCGGTACCACATTTGGGGCATTTTATGGTTATCATCATGGCGACACCTCTAATGACTAACTGGTGCCCCCAAGCGAATTCGAATCGCTGTTCGAATTCGCCCTTGAGGCTAGAGCCACGACACCCTTAATAATAGTGTCAACAAGCTCCTGGAGTTCGGGAGGGAGATGCCTTATATCGATCCTCGTCTGATACATCATTTATCCCTCCCTTTTTGAATCGGTTGAATATCATTATGGCATCTTCTGGCCATTATATCAATATTTTTAAAGAGATATTTGCCAGATTCCGCAGCCCCCACAGATGTCCAGCCGCATTGCACAAAACGCTAAATCGTGTAATGGACTATGAACGCAAAATTATAGCCAACGCAGAGGCAACCCTTGCTTCGCCATAGCAGCGTACGGGACACTCTCCTAAGAGTTAACGAAATCTCATATTGTACCCATTGTACCCATTGACAATGGGCATGGTTGTGATTATACTTTGCCCACGCATCCGGAGTAGACCGTGCCATGATATGCAAAAAATGTGGACACGATAATCCTAAGGAAGCACGCTTCTGTGCTGGATGTGGTGCGCCTTTAGCCGTTCCATTGGCGCCGGGTGTAGGTTCGTCGTACAGTAATGCCTGGCGCCAGCTATGGAAGCATTTCTTGGTGCTATTTCTTATCGGCATCGTATATGTGCTGATTTCCTCTGTTTCTTGGGTGTTCCGTTTTGCTACTGCTGGTCTATTAAGCGTTCTTTCGCTGGCTTACAGTATCTTGCTTATCAACCCTGTAGGCTACGGTGTGGCGTTCGCTTATCTCAGGGCAGTGAGAGATGACCCCGTCGAGGTCAAAGACATGTTCGAAGTTTTCCGCAACTACTGGAATGTGGTGTTGGCAAGTTTATTAGTTGGTGTTATCGTCAGCATTGGGTTTGTGCTTCTGATAGTACCAGGGATCATATTTGCCTGTAAGTTAGCCTTTACCCCTTACCTTGTGGTAGACCGCAAAATGGCAGTCATCGAGGCAATTAAGGAGAGCTGGCGAATGACTGGTGGACATTCTTGGAAAGTCTTCCTTATCGGCTTACTGGCAATACCTATTTGTATCGCCGGATGGATTTGCTTCGGTGTGGGAATCATTTTAGCAATTATGTGGGTGACTCTCGCTTTTGCTACACTCTACCATGCGGTTAGCAAGTTAGATGAGGCATCTCCCCAACAGGGGAATACCAACTAAATAGAGGAGGCGCTGTGAAGTGCCCGAATTGCCATAGGGAAAACGACCCAACCGCTCGCTTCTGTATCTTCTGCAGTGCTCCCCTGCTGGAAACTGAGGAACCTAAGGCTGAAGGTTCTCAGGAACTAGCGGCACTTCGAGCAGAAGTGCGCCGCTTGCGGGATCTGGTTATCGTAATGAATGGCCGTTTGGTTGATTTGGAGAGCAAGCAGGGGATAACCGCACCTCCGCCTGAGCCGGCAGCTGCGCCAGCTGTGCCCGCACCTCCGCCGGAGCCAACTCCGGTAGCGCCAATTCAAGAGGTAGCCCCACCGGTTGTAGAGAGAGTCCCGGCACCTAAAGCCGAGCCACCCAAGGCCAGGCATGGGGAGTGGGAGCAGATTTTAGGCGGCAGCTGGCTGGCGAGAGTGGGAGTCATTGCCCTCATCATCGGAGCGGGCTTCTTCCTCAAATATGCCTTTGACCAAAACTGGCTCGGCCCCACCGCCCGGGTTATTCTGGGTATTGTAGCCGCCCTAGTCATGCTTGGACTGGGCTATTACTGGCAGAAGCGATATCCCATCCTGACCCAGGTCCTCAGTGGAGGCGGTATAGCTATCCTTTACCTGTCTATCTTCGCATCCTTCGCCATCTATGACCTTGTTCACTTTTACGTCGCCTGCGCCTTTCTGCTGCTGGTCAGCATAGCCTCGGCATTGCTAGCCCTTCGTTATAATTCCATGGCTCTGGCCATAATAGGTATCCTCGGTGCTTTCATTGCTCCTTTTATTCTAGGGGCTTTTGGAGCCAGGGTTCCAGAGGCTGGCGAGGCGGGCCGGGCTATCCAGTTACTGGCTTATATTCTGGTGGTCGATATTGGTGTCCTTATCTTATCCACCTTTCGCAACTGGCGCTGGTTCACTCTTCTGGCGCTGTTCGGCTCACTGATAGCATTCGGCGTCTGGTACGGTGAGTTTGAGAGATATATTGGTGTGGCTACCGCTGAGATAGGCATAACCATCATCTTTCTTATCTTCGTCGGCGCCACCACTCTCTTCCATATCGTCTGGCGCCGTGCCCCTCAGGCTTTTGACTTTACCCTGATGATGATTAATGCCGCCGCTTACTTTGGCATAAGCCTTGGCTTAATGTGGGACGCTTACCGGGCGTGGATGGGGGGTTTTGTCTTCCTGATAGCCTTATTCTACGGTGCTGTGTCTTACCTGGCTTTCAAACGGCGGGCCGAGAGCGCCAGGCTCGGTTTGTTCGTCCTGGGCATCGCTCTGGTCTTCCTCACCATGGCTCTGCCAATCCAGCTGGGTGATAAGGCATGGACCACCATAGCCTGGGCAGCGGAAGGGGCGGTGCTGATGTGGCTGGCCTTCAAAGCGAAAATACCTATCTTCCGCTACTACAGTTATCTTGTCTTCCTCGCCGTGGTGGTACGCCTGCTGTTTTTCGATACCTCGGTCAAGGCTAGCACCTTTCAGCCAATATTCAATGAGCGCTTCCTGGCTTTCATCGTCGCCATAGCTGCCATGGGCCTTACTACTTATCTTCTCTGGAGAAACCGGGACCAAAAAATCAAAATCAACTATCTGGTTTTCCTGGGAGCGGCTGACTTTCTCACCCTGTGGATAATCGGTGCCGAGGTATTCAGTTACAGTCACAAGACAATGACGGTATCAGCCAGCCTGAGCCTTATTATCCTCCTCGTTCTTGCCGGAGTCACCATACTTTATCATCTTGCCTGGCGTCGGGGGCCGCGAGTCCTCGACCTGGTTCTTACCCTTTTTAACGCTGCTGCCTATATCATAATAAGCCTGTTTATCTGGGATGAGCTGAGGGCATGGATGGGAAGCCTGTACTTCTTGCTTGCCATCTTCTACGGAATACTGGGCTACTCCATGACAAGAAGAGGTGGGGACAGCATCAGACTCGGCTACTTTTCCTCGGCCGCCGCTCTGGTCTTCCTCACCGTGGCTATACCTGTCCAGCTTGGTGACACGGCCTGGACGACGATAGCCTGGGCAGCTGAAGGTGCGGTTCTGGTATGGCTCTCATGCAATCTGCGCATGCCTCAGCTCCGCTGGTATAGTTGGGTTGCTTTTTTCCTTGTGGCGGTACGCCTCCTGTTCTACGATACCTCGGTCAATATTAGCACCTTTCAACCGATACTGAACGAGCGCTTCCTAGCCTTTGCAGTAAGTATTGCTGCCCTGTACGTGGCCGGTTATTTTCTACTGCGGGAAAGTAAAAGCTCTGGGAGAAGCAAGGCAGACGCCACGGTTTTTCTGATAGCCGCTAACTTCTTTACTCTCTGGGTTCTGAGTTTCGAGGTCTGGAATTACTTTGATAGCCAGATCTCAGGAAGTATTCAGACTGCTCGAACCACTCTCGAGAATGCCCAGAACCTCTCGCTCACTGCCCTGTGGGCATTTTATGCCATGGTTCTTTTAGTTATCGGTATAGTGAAGCGGTGGCGCTTGGTGCGACTCTGGGCTCTCGGTTTACTTATTGTTCCCATCGGTAAAGTCTTTATCTACGATGTTTGGGCTCTTGAGACGATTTATCGCATCATAGCATTCGTTGGCTTGGGGCTTCTGCTTCTTATCAGCGCCTATCTCTACCAGCGCTATAGTAAAGTCATCAAGGGAGTCTTCACTCCATAGTATATTGCAGTTAGTGTAGCCACAGATGCTACTGTTTGCATTGTGGTTTGTTCCCACGGCTACCATATCAAGCTGATTTTCAGTAAAATGCTAGAATATTGAACAAGGTAACAAAAGTCAGTTTTGTTCAGCCCTCGTCTCTTGAATGCTGATGGGTGCTATTTTACGTAGTAACAAATTGTGCTGTAGTCACATTTACAGTCTTTTTTCCCCGTAGGTTTGTACTTTGAAGCTGTGATGTGATTGATAGCACTTTCAGCAACAGACTGAGCTTCCTCTAGGCGCTTCTGTGATACATCAACCTGTTTTACCTCACCAGTATCAAGGTAAGCTATGGATGCTCTGTTGACGTTGCGCCCTAGTTTGCGTAGGCCAAGTGTATAAAGACGCACCTGAAGACTGGATTCTTCAAACGTTGTTACCTCTTCCGATGTCTTGTAATCCCTGACTTCCAGATCGATTCCTTTCTTATCGTGAAGAATTACATCCACCCTGCCTCTGGTAAAAACCAGGTAGTCCTTACCAGGCAGAAGCACCACGCCTCACCCTCCGCCTTCCCAAGAAACGTTTAACCGTATCCAGCAAGTCCCGGGGGGTAAATGGCTTGGTTATATATCCATTAGCGCCCATCTCCTGACTAAGCTTCACGTTGAGTTCGTGGTCTACGGCGCTAAGCATGACTACGGGAATCGTCCTGGTAATCGGGTCTTTCTTGATTTTATTGCAGGCAGTATAGCCATCCATCTTTGGCATCAAAATATCCATCAGGATGAGGTCTGGTTGCTGGCTGCGAGCCATATCTACCGCTTCTCTGCCGTCACTCGCCCCGAGAACGATATAGTCTTTGCCCAGCATGTTGCTTACCAGTAATCTGATACTCTCTTCGTCATCGGTTACAAGTATTTTCTTCCTGTTCATTTAGCTCCCCTTTTATTCTTTTATCTTTCATCTTGCGCCTCCTCTGCTTTCCTGTGCGCGGCTTAGGACAATTCCAATTCAGCAATTCGTTTGCGTATTTCTGCTAACTCATTCATCATCCGTTCTTTTGTCTTGTCACGACCTCACATATCTCTAGCTTTGCCAAATTAAAAAGGGCGCCAGCCACCGCATATCACAGCGGTTCCAGCGCCCTTGCTTCATTGCTTGACCTTGTAAGCCTCTTCTGCGATTCTCTTGATGTCAGCCTCCGTGAACAACCTCCATCCTCGTCTGTCCCTGTGAGGTACATCGGCAAGGATACCAGCCTTAAGCCATCGAAACAGGGTAGACCTGCCTATGCCCACCACTCGACAGGCCTCTGAGGTTCTATAATAGGTTTCTCCTTTGATTATGACTGGCATGACCTAAGCCTCCTTCGAACTGCTACGGACCGATTGACATATCTCACATCTACTCCAATGTCCACTCAGCCTCCGCGCCGGAATGAAAAGAAAATTTAGAGACTCAACCTGCTCAACTACACCAAGAAGACGAAGGCATGGGAGGGAGGTTTCACCTTCCAGAGATATGAGTAGCTCAATCCCTGATGTGCCTGGCATCTTGATATCCAGAATCACCAGTACAACCGAGTTGTTTCGTATCCTGTCTAGGGCTGGAGTCGTATCGCCTGCTTGCCGGCATTGGTAACCCTAGCTCGACAGCTTTTGACAAAGATGCCTCTTATTCCTTTCTTGTCATCAACAACCAGTATTCCTTCTTGTTTTGCAGTCAGCTTACTATTTGCCTTAAGGTTTCTCGGACCATGACCTTTAACTCATCAGGCGTAAATGGTTTGGGCAAAAACGGTCTGCCCGCTAACTCCAGAAAATGCTTGATATCTTCATCCATCGTATCTGCAGTGGTGAATATCACACCCCCAACTAGCTTTTTATGTTTCTCAACGATGACTTGGTAGAGCTGTTTACCATTCATTACAGGTGTCCTAATGTCAATGAGGCAAAGCTCGTAGTCCTTTTCCTCTAACATATCTTGAGCTAGCTTGCCGTCGACAGCAATATCTATCTCAAATCCTTCGATAGTAAGGACTCTCCGGCAAAGTTCGTAGATGGCTGGCTCATCTTCAACTACCAAGATTCTCTTTATTTTATAGCTCCTTCCCTATCATTCCTGACTGATAAGTAGCTCCACAAAAAGGTGGTGTCTTTGCCTAACTCGCTCTCAGCGGATCCCTTACCAGTCCCTCAGGTTTTCCATTACTTCATTAATTACATATACTATCGAGCAGGAAATGGAACATCCGTCAGCCAAAGACTAGACGTTTTACCGGACTTTGGTGACGCTCAGCATTGTATAGGACACTTCGCTACCTCCGTCTGCGCATCATTATAAGTAGGCACAATGCTACTGCCTAACTGTCTCGACTTTCTCACCTCACTCGCCTGCCGCTGGCATAATAAGTTGTGACATCGCTTGACAAGGTTAGGGACGAAGGCAGGAGCTATGTCCTCCTACCTGCGGTCCTTCTCCTTCGCTGGTAGACTATGGCATCCAGCCAAAGGGACCGGCGGCTACCTCAGCTGTTCCAGGTATGAATGAAAGTATTGCTGCAGCTGCTATGATAGCGAGTATGAACAGTGCTCTTAGTACGACGCTATGTCGCTCAGCTATGTGGAAAAGTCGTCTCACGTGCGTCACCCCCTTTCCTCGGCTTTCAGAGACCGCAAAATGTAAACACAAACATGATGAGGGATAAGTTCTTACCAATCTCTTACCGATCTCTTACCGAGGTAGGGGGAGAGCGCGAAGAAAATATGAACGGGGCTTACTCAAGTGCAAACCCCGTTCATGTCAAGACCAAGTTTGAATCTGGATTTGGCTTCAGGTAATTTCTTTCCCCACTAGGATACGATCATGTAGTGCCTGGATGCGGGCCGGGGGAGTGTTCTCAGTGTCTCGAGCTACGGTATCGACGTAACGCTTGTATGTTCGTAACGCCGCAGGTTGTTCTCCTAGCGCCAGATGCCACTCCATTATTTGACAGTATATATCGTCCTGATATGGGTCAATAGTGATGAACTTTTCGAGGAGAGCGATGGCTTCTTGGTATCGTCTCCTGTCCGCGTAGAAACCGGCCAACAATGAAAGAGTCCTCAGATACTTGTCCTCAAGATAACGGCGACGCATTTCGACCCAGTCACCATAAAATCCCTCCATGAAGCCTCCCCTGTACAGTTGGATAGCCTTTTCCAGGTTGGTCATCCTAGCTTCGCTCTCAGGTGGCAGATTCTCTGCCCGCGACAACAAGTCTTCGAACTCTGCTACGTCGAACCAAATATCTAGGTCAGGGTTGAGCTTGTATCTCCCATGTTCAAGAGCGAATATTCCAGGAAATACTGCTCTCCGTGCCCGGTACAAATTGATATGGAAGTTGCTAGTGCCCTTGGCTGGGGAAAGGTCAGGCCATACCTCAGCCATTATCTGTTCCTTTGTCTGTCCCTTACCACAACGAAGCAAATAAAAGAATATTTCCTTGGCCCTGTTGCTTCTCCATTCGCCCTCACCGATTTGTCGACCACCAATAGTAACTAAAGTTTCTCCAAAAGCGCGAGCTTCAATCACAGGCTTAGCTATCACCCGAGGGGGAGCTGAAACCTCAGAAATTCTTAGTCGGTTATTGACGTTATCGTGCCTCCTAATTTTCTCCATGATGCGTGCGAAGCGGTCGCCTCCTACCTGTTTTGAGGCAGCGTATTGAATGAGGAGAACTGAGTTTCTACCTTCAATTGCTAAGAAGTCTTCGTAGCCCAGCTCATCGGCTAACTGGGATACCCTTTCGAGCCAGTTAATAGCTAAGTCATATTTCTTAGACAGAAACGATACCTGAGCCAGATGAAAATACGCTTTGGCCAAGCCGTCTTTGTCTCCTGTGTCCCGGAGACGTTCAGAGACACTGAGGAGAATATCCATTGCATTCTCATACCGCCCCCGCTCGTACTCGATAATTCCAATCTGCATGGCAAACAGCGCCGCTTCGTAGGTTTGTCCCTGCTCCTTAGCCTGGGAGACGGCTTCCTTAAGGAGTACCTCTGCCTTGTCATGAGCACCAAGCAGCCGATACGTTTCTCCTATTCCAGCGGTAGCATGCGCCACATAATATGTTTCCATGACCTGTCTTGCCAGTTCAAGTCCTTCACGATATGCTGTCAGCGCCTCATCATATAGTTCTAAGTTGCGTAGTACCTCAGCCTTGTTGATAAGAATCAAAGCCTCGGCTCGTCTATATCCGGTTTCTCTAGCTTTGTCCAAGCCGCTATGAAGGATATCCAGCGCCAAGTCATACTGTCCCCGGAGGCGATAGATCATTCCTATATTATTTAGAGTTATAGCCATAGCCCCGTAATTCTTTACCTTTTGCAACCCTTCTCTAGCCCGCTCGAAGTGCAAGTTGGCCGCCGTTAGGTCACCAACACGTTCATAGATGTAGCCTAGGTCATTGTGTACCGCGGCAATCATTCCCATATCAAGGATGGCAGAGTACTGCTTTAACGCCCGTCGTAGGTACCTTAGAGCGGCGCGCAGGTGATCCTGTTCCGCATAAATGTCTCCTAGACGTCTGTAGGCGTCGCCAAGAACATCTGCCGGGCCGTTATGTTGCTCAAGAAAATGAATGGCAGCCCGTACATCGCGCTTCGCCTCTGTAAAATGCCCGGTGAGGCGAAAAGCGGCACTCCGCCAACTGAGTGCCTTTGCCCGATAGAGCCAGTTTTCATCGGCTACGCCCCGCACCAAGATTTCAGTTAAAAGGCGTACACCCTCGTCTACTTGGCCTACATGAATCAAGCTCTGAGCCTGAAGTAGCACCAATTCAGGGTCAGACATTAGCATATCCCTTGGGAGTGTCTCAACCCATTTTGAAACGGTTGCCCATTTCCCTGACTTGATGAAGTCTTCACCGACAACCTTAATAACTCTTAAAGCTGCCCCATATTCTTTTGCTGTCAAAAAGTGAGTGATTGCCTCGTTCCACCTCTCTTCTTGTTCAAACAGTAAGGCTGCTTTGTGGTGTAGGAGCGCATATTCCTCGGGATTTTCCTCTGATAGCTTTGCCTGAAGAAATTCGCGAAACAGGTGATGGTAACGATACCAGGGTTTTTCGCCTATGCGACTAGTGAAGAGGTTCTGCCTTTCGATATCCTGGAGGAGCTTACCTGAGTTCGCGATTCCCAATAGCCGCTGACAAATCTCCGATTCCATTTCATTCAAGGTACTAGACGCAAGTAGGAATCTCTTCACGTCGGGCAGTTGTTTTCCATAGACCTCCGTTGCTAAATAGCGAAAAATATCCCCTCGAGATAATGTGAGCCTAGCTTTGCTAGGCCGACTTATGCCCTCGCCATAAGTGCTAAGCAATATCCCGGCTATCCAGCCCTCGCTCTCCGTACTTAATTTTTCTGCCTGCTCGTTTGACACCTGAAGCCCTTGTGTGGCAAGCAATTCCCTTACCTCTGTGGCGGTGAACGACAAATCCGACGCACTGAGGCTTGTTGCATAGCGTTGGAACTTTAGCGAAGCTATAGATGGCAATTCAACTGACGTTCGGCTAGAGATTATGACGTGGCAATTCTCTGGAATACGGCTCACAAAGAGGTCCAAGATCCGCTTTGCTGGGTCGCTATCTTGAACGCAGTGATAATCTTCAAGTACGAGGACGAAATAGTCGGGAATGCCCTCGTAGATTTCTCCAGTAAGGGTACTAACCAAGTGTGGGGCGCCGATACCTACATCCTCCGCCAGTAGTAAGCGGGATTCTGTTAGCTGGCCGAATCCGGGAAAACGAGACCGGATAGATGCCAAAATGCCTTCGAGGAGTAGTCGAGGGTCTTGGTCATAGGCATCCAATGAGTACCAGCAAACCGGAATATCCAAATCGTTGGCAAAGTCTACGAGCAAAGTAGTCTTCCCATAGCCAGCTGGTGCCGACACAACCTCGAGACGGAGATGAATATACTCGTGGAGGAAATCAAGCAACCTTTGGCGGCGTATAATGTCCTGCCGTCGTCGGGGAACCAAAACCTTGGTCGTGAATTCTGTACTAGCAACTGTCATACATGTCACCCTATAGTTTTCTCCACAGCTTTCAATTGACATGGGGTAGTCGGATGGCTGCAGAACTAATTTCGTTATGAGATATTATAACTTCTCCAGACGGAGTATGACAAGTGGCGAGAGGGCAATAATGCCTCAGGCGTTTCCAATATTTTTAGCTTAAGTTATTGTATAGACTACGTGTCTGTACTTCTGGGTATGGCTTTGTATTGGCTATTCGCACCCAGACTAAAGGATCTAATAGTCAGCGAGCAGGGTAAGAGAACCTCTGTTTGGAAAGTGTCCGAGATTAAATAATTAGCGAAGAGGTATTATCAACAATTCACCGAAATATGACACAGAAAGCCAAAAGGTATGGCTTCCAGGTGTTGGGAGGGTTGGCAAGCAATTTTTTAAAAAAGGGGAACCCCCCTTCAACTGAAGGGGGGTTCCGAGGTATCTGGTCGAGGTGTTATCCCTCTAGTTTAATCAGGCCGCTCGCCTGGTCGTAACTATCA
>Ga0315545_1004519_pt1 | contig 11462 bp, 13 predicted proteins | sample SalMarSW160210MG_FD_203096 | JGI IMG/M metagenome (GOLD analysis project Ga0315545, IMG submission 203096) | Salt marsh sediment microbial communities from the Plum Island Ecosystem LTER, Massachusetts, United States - Salt Marsh Sediment SW1602-10 ...
AGGCAAAGGTAATTGCCGGGGGCACTGATGTTGTGCCCCAGCTGAAAAGGCGGGAAATTAAGGCACCACAGTATATAATCGACCTCAAGGGGATACCCGGTCTGGACTATATCAAATATGATGAGGTTGGTGGACTGACCCTTGGCGCTCTAGCCACCATCCACGCTGTGGAAACCTCGTCTATAATTCGGGAAAAGTTCAGCGTACTATTCCAAGCCGCCCGCCAGGCCAAAAAACAACTCCTGGAAGCTGCCGCCAGAAACTGGCAGGTAAAGCCTGAAGATGTAGATTTTAAAGATGGAGAAGTCCTGGTTAAATCAGACCTGGAAAAAACAATGCCATTCAGTAAATTAGCCAGGATTGCCTGCTACTCGGGCACGGGGGCAGTTATCCTGGGCAGCGGCTATTCCAGCTACGGCGTGGGACTTCTAGACCTCACCAGCGGCATCGGGAATGGCGGGACTTCTTATAGCTTTACCGCCCAATCAGCCAAGGTAGGCGTAGATATGGAAACAGGAAAGATAACGGTTACTGATTTCACCCTTGCCTCCGATTGTGGCCGGCTGCTCAGCCCGATAACAGCCGAAGGTCAGATTGAGGGTGGCGCTATTCAGGGACTGGGGCAAACTCTATATGAGGACTTTATAATGGATAGGGGCAAAACACTGAACCCCACCTCCTTGGATTACAAAATGCCTCTCTCCACGGACATACCCAATATAAGGTTAATAGATATAGTAACCGACGACCCTGATGGTCCCTTTGGCGCTAAGGAGACTTCTGAGGGCAGCATTGTCAGCGCTCCCCCAACCGTGGTCAGTGCCATCCATGATGCCATAGGGATATGGTTTAAGGAACTCCCGATAACGCCGGAAAAAGTGGTAAAGGCGCTGAAGCAATTGTAGAAATCCGCGGAGACATTGGTTATACTACAATTAAGCGGCGGTGCGAGAAATGTGATAACTTTGCAAGATTTTCTCCCCTTAATTTTATGATTTTGTCACTGTTTCTGTTTATTATGTTAGCGCCAGCTGAAATCAGGGAGGTGAGGTTATGGCAATGATGGAAACAGAACAGGATAAAACCCTGGAGGCACTCCAGACCGCTATCCAGATGGAAATTGATGGCAAAGAATACTATCTGAAAGCCAGCCAGGAAAGCGGTAATGAGCTGGGTAAGAAGCTCTTGCAGTCGCTAGCCGCCGAAGAAGACGTCCACCGGCAAAAATTTGAGCATATATATGATGCTATACGCAACAAGAAAGCCTGGCCAGCGACTGACTTTCAGCCTGACGGGGGTCAAAACTTAAGAACCATATTTGCTTGGGCAACCGAGGAAATCGGCTCCAAGGTAAAGTCTCCCACCACTGAGCTTGATGCCGTACAGACCGCCATGGATATGGAAAATAAGACCTACGATTTCTATAAACGCCAGGGGAAAAGTGCCGCCCATGATGCCGAGAAAGACTTCTATCACACCGTGGCTGCCGAAGAGAGGGAACATTACCTAGTTCTGCTTGACTACTATGAATACCTCAAAGACCCGGCAGGTTGGTTTGTCCAGAAGGAGCATCCCTCCCTGGACGGGGGCTAAATAAGCAATAGGGATTCTGGAAGTAGGAGGTGAGCCACTATGCTGGAGATTAAACATTTAAACGTAGGCGTGGAGGGCAAGGAAATTCTGCAGGATATCAATTTGACTATTGGAACCGGGGAGACACACGCCCTCTTCGGCCCCAATGGCAGCGGCAAGACCACCCTGCTTATGGCGATAATGGGCTTCCCCAGATATCAGGTAACTAAGGGCAAGATTATTTTCAAGGGCAAGGACATAACCAAATTAGCGGTGGACGAGAGAGCTCGCCTTGGCATTGGCATCTCCTTCCAGCGCCCGCCGGTGGTGCGGGGAGTAAAGACGCGGGATATGGTCAGTGCCGCTATGGGGGGTGGAGGGGATGAAAAAAGCATAGCCAAGCTGGCGGAGAGAGCCGACCTTACCGAGTTTCTGGACAGGGATATAAACTACGGCTTTTCCGGCGGGGAAATAAAGCGCGCCGAGCTACTGCAGCTAATGGCTCAAAAACCAGAGCTGACTTTACTGGATGAGCCCGAGTCTGGCGTTGACCTGGTAAACATCGCCCTGATTGGTGAACTGCTGAACGAGCTGCTGGAAAAGGGGTGCCCGATACGCACCCGAAAGTGCATGGGGCTTATCATCACCCATACCGGCCATATTCTGGAATACGTCAATGTCCGCACCGGCTACGTCATGCTTGATGGCAGGGTAGTCTGCCAGGGAGACCCCCACGAGATTCTGGCGAGCATCAAGGCAAAGGGTTATGAGGAGTGCGCCCGATGCGTGAAGTAAAATCCTCCAAGGCATATAAAGACAAAGCTAAAGCCGCTTCAGCCAAGCCAGCAGCCCTGGGTGAGGATATAGACCTGAGCGCTTTTGCCGCCTCAGCCGAAGAGCAACCATATCAGGCTGACCCGTCAAAACTCCCCGTCAAAGCCAAAGAGCAGATGCTGGAAACAGGGGTTATCCTGGACGACACGAAGCAGAGGTCGGGGACCTATATCCAGATGGATAACGTACCCGTCCACTTTTCCAGCCAGCAGGAGGGCATAGAGGTAATGGCCATAAGCCAGGCTCTGGAAAAGTACGACTGGCTGCCCGATTACTGGTGGCAGGCGGTGGCGGTGGACACTGATAAATACACCGCCCACGTGGAACTGAACAAAAGCAACGGCTACTTCATCCGTGCCCTGCCCGGAAAGAAGACCATCTATCCGGTCCAGGCCTGCCTCTACCTGGCAAAAGCAAAACTGGCGCAGAATGTGCATAACATCATCATCGCCGAGGAAAACTCTGAACTCCACATTGTTACCGGCTGCACCACTGGCTTCGGAGAGGAACCAGGACTACATCTAGGGGTTTCCGAGTTCTATATCAAGAAAGGAGCCAAGGTTACCTTCACCATGATACACAGCTGGAACCCGGAGATAGCGGTACGTCCCCGCACCGGGACTATTATTGAACAGGACGGGCTGTTTTTGAGTAACTATGTACTGATGAAGCCGGTCCGCTCCCTGCAGACAAACCCTTTAGCTAATTGCGTGGGAGAAAATGCCACCGTCAGATTTAACAGCATCCTGATAGCACCCCCCGGCTCGCACATGGACATCGGCTCCAGGGTTTTGCTTAACGCCAGGGGAGCTAAGACCGAGATAATATCACGGGCGCTCACTACCGGAGGCACCATTATCGCTCGCGGCTATATAGAAGGCAACGCCCCCGAGGTCAAGGGGCACCTGGAATGCCGGGGGCTGATTTTGCAGGAAAAAGGAGTGATTCACGCCATACCTGAGCTTAAGGGTAACCTGGCTGGCATTGACCTATCCCATGAAGCTGCGGTGGGCAAGATTGCCGAAGAGGAGGTGGAGTACCTGATGGCTCGGGGGCTGACCCGAACCGAGGCTACAGCCACCATAGTCCGGGGCTTTCTCAGGGTAGACATTGAGGGATTGCCGCCCCAGCTCGACGCTGAACTGAGAAAGGCTATTGAAGCCAGCGAGAAGGAACTAATGTAAGCGAGGTGAGAGATGAACCTTAAGGCTCTATATAAATTAGGCTACGGTTTATATATTGTATGCTCAAGGAAGGGAGATAAGCTCAACGGGCAAATCGCCAACACCGTGTTTCAAATAACCTCTGAGCCGCCAACCATCGCCGTAAGCATTAACAAAAGCAATCTAACCCATGAGTTCATTAAACAAAGCAAAGTCTTTGCCGCTTCTATCCTCTCCCAGGATACGCCTCTGGCTTTCATCGGGCACTTCGGCTTCAAGTCAGGCAGAGACATAGATAAGCTTAAGGGCATCAACTACAAACTGGGTGAGACCAAGGCGCCGGTGGTTACCGACCACGCCCTGGCTTATCTGGAAGCCAGGGTGAATAAAGAGGTAGACGTGGGAACACATACCATTTTCATCGGCGAGCTTGTAGGGGCGGATGTTATCAAGGAAGGCGAGCCTATGACCTATGCCTACTATCACCAGGTCAAGCGGGGCACCACCCCCAAGACCGCTCCCAGCTATATTGAAGAGAAAAAGGAGGGGAGCCACTAAAATGGCGAAATACGAATGCACTGTTTGCGGTTATATCTATGACCCGGAGCTAGGAGACCCCGATGGCGGCATTGCTCCGGGGACGCCTTTTGAGGAAATACCTGACGACTGGGTATGTCCCATCTGTGGAGCCGCTAAGAGCGAATTCGAAAAAATAGAGGAGTGATAGCCGTGTATAGCAAATACCCGGGACAGGATATGCGAAACCTGCGGGTATCGGTACATAAGTGCCCCAACTGCGGCGCCGAGGTCGAAATCTTCTCCGACGAGATGCGGGTAAAGTGCCCTAAGTGTAAGCAATACGTCTACAAGGAGAAGGTGCCTTCCTGCATTGAGTGGTGTGCTTCCGCCCGCCAATGCCTGGGGGAGGAGCGCTGGCAGCAGCTGAAGGGAAAGGATAAATAAGATGAAACCAAGAGAGATAAAACGCGGGGTCTACTGGGTAGGAGCTATTGACTGGGACCGGCGGTTATTTGACGCCCTTATACCGCTTCCCGACGGCACCAGTTATAACGCCTATTTAATCAAGGGTGATGAGAAGACAGCACTTATTGATACCGTAGACCCCACCATGAAGGATGTGCTGATAAATCACCTGAACGAGCTTAAGGTTAAAAGTATAGACTATGTCATTGCCAATCACGCCGAGAAAGACCATTCCGGCACTATCCCCCAAGTCCTGGAGAAATACCCAGGGGCAAAAGTGGTATGCACACCAAAGTGTAAGGACATGCTCATCGACCTGATGATGATTCCGCAAGGGAAATTCATCACCGTCGCCGACAGGGAGACCATTTCGCTGGGAGATAGAACGCTGGAGTTTATCCACGCCCCCTGGGTTCACTGGCCGGAGACGATGCTCACCTATTTGAGGGAGGATAAGATACTGTTTCCCTGTGATTTATTCGGTTCCCACCTCGCCACCACCGACCTTTATGTAACCGATGAAAGGCAGGTTTATGAGACAGCCAAGAGGTATTATGCCGAAATCATGATGCCCTTCCGAACCACTATCCAGAAGAACCTGGAGAAAATAAGGGGCTATGAAATTAGCCTCATTGCTCCCAGCCACGGTTCCATATATGACAGGCCAGAGTTTATCATCAAGGCGTATAATAGCTGGGTCTCTGACCCGCCTCAAAACATCGTGGTAATACCCTATACCTCGATGCACGGCAGTACCCGCCAGATGGTGGCCTACTTCGTTGAAGCCTTAGCCCAGAGAGGGGTGACGGTGAAACAGTTTGACCTTACCGTGACCGACATCGGGAAACTGGCGATGGCGCTGGTGGATACGGCTACAGTGGTCATCGCCACTCCTACCGTCCTGGCTGGTCCTCACCCTAATGCTGCCTATGCCGCTTTCCTGGCCAACGCCCTGAGACCGAAAGTAAGATTTGTCTCCATCATTGGCTCCTACGGGTGGGGTGGCAAGACGGTGGAACAACTAGCGGCCATGATTCCCAACCTGAAGGTAGAAGTATTGGAGCCGGTGTTATGTAAAGGACTTCCCCGGGAAGCTGATTTCAAGGCTCTGGACAGGCTGGCAGATACTATCGCCCAAAAACATAAAGAGCAGGGCTTCACCTAGCAGCTAAAATGAGGAAGGCAACCAGAAGCTATACTTTAATCCTCGTCACGACTGTGCTCTTTAGCAAAAATGGCTGCGCCCAGGGCAGCCGTTATCTGAGGTTCCTTCGGAGTTATGACCTCCTTGCCTAATTCCCCTTCAATCGCTTTAACTACTCCGATATTCTTGGCTACTCCCCCGGAAAAAACTATAGGCTCATTGTAACTAATTTGCCCCCCTGCCCCCATACCAATCACCCTCTTGGCAATGGCTTTGCTTATACCATAAGCTATATCTTCCTTAGCCTTATGCTCTGATAGAAGAGAGATTATCTCTGACTCGGCAAATACCGTGCAGACACTGCTGAGAATGCAACTCTTCTTGGACTTCAAAGCAAGTGGGCCAAGCTCAGCCAGAGGAAGGTTTAATATCCTCTCGGTTAAGACCTCTAAAAACCTTCCCGTTCCAGCAGCACACTTGTCATTCATCTCGAACCTGACAACCCCCCCATCCTCATCCAGTTCAATTACTTTGCTATCCTGCCCGCCGATGTCAATAATTGTTCTAACTGTAGGAAACAGGAACTTTGTTCCCTTAGCGTGACAGACTATCTCGGGTAACACCTTATCCGAAGAGGCAAACGCTCTACGGCCGTAACCGGTTGACACAATATACTTTACGGCATCCTCTGACTTCTAGATTTTAGCCAGAGCCAGGTTAAGAACTTCGGCACCACTTTGCTCACGGTCATAGCTGGTTGGTAGCAGGGAAAAGGCTAAAATTTCTTCCCGCCCGCTAATTATTACCGCTTTGGTAGTAACTGCACCTATGTCAATACCAGCAAACATAACTTCAAGCCTTCCGCATCTTCACTATCTCGCATATGCTTTCAATTCTGGTTCTTAAAGCTTCCGGACTATAATCTCTATCATCCCAATTGTCTCCCTCAATGTAGAATACCGGTAATTTGGTCTTTTTCTCCACCATCCTAGCCAGTAATCGGTGGCTACTGCCCAGCCAGCGGTCAAAATCCATTAAACCAAAGACCATGCCATCGAATTTATGTGTTTCCAGCTTTTCACATATTTGTTCCGCCTGATAGCCGGGATTAACCATCCCCGACGTCCTGAGCCAGCCTTCAGCCGCTGCCATATAAGGGTCTTCGAATGTAGGCGGCGTTAGTTGCTTCTTGGTAAGTATAAAAAACTCACTGAGGGGTATTCCCACCCCGTTCTCCTCGAACATCTTGGCTATCCAGGGAACGGTAGGATGAATACTGTAAATCATCAATTTTGGCGCCCCTTCAGGTAATATGCCCTCTTTACTAGCCACCCTCTGCTTAACCTCTCTAATTGTAATATCTAGCGCCTTCTCCATTGATTCTATACCAGTGTTAAATGGCGTGAACAAACCCTCCCAGAATAGGCGCCCGCTCACTGCACCTAGAGGTTGCGGGTCAGCAGTCATTAGCCGAGCTAACTCCGCCAGTTTTGCCGCATACCTCTGCCAGATGCCAATTACCTCCGTTATCTTCTCCTCCGGGACCTTAATTCCGATTTCCCTCTGAGCCGACTCGAATCCGTCTCTCATTTGATTAGCCAGGTACTCAACCCGGTCAATGACCTCATCCTCTACAGTACCCAGGGACTGGTCGTGAGGCAAGCGTGTAATATAGGTTTTCCACTCGGGGTCATGGTAGAGGCGAATGAATTCATCGGTTTTAGGCCCTTCATCACAAATAAAACCCCATATCCAACTTATATCAGGCGAGGGAATAATCCTTAACCGGCGGGCGGCGTATCTCGTCTTGTTCAGGGCACAGTGGCGGCATCCGTATGGGATTCCAGCCTTTTCAACCTCCTCCAGGTAAGGGGCAAGTTTGTGGAAAAAACCGTTCATTACCACAGTCAGGAATATATCTGGAAAAGAAACGTACACTTTGTCCGGTGCCGTTAATTTGAGGGCATAATAATAATGTAAGATTGCTGGCAGAATGCCATATACTATCTTTACCCCTCTTGCTTTGTACTCATTGGCTTTGGTTAAATCTATAGTCTCTCTGACAAAGCTGCCCAGTAATTTCCTGATACCCTCCAATTCCACAGCAAAGTAGGCGGGAAGTCGTTCTTCGGTGGCGAATTTAACATCGTCTTCGGTTAGACCAAGCTTTTCACATGCTTGGCGCCACTGGGGTAAATATTCTGGTATTTCGTCTTCTTCAAAACCGGTTAATCTTAAGAATGCCTCATGTATATCCTTTGCCATTTCAAATCAGCTCCTTCTCTGCTTGACTGACTCGATAAAACTCTCAACCCGGGTTGTTAGTGGTCCGACAGCCTCCCTTGAATATTCGTATGAGGATTCAAGCTTCAGGAAAGGCATGTTCATTTTATCCATTGCTTTTGAAATAATGGAGCATTCTAGGTCATATATCTCCTCAAAGGACAACTCGTACCATATCACGCCATCAATGTTGAAATCTCTTATGAGCTTCTTAATACTTTCGACTCTTTCTTCCCAGGCTGGTTGGAATATAGATGGCGGAGTTCTTTCCGAATAATAAGTTTCTCCCAAGTTTCTCATTAAATCACCGTCCGTTTTCACATTCCAGGCACACTGCCTCATCCCTTCGTCCAGAAACTCAGCAACTACTACCCCGCCAGAGTCTTCAATCAACTTAGGGACAACATAATCGCCCATGCCTACTACATGACCAGCCAGGAGTATCCTGGGCGCCTCTCTGGAGAAGGGACTTTTGCCCTTTTGTAGCTGCTCATACAGGTCACTGAGTTTCGGAAGCAGCTTCTCCAGGTCGCAATAGAAGGAATAATGATTTAGCCGAATGAAGTCGTAACCGCCTATAGGCGGTGGCTGTTTTTTCCTCAGTAGGTTAATCCTGCTTAAAAGGTCTCTTGTTTGGTTAATAGATTCAATTGATTTCTTAAGCTTTTCGTCTGCTATTTTATTACCGGTGAGAACCTCCAATTTCTCCCTTAACCAGGTTAAACGTTTTTGGTAGTACTCTCGGGAGAGCGACTTTTTCCAATCGGGTGGAACACCCAGCCTCATCGTTGGCAATTCAAAGTATTCAAATAAATCAGCTAACCTTGATTCATGACAATCACTACATTGCGCCACTATGAGGTCAAGCATTGGCACTACCGGGTCTATACCTAAAAGGTAATATCCAATCTGCGACCGGGCATAAGGGCTCATGAACCGAAGCATGTACGGGATTACTGCATCAGGCGGTTCAGGCTCCCCCCCTCTACACATCAGGTATGGCACTGCTCCAGAGGCATGGATTAACTCTTCTGGAACGAACCTACCTATATAGCCAACTATTTTAACTCCCTTTTCCTTCTGTCCTTTTAATTTTTCCGGTCTAGTGCGGGCAATTTGTGCCAGCTCTCCGAGTGTATCCAATGCCTTCACCCCCATATTCAGTCCACTATCACTAATCAAGGTAATACTTTCGCCCAGCCTTGTCAAAGGCTACAAGAATAAACTCTCCAATATTTCGTGCCGCTACTGAGGTAAAAAAGAGGGTTGGACCAAGATTAGACTGGCCGCTCACCCTTCGAGCAGGCCGTGTGCCACCAGGTAAAGGGACAACTTTGATAGTAGAAGTGCCTGGCTAATAAAGCGTACCAAAATTATAGCACCTCCCCGAGGAAAGCAATACCCAGGAGAACAATAATGGTGACGGTGGCGCCGATAATTATGCCAATGATAATCCTGTCAGTGAGTAATGGGCGACGAGAAGCAATAACCGGAGGGTGATTATCTGCGGCAGACGCCCTGTGTAGCTTCACCGGAGCTATTGTTTCAGGCTTAACCCTGGCTTTGCCCCCTCTGAGGACGACCCGCCATATGTTCTTCAGTTCCAGACCAATGATAACTAGCCCGGGAACGAAAATAGTAAGTAGAAAGCCAAGACGTGTCTTGACGAAGGCAGCCAGATAACCAAGATAGGGTACATCAAAGACGACTTTCCCCACCACCGCTGATGCTGACACCGGCATGAGGTCAGGGGTTTGGTTAGCATCGCCCTTGGTAACGAAGGAAAGCTCGTCCGACTCATTCATCACATCAACTACCCGGTGGGTAATAATCTCTTCTTGCGAGCCATAGGCGATGATGTCGCCCACGCCAATATCAGCTGCCTCCACCGGCTTAATGAACACCACCCCGCCCACAGACAGAGCTGGCTCCATACTGCCGGAAAGGACGGCATCAAACCGCCAGCCACCAAAGCGGGGAAGAAGAAAGAGGGTAACTACTACTATCATGAGCCAGATGAGGATAATGTTGACCACCCAGCCCAGAGCTCGTTTCATTGCTCTTTACCACCTTTTACCCGCCTAACCTATAGCACCAATTAGCCTGGCTGTCAACGCCATCCAAAAACAGAGGTGGTGGGGCGGAAACGCCCCACCACCCCCATTCTCCCTTACACCTACCTAACCAGCCGAATCATACATCGGTGTCATCATACTTGATGAGGTTGGTCTCAAACAGGTAACTACTAGGATTCCAACCCGTCATCGGGACTGAACCATCAGAAGCCAGAATCAGCCAAATCTTGGCACCGTGGTAGAAATTGTCATCTGCTGACACAGGCAAGTCCATATTGAGGTTCACATTGCCACTCTGCCCGTTTATGTTGCCGCCGGTACCGGTGCTATGGGCACCAATCAGCACACCATTGGCGTTTGGCCACGGGTCGGCGTAGTATATAAGGTTGTATGACGTGCTCGGCTGAAGCCCATAAGCGTACAGGGTATATTTGAATGTGCTAGCCGATGGGTTAAAGACGATATAGCCAAAGGTGCCATCGGCAATGGGATTCCAGCTGGCGTCCTTGTTCTCCAGGAAGAGTATAAGCGGGTTGGGTCCTCCCGGCGAATTGTGGTCGGTCATATGTGCCTCAATGGTAAAGTTGACGGCGTCACCCTGATACTCGTTGCCGGTTTCAGCCTGGAGGTGGAAGCTGAGTCTTAGATACTTATACGTGCAGAAATCTCCGCCAAACCAGCCCAGCGGTATCCACTTGCAGTCCAGGTCACCCAGCTTAATGTCGTCCTCAGGGGCAATGATGACATACTCCTCAGCCCCAGCCGCATTTGTTAGCGCAAGGTCAACGGTTATATGGTTTTCAATATCGTCCTTAGGTGTGGCGCCCTCTGCTTCTAGTTCTGGCTCTGACCTAGGGTCTGTGCTGTAGCCAGCCTCAACATCAAAGTGCAGGTAGAGGGGGCCGTCATTGGTGCCAATATTGTGCAGCCAGATGTCATAATATGCCCAGTCGCAGGGCTTCATGTCCGTCAGTGTGATTTGTACCGGCTCATCTCCAGTGCCGTTGCCCATCTCAAAGTCAATGGTGCCTGACTCGAAGCGATTGATGTTACTGGTCTCAGTATCGGAGAAGTAGGCAAACGTCCCGCCGCCGATGAGAGCGCCGACAATAGCAATTGTGAACAGGCTCATCATTATCTTTTTCATCTCCTTATCACCTCCTTTCCTTATAATATTCACCTATCGCCCATCGACCAGGGCGCCCTTTTCCGCCAAAGGGTAATTTGAATCATAGCCCATAAGTACTAGGAAATAAGTCACCTAATGGGTGAAATTACGTAGTCTAAAAGATGAACTTTATGTCGTCTTTTGGGGGACAAAAAGGGGGGGATGCGGGGGGGGGGTATTTCACTCCCAGGGTTGCTTTTCAATCAGGCCGTGGCTGACAGCGTAGCCGATAGCCTGCG